>Ga0208767_1002259_pt1 | contig 14742 bp, 25 predicted proteins | sample VirMetDEL_Mar_21_FD_184514 | JGI IMG/M metagenome (GOLD analysis project Ga0208767, IMG submission 184514) | Aqueous microbial communities from the Delaware River and Bay under freshwater to marine salinity gradient to study organic matter... | ecosystem: Environmental > Aquatic > Marine >... | reverse complement strand
GGTGTGGCCTGTTCGCCTACCTCAAACTGGATGCCTGTTACAAACCATGTTGCATTTGTTGTTTCAGTAAGTTGAGTTTGGTTTGACGTTGCAAAATAATCGCTATCAGACCAAGTATTTGCTGCTCCTTGATAAGTAGAACCCGCACCTAAAGTAAATGATAGGCTCAATCCTGCACCATTATCTTCTGCCCAAGTTCCACTAGTGTCGCCATCTACTGTAACTGTTTTATATTCCCATGTGTTAGCGGATAAGATTGTATACTCTTTTATATGCGAACGATTTGAACTAAAACTTTTGCCACTGTGAAGTGAAATGCAATAAGTTCCAGCAATACTAGCTTTCACCCAAAATGAAACAGTAAACTTTTTTGCATCTGATGTGCCTTGAGCAAGTTGTACAATATCTTGCCCTTCAATTATTTGTTCTATGTTAATCGCATCACCCGCAGCAACGGCTGTTCCTGTACCCACAAGAAATTTAAATGAATTTTTAAAAGTGTTGTTTGGTGTGTCTGTTTCTTGTGACATTGTTGCATCAATGTCTGCGGCATAGTCATTAAATTGGGAGTATCTCCACCTGTCGCAAGTAAAGTAACCACCGTTAGCTGTTGTTATTTGCTGACTCGTCCCCCTCTGGGCAACTTGCATCGCACCATTGATAATCAGATTCCTGTTTCCATGTATAGCTGTATCTTCAAAACTAGCGGATCTAAGTTTACTTAAAGCCATAGTAGCCTCCTATTAGTAAGGGCTATCACCGAGTACACTTGTATCCCATGCAGCCTTAAGTTCTGTAATGTTTGTTGCATTTGAAATAGCACTAGCTGCTGGCGCATCTCTAAGTGCATCTTTAGTAGTTACACTAGCTGCTTTAGCATCTGCATCATCCGCCTCAAGTGCTTTCATATATACAACGTCTTCAGCTTCTAGCAACGGTTTACGTACTTCTCGTATTTTATCTTTAAAAATTTCTTTAGCTTTATCTAAGTCTTCGCTAATAACTGTTCCATTTAAAGTCCATGCATCACGAAAGTTACGATCAGAAGGAATTGTTACACTTGAAGCTAGCGCAGACTGACCGTTTTTATCTACAATATATGTATCTGCCATTATAATCTCCTATGCTGCAACTTCTATCTTCCAAGCGTTGCGCCATTTTCTTGTTTGTGGTAATTGTTTTTTTGTACAAATAATCATCTTTTGACGATTACCTTTATTATAAGTTTTCCATACTGACTGAGGACAATCTTTCATAATAAGATATTCAATTGCTGCTTCTTCTGTCATTGGCCCCATTGGTTCTGTTTCATGAAGAAGATAACCACGAGTATGTTTTTTAAAATCTGGTTGCGCTTCGTCTTTAGCAAGTTCCCAATAAACCCATACAGGTGGTAAGATACCGCCCTGCATAGCGCAAGCCATCCAATTCGGATCAGGTACGAGTATTTTAGCGCACTCATCAATTCTGTCTTCATACACTACACGGTAGTCTGACTGATAGCCTTCTAGGTTTTCTTTCGCCCAGCACAGTCTATCCCAAAGGTGTGTGCCTTTGAATGATGGTGTTTTCATTATGCTAGGTCTCCAAATATTCCTATTTTATGGTTTTGGTCAGTATACGCACTTCCAGTAAAACTACGAGTTTGCACTTGTGATGTATTTGTATTGTTGGTGTTTGGATTAAACCACCACTGATAAACATTATTTGTTAAAGAAAATGCGCCAGAGTAAAGTCCATTTGCCATGTTGTTAGTATAGACATGGTCCATTATTCCAGTGCTAACGTCTACCATAGAAGAAATGTTAAAACTGTCCTGAATAGTCGCACTAGGTTGTGTTGCATAATTCCATGCTTTAACACTACCATTGACAACGAACTGCGTATCAACCGACCCTGCGGTGCTGTGTTCTATTTGATCTGCTAATATTTTTCCAGCCATTATGCTAAGTCTCCGTGAACTACTAAAGAATTTTTATCAGCATCTATGACACCACCAGCACTATTTACAAATTGAACTTTTATTCTATCTGCATGAGTGTTGTTATTGCCACCGCCTGTCCAAGATGTAAATCCACCTGCTACTCCATAGTGACCACCAAGCGCCCCTGCCGCAAACTTAGACGCAGCCGCAAAGTTATTAGCAAACACCACTTCATAATCTCCTGTTCCAACATCAACCATAGAACTTTGATTGAATGAGTCATCCACGACTACAGAGGCGTTCCACTTGCACCAAGCCTTCGCCAACCCTTGCTGAAGCTGAAACGTAACCGCGCCACCTTCAGACGTAACGTCCACATCACCAGCAGAAGTCTTGCCAGTGAGTTTATCTGTAATTATTTCACTCATACTAGCTCTCCTACTGTAATGCTTGCATCAAGATTCATATCTGTTGCCGTAGTGCTTGTATAAGTCAAGATAAGATAACCTGATGTATTTTGTGTGGTAATAGAGTTCCCCTTCCCTCTTACGCTAGTGTCATTTTGACCGCTAGATGTGTTGGGAGATGAAGCAGTAGTGGCAAAACCCAAAGCAACATTAGACGTAAATGACGGCTCATGCCTTCCTGTATTATCGTCCGAGACACTGGATATGTTAAAACTACCATCAATAGTTGTGTTAACATGGTCGTACATTAAACGTGCTTTAGGGACTTCTTGCTTAGTCAGCGTGACAGGGCTAGTGCCATCTGCCGCTACGATTGTATCTGCTTTAATTGTACTCATGCTACCACCAAAGTCGCACCAGTACTAACTGTAATGGTGACTCCTGTTGCTAAGTTTAAAGGTCCAGCACACAATCCGTTTGTGTTAGCCGCTATTGTTACAGACGTATTAAGTTCTTTTTCATGTACTCTAATAATGTTGCCTAATGCAGATCCAGAGTCACCAAGAAATGAACCTGCTGTACCTGAAGCGAGCATTGCTGCTGTTATTGAATCTGGAGGAGGAGTAGTTGTTTGTACAGCTTTACCTTGATATACTACATAAAAGTCATCTGAGCTTGCAACATTACCTGTCATAGTAAGCGTTGTTCCAGAAACAGTATAAGCAACTCCAGGTTCTTGTCTTACATTATTTACAAATATTTCAAGTTCATTAGCATTTGCTACGGCTGTAGTAAGTGTATAACTAGTACCACCATTACCTGTAATAACTTGTTTAGCTAAAGAAGAAAAATTAGTACTTGCTTGATTACCTATGTAACCCATATTTTCCTCCTTTAACTGCTAATATCATCAACTGCTGATACTACTGCATCAATTGAATTAGCTGTGTCTGATTGAATATAAAGCCTATCACCTGATGCTACTACAACTTTTGCTCCACCGTCTAAGACTTGAAGTGCAGAGCCTGAAGGGATAGGCGCATCTTTAACAAGATAATAATTATTACCACTGTTTGCTATATAAACTGAAGCAAGGACTTGTTGACCAGTAATATTTGCAAGATTAATTCCTACAAGTGTATCATAAGAATCAAAGTTAGTGCCATCTGGAATGTCAACTGCTGAAGTTCCAATGGACCTTTCTATATATCGTCTAAAATTTTGTGCCATAAGAATCTCCTATAAAGCAATTGCCATTGCGATTGCAAAGCCATTAGTTGCAAAGCCAGAAGTATCAACTGCTGCAATTTCACCCCATGTTCCTACAGGAGTGCCTGTACCTGAAGGTGCTACTTGACAATATTTAACAGCATTAATTGTTGTATTATAATATAAGTCACCTACTTGTACTGTTTTGCCTGCAGCTTCATGTGCATTTTCTGCAGCTGCATCAGTAGCATAACTGCCATAATAGCGTTCATCAAAATTTGCTGTTGCTGCTGCTGCTAAATCTGCATAATACTTAGCTGAATATTTTGCAGTTGCCCCTGAACCTGTAACAGGTGTTGCTTCTGTAAAACCGCTACCGCCGCCTAACGCCCATTGTTTAGCTGAACCTTCTGTTTGTGCAGATAGCGTACCAATTGCATATTCTTTAGCTGAGTATTCAGTATTGTCTACTGTGTCTGTAGTGTCTGTTGCCCAATCTTTTGCAGATCCGCCACCAGAAGCATTGTTTACTCCTGTACCACCTACTGCCCAAGCTTTAGATGAATAATCTGAAGTACTAGGTACAACACCATCTACTTTTACTGCATAATTTTCTGCTTTAGTTGCTTGTGTTGTAGCTGTTGTAGCTGAATTACTTGCATTTGTAGCTTGTGTTGTAGCAGTAGATGCAGAAGTACTTGCAGATGCAGCACTCGTTGCCGCATTAGTGGCTTGTGTTGTAGCTGTTGTAGCACTTGTTGCTGCATTAGTTTCACTAGTAGCCGCATTAGTAGCCGAAGTTGCTGCTGCAATTTGACTAGCACTTGCACTGCTTGCAGAGCTAGATGCTGATGATGCACTACTTGCAGCATTAGTTTCACTTGTGGCTGCATTTGTAGCACTAGTAGCTGCCGCTGTTGCTGAATTGCCTGCATTTGTTTCGCTAGTGCCTGCATTAGTTGCGCTTGTAGCTGCAGCTGTTTCAGCTAGTTGTGCTTGTTGTCTTGCACCAATAGCTGTCAGAGCTGAGTTTGCGGCGTTAGTTTCGGAAGTTCCAGCATTAGTTGCACTTGTACCTGCATTTGTTTCTGAGGTAGCTGCATTAGTAGCCGAAGTTGCTGCTGCAGTTGCACTATTTGCTGCCGCTGTAGCTGAATTTCCTGAAGCTGTTGCAGAAGTTACTGCACTGTTTGCAGATCCAGTAGCTGAAGTAGCACTAGTTGCCGCTGAAGTTGCTGAAGCTGCTGCATTAGTTTCAGAGGTTGCTGCTGCTGTTTCGGATGCAGAAGCATTTGTTTCACTTGTAGATGCATTACCTGCACTAGTAGCGGCTTCTGCTGCTTTTGTAGTAGCAGTTGTAGCTGAAGCTGCTGCTGAAGTAGCACTTGCTGCTGCATTAGCGGCATCTGTTCCAACTGAAGCTGCTGAAGTTGCTGCGCTAGTTGCACTCGATGCTGCTGCACTTGCACTTGCTGCAGCGTTAGTAGCTGCTGTTTCAGCTGCTGCAACATCTGCGCCTACAATATCAGGGATACCATCAATTAAAGTATCTGTAAATAAACCGCCATTTGCGGCATTATCTGTTGCGCCTGTAAACTGTCCAGGCCTTGCTGGTGTTGTCATTAAATTAACCCTCGACCGTTAAAGTTTACTTGAATGTTACCACCTGACGCAGTGCGTCTAGCGTCTTCATCGTTTAATTCTGCTATTTCTGACATAAATAATTGTAAGTATTTAGCGGCTTGATCATCTTCTTGTACAAAAGAAAATAATTCTCCAAGCGCTCCAAATAATACAATTCGTTCATTTTCATCTCTTAACCAATTTGGTGTTTCTGTACCTTGATAATAAGTAGAAGTAACTGTACCTCCAGCATCTGCAGCTTGTGCTGCTGATTGAGTAGCATAAGCAGTTGTGCCTGTATTACTATTAAAATATAATAAAGCAGAATTATTAACACCAGCGCCAGCGCCTGTTGTAGTTAAAAATCCAGCATTATAATTAAGTACTGTTACTGCATATTGTGCGTTTAATGCAGGTAATCTGCGATAGTAATATAATTCAATTGCATCGCCTTGATTTCCTACTGCACCTTGTCCAAATCCAGGTGAAAGATAAATTACGTTTTGTTGTCTCGCCCAGTAATTATAACCTGTATATTTTTCTGCACGAAAATCGTTAAATGTTCTAATATCTACTCGCTCATTAAAAACTCTTGTTGTTAGTCCTGATGAATCAACCTCTCTTATTTGAATAAATTCTATAAGATCATAAGGTAATTGTATTTCAGTAATACTAGACAAAGTAGAAGTTGCATTACTTGTTGCTGCAGTTAATGCAGTGCTATCATATTTTGCAACATTTTCTAATGGAGGTACACGGAGCTTTCGATATGCTTTATCTGCTGCATATTTAAGGCAGTCTTTAATAACGTCATCACTTACTACTTCTTCGTCTCGGTTAGCCCAATCACGAACTTTAGTAACTAATGCTGCATATGTAATTGCCATACTTGTCTCCTAATTAAGTATTAATTACTAAGTCAGCATATTCAGACACTAATATCTTTTTCAATTTAGTAAGATTACTTGGATTACTCATAAAATTAGGATCGTGTAAATCTAATTTATGATCTTCAAATATTTTAATTGCTACAATATCAGGAATAGTTGCCATTTTACGATAACCCTTTTTAGTTTTACCGTAATATTCTTCCTTTTCTTTTTGTAATTTAACGTTCTTTTTAAATTGAGATATGTCCTGTTGTGCTTGCCAATCTCCTGTTTCAAGATCAAAGCCAGCTTTAATGCTTTCATTAGCTCCTACAGTTCCGCTGTAGAATTTAAATTCGTTTTCTTTTGTCATTATGTCCTCTTACTTAATTAGGCTGGTTCTGTATATGCTACGAATCGTCCTGATTTACCAATATAACCTAATTGCGCTCCTGTTGGTGCTGCACTAGGCGCAGCTGCAACTGCTACTGTTGGTGTACCTACTGATAAATGTGTTAGTTTATAGCCTCCACCTGCAACAGACGCTGTGCGCCATACGCAAGTTTCTGCAGGGTAAGTATTCCCGACTGCTGTTTGAATAACTAGCATTTTACTGTACTCCTATAATTTATTTTGAATGAGGATTAGCTGTTTTTTTAGCTGCTTTCTTTTTAGCTCTCATAGCTTTTGCTTTTGCTAACATTGCACTACGTCCTGATCTTTTATCTTTAATAGCATCAGCTTTTCTTGTATTAGGTGAAGTTCGTCCAGCCATATCTTTTTGTTGCATTTGTGCTGTACGAGTTACTGCTTCATTTTGTTTTTTATCTTTAGAACGAAGCATATTCATTTCAGTACGTGTCATGCCTTCATAAGGATTTTTTGAAGCTGAACCTGCTTGCATAGCAGCAGATGGAATTTTAATACTTTGACCTACACGAATTTGATTAGCATTTTTAATACTTGGGTTTGCTGCAAGTAAAGCTTTAAGTGTTATTCCTTTACTTTTAGCAATCTGCGAAAGCGTATCTCCCGATTTAATTTTCATAGCTATCTCCCTTTAAATACCATGCCGCCAGCAGATTTATACTGCGGATCCATTTTCATTTTACCACCACCATATTTATAATTAGCAGGGTTCATTGTTGTATCTGCTGCAAATGATTTCTTTTGGCGTATAGCTTTAGCTTGAACTGGCATTACTGGCGCATCTGGTAGTTTTTTCTTTTTATCTTTTTTACGAACTACAATTGGCATTTTATTCTCCTGTGATAAAAAAGAAGGAGAAGCCTATAAGCTTCCCCTCCTTATTAAACCTACTCTAGGCCGTAGATAGCACCGCAACCAAGTGGGTTACGTACTTCTAATGTGCATTCTTCAACCATCATACCTTTGGTTGAGTCACCCTGCTGACCTACGTCTACCTCTGCTAGAGGACGCAAGTATGCAGTTGCAAACCACATTGGATCGTATACCAATGCTGCAAAGTTAGCCAAGTTAGTTACACCTGCACCACTGTGAGCAACGTTGTTGTCACCTGTAAATGCAAAGTTATTTGTCAAGCCCATGATGTAATTAGGTACTACCATCAAGTCACCAAAGTCTGACATATAGACATCTACTGATTGACGTAGTTTTCCTGAATCATCAATATTACGGGTTACACCTGTGTCGCCAACCATCAGGTCAGAGAAATCACGGCGAAGCTTTGGTGACAACATAATTTTTGTTGCCTTACCGCCTTGCTCATAGATCTTTTGCATAACTGAATCAATATTAGTCAATGCTAGTGGATCACGATCAGGTGCAGTTGTTGAACCGTTAATTGATGAACGTGGAATAGCTGTACCGTTTGCATCTGTACCAGCACCTGTAGTTGCTGCAGAAGGAGCTTCAAACTCACCTACATAATCACAAGTTGTTGCTGAGTTAATAAATGATTGGTAGCCACCTGCTGCACGAGAATTAGCATTCTGTGCGCCTACTGCGTTTGATACATTCATTGAGTGAATCATATCAAATTCTACGTCACGGCGAAGTTCTGTACCACGCTTTTTTAACTGATAAGCATACTCATCTGCTACACCAGCTTGATCTACTGCACGGCGTGTGCCTGATACAGCAATTGTTTTACCATTGATCTGTGTGTAGTTACCCAAGCGTGTACGATCTGGACCAGAAATTGCAAACTTGTCGCCAGTTGCAGGTGTTGCACCTGTACCACCTGAACCAGTTGCATCTGGTGCAATGTAATCTGTACCTTCACCAATACGTGAATTGCCTGGAGCTTCCAGTGTATCTGTTTGCCATTCGTGATAAATAGCAGTTGCCTTTGCCTTTCCAATTGAAGAGGTGAAAGGAGTTTCGTCACGAGTAATCATCGTGATAAAGTTAGCAAGATCCTCACGCTGTGAGACATCTTTGCCGCTGCCACGAGCTGGTCCTGCTGGACCACCTGTGCCGCGTACGCCAAGATTATTAGCCATTTTAATTATACCTCCGAGGTATTAAATATTTGAAAGAGAGCGTTCTGCAAGTCCTCTTAGAAATGCCATTTGATCATCTTGACTAGCGTTTTCACTAAGCGCCCTTTTTCTTAATTGTTCACTTGCATCAACTTCTTTTTGTTTACGAGTTTTTGCTTTTCGAACAGGAGCTTTTTTAACGCTAGTAGTTTTACGTTTAGCTGTGCCTTTGCTTACACCTTGTTTTAATCTTCTGTAATCATCAACAAATTTGATAAGTACAGGATCAGTTACTACATCAAGAATTTCTTCAGGAACACCTTCTCCAATAGCAAACTCACGAATAGCCATAGCTGTTTCTTCGTTAAAGTCTGGAATCATATCAGGTATTACTTTATTAAAATAATCTAGTTGTTCTTGAAATTCTTTTTGTTGTGTTTTTTGTTCTTGTTTTTGAATATTTTCAACAAGCTTTTCACGACGTTCTCGTGCTTCCCAATATCTTTTTTGGACTTGTTCTCGCTTATCTTTTAATTCATTAACTTCATAGGTGTCGCCTTCATCACGAGCAGTTTGTATTTTTTCTTCAAGTTTATGATATTCATTTGCATGCCGCTGTTCTGCATCATACAATACAGCAGCAGAAGCTTGAGCCATCCCGTTTATTTCTTCGAGTTTTTGCTCATATTCTTCTTCCATTTGTTTTCTTGCATCACCAAGTTCACGACCCTTGTTAGAAAGATGTTGTTCAGTAGAGTAACCTTTTATAAGGTCACTAAAGGAAACTGCAACTTCTTCGCCATCTATTTTAACGAGTACTTGCGATTCCAAGTCTAAATCATCAGGAGTGTACACATCGGCTTCTTGGGTAGACTCATCATCCTCATCCGTTGCTTCTTCTTCTTCGATTTCTACTTCTTCTTCATCATCAACGTTATCGGCTTCCTCTGATTCTTCTGGGTCTTCTTCATCAGATTCTTCCGCGTCTAACTGCGGTACTTGCTCTTCGGGTAGAGTATCTACGAAATCGGAGTTCCGTATAATGTCAGCCAGCAAAGCCTCTTCAGTTTGACTTGTGTCCATAGGCACAGAATCATCCTTAAGGGTAGAGTCTGTATTTGCTTCAGGATTATTCATTGTTAATTACCTCCCTTTTTTACAGGGGCTGTTTTAGGTTTAGCTTTAATAATTTTTTCAGCATAAATATTTCTTAACATTTGCATGTGATATAACGCATCCGAATTTAATTTTGCTTTACCACCACTACGCATTGAATCATATTCAAGTGTTTCAATCATTGTATCGTAGTTTTTAACAAGCTGTTCGTAATCAATTGTTCGTTTTGCCATCGTTGTCCTCCATTAGGTGTGGGATATTTTTCCCATACATCTCAAAGTTTGTCATTTTCTCTTTGACGCTACCTAGCGCCATCGCAGAAGAGTAGAGAAACTCTCGTGTTTTAGTTTCATGTGGTTCTGTTTTAAGCCATTCAATAAAATAGTCTACAAGAACCTCACCATATACTTCATCAAAAAATTCATCCCGTTCCTTGGCTGCAAAGTGACCTTTAACATGCGCCCTTCGCGCTAATTCTTCAGGATGAATTTTATGATTACCGTATGATTTTTCGTTTCCCAGCCTCGCCTCAGCTGTCTTACGATATTTATCCATTTATCTTGTTCCTTGTTGTGGAGGATTAATTAATTGCCTAGCCATCATAAGGACTTGATCAAATCCTGGATGTTCAGGTAATTCTGCACCCTCTTTAACTGCTCTAATTGTTAAGTCAGCCCATTCTTGGAAATGTTTATCAATAGCAACGGCTAATTGTTTAGAATTATCATCCATTGTATTTTTACTTTGAGCATTAGTATACTGTACATTTGCTTCTGCAAGTGCAGTATCTGCTTCACGTTTACGTTGTTCAATCATTTCCTGTGCTTGTGCGGCTTTAGCTTGTTCTTGCATAGCATTAGTTGCTCTTTCTTTAAATTCATCAGTAGTATAATCTTGTAAGAAATCATTACTATCTAAATTTAAAGCTTCAATAAGCTTAGTTGCAAGCACTGCTGGTGCTTCAGGCTTAACAGCCATGCCTGCACCTTGGCTAGCCAAAGCAGGAAGTATTTCAGATCCTACTTTAGTTAACTTATTAATTACAGTTAAGTTTGAATTGTCTCCAATATCTAAAAAGATTTCTACATCCATAGTAGAAGGTAACTCACTCATATTAATAGAGCCATAAACCCCATCCATATTATAAGATTGTTTACCTTTCATGTTCATATACATGGTTCTGTAAACACCTTGTATCAGCCGCTTAAATCCAGTTTCCGCAAATCTACGCGCGATATGCTGGATTCGTTTTTGTGCTGCTGATTGAACAGCGCTAAGTTTTTGCTCAGAGTTGCCTGATACATAAAGTGTATCATTCAATCCTTGCGCGGCCTTAGACATTCCTGTAGCTTGCTCTTTAATAAGCTGTAGATGTTCGAGCAAAGGTACAGTACCTGTAGAAATAGTCTCTGGGGGTAATTGTGATACCGCACCAGTTGGATTACCATTAGTAGGTATGATTTGTTTGGGCTTCATATTTTGAAGCGCACTAAAATCAACTACATTTGGATCTGCTAGTTTAGGACTATAATTTGTAAGATAAGTGTTTTCTACAAAACCACGAAGAATAGCTGTACTTGCTAATGTACTAGATCTTGTAAAGTCAGCCATTGATAATCCAAAAAATTCATGTGGAATATCAATAGGAACAATAGAAGCTAGTGGAACAAATTCTACATCTTCTTCGTATAAAATATGATTATCTACTGTTATAAAATGTTTTAGTTCTGCAATACCATCACCATCACGATCTACTCTAATCCAAGATTCAGTAAGAGTTACTTCTTGATTAGCTTCAGTATATGCTTCACCTTTTGCTTCATAGCCTTGCCAATAGGCTTGGCCTGTAATATCTTTTCTTGCAGCAACATCTTCACTGTATTTGCCGCTTCCAACCCAGTTGTAACCGCGTCCGAGACGATTCCATTCATCTTCTGTGAGACTGTCTCCCCACTCTGGGTAATATCTGCGAACATCTGAACGAGACATTTCGCTTTGGATGCCAACAAAGACGGCATCATCAATATCTTTTGCTTCATTTGAAATCCTAAAGGCTTCTGGCGGTATAACTTCTAGCTTAACTCTGCTTTTGTCAATTCGCTTTCTAAGCCTTACATCTATATATGAAATTGTTTCTGAAGTTGGATTGAGCGTTAGCTCGCCGACGATTTCTAAATTTTCATCTGCAAGGATCTCGTCAAGTTTTGCTTCATCAATTTCTTCGTATTCTTCCATTACATAATCAAAGTCTTCAATGTAATCCCAACGAATTACTGCATTCTTCCATAATAAAGAAGACTTTATCCATGTTTGTAATATTTCCCAGCCTTTATTCTTTTTAAAGATACAGTAGTTAACAAGATTACTTGCATCTTTAGCTGCTTTAAATGCTCCAGGAGTATCATCGTACGGAACAAACCGTGCAATTTTATTGTTGTTTAAGAACAAGTCAGAAAGAACTGCTGTGTAAGCTTCAACTACTTCTGTTGTAGAAGTATCAACAATAGTACTAACGCCTTGTGGTGTTAAGTGTTCTTGCGCTACACCTGCATACTCATAAGTTGCTTTAAGTCTTTCTCTAGTTAAATCGCTAGCATTAAGCCAATCACCTGCGGCGTTCTGAATTCCTTGCTCAATAAGATTAATAAGCTGTTCATCGGTTACAGCTTGTTTATAACCATTACTAGCCATCAGTATTCACCACCTGTTCCACTATAAAATGCTTTACTGTTTTCCATAACTTTTTTATTGTATCCTTTACTTCCAGGCTGAGACAAAGGAGTTTTACGTTCTTTTGTTTTCTTTACTGGTTGTACAGATGCAACTTGTTGTTGATAACGTCCTGTTTTCATTTACCGCTCCTGGGTTTTATTATTCATTAAGTTTATAATCTAATGGGGGATATACTCTTACATAATCATCAATTGCTGATTCTGGAATAAAAGTTTCATATTTATCAGAAACATCATCCATTTTTCCTGGATATACTTTTGCCTTTCGATTAACAACTGCTGCATATACGTTAGGACCAAATTCTTGAAACTCAATTGCATCATCTAATCCATGAAAAAATGCGCCTGGACCTTTTCCATATGCAGGTTTATTTGTTGCTGCTACAGGTCTAGTTCTAGGAAAATCAGAACTAGGGGTCATTGAATGCCTAAAATAAATATCAGGTTCATAACCTTCGTATCTGCTTTCTTCAGCTAATTGTTTACGTATTTTTCTTAAATAATCAAGTTTCTTTTGTTCTGCATCTGCATATTTTTTAACTGCTTTAGCACCTTTAGCAAGTGGCCCAGCTGGTGTTGCAGCTAATCCCATCATTCCTGCAGCCATAGCTGCTTCCATAACATTTCCTGATTTTGCTGCTTTATAAAAATCTATTGCATCACTAAGTGGAGTAAGTGCTAACAATTCGTCTTTAATTGACTTTGAAGATTTTTTAGCTAATGGCCCTCTTTCTTTATTACGACCGCGCTTTGCCATTACCACTTCACCTTATTTGCCCAGTAAGCGGCACTTGTTGGACCTTTGTTAATATTTGTTGAGTGTCGAGCCTTCCAAGCTTTTCTGCGCTTAGCGTATGATTCGCTTTCTCCTTTCTTTTTAGGACTGCCAGAAACGCCTTGACTACCAAATCTAATTATTTTTGGTTTGCCATTTGGCCCTGTAACTGCTACTGCATGAGACTTTGTTTTATGGCCTGGAGTTCTTTTAGGTTTATTTAAGCCGCTAAATCTTTCACCTGCTACTTCAATACTCATTTACTCCTCCATAAAATCTACTATTATATACTTTTCACCTTCTTGCTTTAAAGATACTTTTTCTTTTTTACAACTATATAAATGTCCTGTACCTACGTTTCTATCAATTTTACGTTTTACAGCAAGACAATCTGATAAAGTAAAATGAGGTGTCCATTCTTTAGCTTCACCACCAAACGTTAAAAATAATACAAAAAGGGTTTCTACCATCAGTGATCTCCGTTACGCAACTTTTCTATGTGTGATTCTAGAGTTGTTATTCGTTTCTCATAGAACTCTAGAGTTAGCTTTTGTTGCTGATCGTATGGCGCTCTTCCTTCTTCTATTTCTGTTGCCAACTTTTCTAGCTCACCTGCAAGATGTTCTATAAGCATATATTGCTCACTGTCTGCAGGAAGCGAACCCATTTCTCCACGAGGCCATTTAATTCTAAATTCGGTGTTTTGACCTAAGTCGGCTTTCATCATAGTTATGTTTGTTTCTATTTGATTAAGCCTTTCTATTATACCGAAGTAAGCCCAAGTAGCAACACTAGCTGCAGCAACCATACTTATGATATTCCTTAAAGGCAATGCTACTTCTGTGTTGTCACTTAATTTAGGCATTACTTGTCCCCTTTATGCTCATGACCCATCCATATCCCGAATACGCCAGTCATAACACCCATAACAACAGAAACAAAAGCAGACTGTTGTGAAGTTGGATCAGGCAAATCCATAAACCATTCTGCACAACGCCAAGACATAACTGTACTAGCTAACATCATTAATCTTGGTAATATTTTCCATTTAAGAAATTGTTCTACTGTTACGGGCATTTATTCCTCCTTAGAAGTACTTTTCTAATACCTCTAATTGGTCTTCATACATAGCCATTGCATTAAGTTCTTCTTCAATAGCTTCTATAATATCTGAATGTTCCCCAATTCCTGCAGGGTTATCCAGATAAACTAAAATATTTGCTTTGTGTTTTTCAATATGTCCTTCTGCGTGTTTCGTAACCGCTTTAATAAGGTATGATGTATCTGTTTTGCAATCACAAGTCATTATGCCATCCTCGCTTTTTTAATTTTCTTTTTAGCCTTTGGAGTGTTTGCGACAAATTGTTTACCTTTTTTAGTACCCTTTCTTTTTGCCCTAGTGGTAGCAGCGTGTTCAGCTGCTGTAAGGTCGTTAATAGCTGAAGCTGGCATATAGCGCTCTCCAGTAGCCAACGGCCCTTGCATAGAATTTTTACCACTTAATGTCCTCCATTTTTGTTTAGTCCACTTTTTAAGTGACCTTTGTTGTGCTGTAAGACCCATTATGACGTATAGCCTCCACCTTTGGCTTTGTATTCTTTGGCTACCATTTGCATCTTTCT
>Ga0208767_1002257_pt1 | contig 14752 bp, 30 predicted proteins | sample VirMetDEL_Mar_21_FD_184514 | JGI IMG/M metagenome (GOLD analysis project Ga0208767, IMG submission 184514) | Aqueous microbial communities from the Delaware River and Bay under freshwater to marine salinity gradient to study organic matter... | ecosystem: Environmental > Aquatic > Marine >... | reverse complement strand
AGACCAACTTGCACAAAGTAATAAAAAAGCATTTCAATTAAACAAAGCTTTTAGAATGGCTGAAGCTATAATGGACACAGCAGGAGCAGTTGCTAAAGTTTTACCTAATATACCCCTAGCCATAGCAATAGGTGCTTTCGGTGCTATTCAAATCGCTTCTATAGCATCTCAAAAATATCAAGGTCGTAGGTTAGGTGGTAGAATGAATCAAGACCAACCTTATATGGTAGGAGAAGCAGGACCAGAATTAGTTGTGCCAGACAGACCATCAAATGTTGTACCAAATAACAAACTTAGTGGTTCACAACCAGTTACAGTCAATTTCAATATTAGTACTGTAGATGCTAGAGGATTTAACGAATTATTAGTAAATAGTAGAGGTACATTAGTAAATATTATAAACAGTGCAATGAATGAAAAGGGTAAAATGGCGATAGTATGAGTGGAGCATTACCAAAAACTAATTTTGTTGCAGTCAATTTACAAAGTAATCAAAAAACTTTGTTTAGTGAAACAGATAGTGGCAAGACATTTAGAAGGCAAATTCAAGGACAACATTTTAGCTTTACAATACAATATCCACCAATGACTAGAGCAGATTTTGCACCAGTTATGGCATTTGTAATGAAACAAAGAAGTAGACAACAAAATTTTACTGTAACATTCCCAAGCTATTTAAATGCACAAGGCAATGAAACTGGCACATTATTAGTCAATGGAGTTCATGCAGTTGCAGACACTACAATAGCTATAGATGGTTTTGCAGGAGATGGTGCAGGGAGATTAAAAGCAGGGGATTTAATTAAGTTTGCACATGATAAAGTTTATATGGTTGTAGAAGATGCAACATCATCAAGTAATGCTTCCACAGTAACGATAGAACCACCTTTGAGGGAAGCACTAGCTGACAATAGTTCTGTTACCTATGATTCAGTACCATTTACAGTTTATTTAACTAGTGATGTTCAAGAATTTTCAACTTCACAAACTGACAAAGATGGTAATTTATTATTTAATTATGAGTTTGATGTAAGAGAAAGTTTGTAAATGGCTAGAGGTTTAACAAGTGCAGTTAAAACAGAATTAGCCACTGGTATCATTGAACCAGTTTTGTTGATAGAATTAGGTTTTGGTACACCAGTTTATTTAACAAATGCAAGTTTTGATATAACATCTAGTGTTTCTGGTAGTTCAAGAACATATTTATCTAATGGTCATCTAAAAAATATAAGTGCTGTTAGCGAAACAAATAAACCTACAAAAAACTCACTGATTATTAGTTTGTCTGGTGTTGACCAAACTTATGTTTCAATAGCTTTAAATGAAAATATTATTAATGATGATGTACATATTTATAGAGGTTTTTTAGATACTAATTTAGCTTTAATATCTGACCCATTTTTATTATTTTATGGAACAATTAACGATTATAAAATTACAGATAATACATCAACAGCAAAAATAGTATTAACTGTAACATCACACTGGGGTAATTTTAGCAAAACATCTGGAAGAACAACTACAGACAATTCACAGCAAAGATTTTTTTCTGGTGATAAAGGTATGGAGTTTTCTGCACTTACAGTAAGGGATATTAAATGGGGTAGGTAATGGCTAGTTTAAATTTATACAATGCCGAAGTAAAAGATGTACCAAATATAATTGATTTATTGCTTACATTTAAAGAAGAAGAAGGTTTACATTTACCAAATGTAGATGAAGCTAGGTTAAAAAAATCACTTCTTACTTTTTTAAAAAAAGGGCATATAATTTTACTAAAAGATTTAGATATAGACCAACTTATTGGTTGTGCTATTTGGTTTAAAAGCACTTATTGGTTTAGTACAAGTGAATGTGTAAATCTTCATACTATTTATGTTAAAAAAAGTTTTAGAAATTTTAGATTATTAACTTTATTATTTGATTCTATAAAAAAAAGTGCAAAACAGTTACCAATTTATCTTGCTGTAACATCTGGAATAGAAATAGACCCAGTTTTTAAAAAATTAGGTTTTAAAAGTTTAGGTTCTAATTGGAGATACAATTAAATGGGAAGTATAATATCAGATATTATTGAACTTGGTGCAGACATAGTAGATGGTGCTGTAGACCTTGTAGATGATGTTATATCTTGGATAATACCCCAACCAGACATTCCAGACTTTGGGCAAATACAAGCAGACTTAGATGCTAGAGGAATACTAGTAAATAAAAAAAGTGCTAATGGTGCTATACCTATAGTTTATGGAACAAGAAAAGTTGGTGGTAACATTGTTTTTTTAGAAACTTCTGGTGCTGATAATCAATATCTTTATATGGCTCTTGTTTTGAGTGAAGGCGAAATAAATGATATAACATCAATATTTGTTAATGATAATCAAGTTACATTTACTGGAGATTTAGCAGATAATACTCAAGTAACTGTAGCAAGTAGTGATGCTAATTTTTATGATGGTGCAAGTTTAATAACAGTAGAACCACATTTTGGTTCAGATAGCCAAACTGCATCAAGTTTATTATCTACATTAAGTTCGTGGACAAGCAACCATAGACTTAGAGGATTGGCATATCTAGCTATAAGGTTTGAATGGAATAATGACAAATTTGGTTCACTGCCTACTGTTCAAGCTGTTGTTCAAGGTAAAAAGGTTTATAACCCAAACTTAGATAGCACAGTAACTGGTGGTTCTGGTAGCCACAGAAAAGACACAAGTTCAACATGGGCATATTCAGACAATCCAGTTTATCAATTATTAGATTATCTAAGAAATGATAGATTTGGTATGGGCATAACCAATGAATATTTTGATAGCAATTTTGCAGATTGGCAAATAGCAGGAGATGTTTGTGATACTCAAATAACCCCTTTTAGTGGTGCTAGTGCTATTGATTTAATGAATAGTCATACAGTTATAGACACTTCAAAAAAAGCTATAGATAATGTTAAAAGCTTTTTAAGAGGTTCTAGGGGGTATTTAAATTTTACAGCAGGTAAATATAATATTTTAGTTGAAAGCACTGGAACAGCTTCTATAAGCCTTACAGAAGATAATATTATTGGTGGTATATCTGTAACCAGTAAAAATAAAAACTCAAGATATAATAGAGTTATAGTTAATTTTACCAACCCAAGTAAAAGTTATCAATCAGACACAGCACAATTTCCACCAGTAGACGAAACTGGTTTGGCTAGTGCAGACCAACACGCAACAATGAAAACAGCAGATGGTGGTTTATTGTTAGAGGGTAGGTTTGATTTTTCTATGTTAAATAGTCCTTATCAAGCCCAAGAAATGGCAGAAATAATATTAAGAAGGTCAAGAACTAGTTTAGATGTTTCTTTGAAAGCAGATGCTACAGCATTGGATTTAGCAGTTGGTGATTTGGTAAATATTACCCATGCAACACCAAGCTTTTCTGCAAAGCCTTTTAGAGTGCAGGGAATGACCATAAATTCAGACCATACGATTAATTTGGTTCTTTCTGAACACCAAGATAGTTTTTACACATTTGGCACTCAACAAGAGGTTGCAACTATACCAGATACAACTTTACCTAATCCTTTTTCAGTACAACCACCTGCAAGTTTGACCTTATCTGATGAATTGGTTGAATATGCAGATGGTATTGTTATAACAAGATTACTAATTACTGTTGGTGTTTCACCAGACCAATTTGTAGATAATTATGAAATTCAAATAAAACAAACTTTAGACCCAGATGGTAATGCAGTAAGTGATTCATTTAGAGAAATAGCAGTTGGAAAAATACTAGAATATCAACACCTTAATGTTATTGATGGTGCTACATATCAAGTAAGAGTGAGGGCAGTAAATACTATTGGTTCAAAAAGTACATTCATTTCTACTACAAGGGCTATTGTTGGTGGTGTTGATGCCCCTAGCAATGTTGAGGATTTTGGTGTTGAATTGCATGGTCAAGACCATTTAAAACTTACTTGGACACCACCTTCTGCAAATAGTGATTTAGATATATCTTTTTATGAAATTAGATTTCAAGATGTTACAACTGGTGCAAATTGGCTAAACTCAACAAATCTTGTTAGATGCCCTAGAAGAAAATGTGATAATGCCATAGTTCCTGCAAGGGTAGGTTCATATTTGATAAAAGCAGTTGATAAAAATGGAAATAGTTCAGCAGAAGCTACAATAGTAACTACAAATATTTCTGGAATACAAGCATATAAACAAATATCAACTTTTACAGAAACACCAAATATTTTTACAGCACAAGACCAGATGGACACTTCATTTCCATTAGCTGTAAAAATTGACCCTTCTGGAGATATAATATTATCACTTGATACAGTAACAAATTTTGATGATACAGTTGGTAATTTTGATAGTGTTGTAGGGGATTTTGAATTAGGTGGTACAGATACTACATCAAATCCAAATTTTAATAATTCAAATAGAGATGCAAAAGGTTTTTATAATTTTACCAATAGTCTTAGTTTAACACAAACATATGATGGTAATATTGAACCAAGTATTACACTTGATGCTGAAAATCCATATGATTTATTTGATAGTGGTAGGGGTTCGTTATTATTTGATGAAGCTAAAGCACCTTTTGATGGAACAGAACAACTTCATGCTTTTCATAGGGTACAAATTGCAACATCAACAACATCATTAGCTGACTGCACGAGTTTCCAAGATGTTACACAATCAGCAACATTTAAATTTAAGTTTGCTAAGTTTAGATTAAAATTATCTAATGATGATGCTCAAACATCTAGTAATGTTAAGCAAATTAGTATAAAATTAAATATGGAAGAAAGAACTTTTGCAGAAAGTAATTTGGCAACATCAAGTGGGAGTAAAACTGTAACATTTACAAATCCATTTTTTGAAGTTCCTGCTTTGGGTATTTCAGCACAAAATATGGCAACTGGTGATGTTTTTACTATAAGTTCTAAAACAGTAAATGGGTTTAATATAGCTTTTGCAAATTCAAGTGGAGTGGCAGTTGATAGGACTTTTGATTACATAGCAAAAGGATTTGGGTTGCAAAGTTAACTGAAAAAAGGTATAGAAAATTATGGCACAAGTATCAGATGTAAGTTTAGCGAACCAAGGTTTTAGTTCTTTTAGGACTGAATTAAATAATATTTTGTCAGCTTTAAATACACAACACATTGGAAGTTCAGCACCTAGTTCTGTAGCTACTGGCACAATATGGGTTGATAATGGAACGAGTGGAGTTTTAAAAGTTAAAATAAATGATGGCTCGGATAATATTGAATTATTTCAAATTAATATAACCAGTAATGCAATAACAAGCACAATGTCTACAACTGGTACAATATCAGAAACAGACCCAAATGCTTTGCCTTTGGCGATTGCTTTAGGATAGGGAGTAAAATATGGCAAATACATTTAAGGTCAAAACAAATGGAGCAATGCCTGCAAGTGCAGGAACACCATTAACTTTATATACAGTACCAAGTTCCACAACTACAGTTGTTATAGGTTTATTACTTTGTAATATTCACACAACAGCAGTTACAGTTGATGTTCAGCTAGTTTCAGATACAAGCGACACAGAAACAAATGAAACAGTTCTGTTAGCCAAAGATGTAAGCATACCAAGTGGCTCAACATTAGAACTGCTTTCTGGTGGAAAGGTTGTATTACAAACCACAGATATTATAAAAATTGATTGTAGTGTTTCTGCAAAAGTTGATGCTACATTAAGTATATTAGAAATTACATAGGTGATGATATGCCATTTATAGGAGTACAACCTGCAACAGTTCCATTAACATCATCAGATATTACAGATGGGATAATAACTGGTGCTAAGATTGAGAATAACCCAACAATAGCAGGAAACTTAACTGTATCTGGTACAGCAAATGTAACTGGTGTTACTACATTAGCAGACAATATAGTTTTTAGTGCATCTGGAAAAGGGGTTCATTTAGGTGTAACTTCGGCTACTGCATCAAACCTACAAGACGATTATGAAGAAGGCACTTTTAGTCCAGTATTTCAAACTGGTGGTAACAGTAACGGAATAACTCATAGCATATCTTCGGGAAGTTATACTAAAATAGGCAATCGTGTAGTGATGAATGGCTTTGCAGTTATGAGTGGCAAAGATGGTGCTTCTCTTACTGGTGGCAATGTTACTATTGGTGGTTTACCTTTTACTATAGCAAATGATAATAATGCTTATTCAGCAGGAGCAATAAGTTTAAGGGCAGTAACTTTTGCAGATTTTCCAATATGTTCAACTATTATAAATACAACTACTTTAGATTTAAGAGAAATTACAGCAGGTGCAGGAGACCAAACTAACTTAACAGATGGAAACATAGCAAGTAATAGTTATGTCATTTTCAATATAGCTTATCGTGTTACTTAGGAGTAAAAAATGGCAATAGTAAAAGAAACAGAAATATCTAAAATAGAAGTAGTAGGAAAATGGAATGTTCAAGTAGCTACTGATACAATTATAAAAGAAGATGGTGTTGAATTAAGTAGGTCAAGACATCGACATGTATTACAACCTTGTATTTATAATGCAAAAAAAGAATGGGTAGACACAGATATAAGTGGTGAAGCTACAGAAGTACAAGCAGTGGCTAATGCTATTTGGACAGATACAATAAAAAACAATTATAAAAAATTTTTTGAAGAAGAAGTAACAGCCAGTGTCAGTAAAACGGAGTAAAGCATGGCATATATAGGTAAAGAACCACAAGTAGGAAATTATGTAAAACTAGATGCTATCACGACTTCAAGCACAAACACATATAATCTTACACAAGATTCAGTAGCATTTGTTCCAGAATCTGCTTTGCATATGTTGGTTTCTCTAAATGGTGTTATACAATCGCCTTTAAGTTCATTTAGTGTTTCTGGTTCAACAATTACATTTTTACCTTCAAGTGGCACTTTATCTTCAAGTGATACAATAGATTTCATTTTGGTTTTAGGAAATACTTTAGATATTGGTACACCTAGCGATAGCACAGTAACAAATGCTAAGACTAACTTTGTATCAACATCATCAAGTGCTGGGTTACAGATAAAAGGTGATGGAACAACAGATGGAACATTACAGCTTAATTGTTCACAAAATAGTCATGGTATAAAATTAGCTTCACCTGCACATTCAGCAGGACAATCATATACATTGAAATTTCCAACTGGTAATTTAACAGCAGGAAATCTCTTAAAAATTAATTCTATTAGTGGTTCTGGTGCAACAGCAGTAGGACAACTTGAAGCACCTTCTGAGTTAACCTTACCTAATCAACCTACTTGTCATGTTCAACCAACTTCCACAATACTAAATTTTGGACAAGGAGGTTATACAGTAGCATTTGATAATGAAATTTATGATGTAGGTTCAAACTTTGATTCAACAAATTATCAATTTATTGCACCAGTTACTGGTAAATATTTAGTAAATTTTTCAATATATGCTCAAAATGTTGATACTGCTTCTGCTTATTATGAAGCTTATATAAATACTAGCAATAGAGATTATTATACTGGAACTTTAGACCCTAATTTTTCATCAGACGTTAATTATTTTAATTTTCAAGGAAGTGCTGTTTGTGATTTAGATACAGGAGATTCTGCAAAAATTATTATTAATTAATCTTGTGGTACAGTACAAACAGATATAGCAACTGGTTCATTTATTAATGTAACCTTGATATGTTAGGAGATACAAATGGCAAATCATAAAAAAACAGTAACATTAACAGATTTACAACAGAAGATTTTATCTAATGATTTGTATAACGATACAGACAATGCAGGATTAGATGCTTGGATACAAGGTGCTGTAGATGGCAAGATAAACAACTGTTGGAAAAGATTTCAGCAAGAGTGGACTACAAAACTAATGAATGATGATAGCTTTACAGATGCAATACCATCTAATCAAGCAGACTTTGTTGCACTTGTTACAGCAAGAAGCGATTACCAAAATCGTAAACAAAGAGATGATGCAAATAGCATTGGAGAATAAATTATGCCTTTAGTAAAAACACAAGCAGAAGGAATAAATTTAGCAGATACGTTTGCCTTTACTGGAACTGTAAGTGGTGCATCAAATTCATTTGTCAAACTTGCATCAACAACAGTTTCAAGTAATACAACTTCTGTGAATTTTGACAGTTCAGTAGTAACAAGCACTTATTCTAATTATCTTGTTACACATAGAGGCGTTCAATTCGTTGCTGATGATGGTGCTTTTAGAGTGAAATACTCTGGAGATAATGGTAGCAATTTTCTTACAATGCAAGGTGGCATTGCATATCAGAGTTTAATAAATTCTCAAATGGGAAGTTTTGCTACTACTCATTCACAAGCATACCATGTTATAAGTGAAGCTGAAGATACACTTGCTGACAATTCTGGATATAATTGGATAATTGGTGCATCATATTCAGATAGAAAAAAATATGCAAACCATACTTGTATTCAACAACACAGTAATACTTCTTATATAATACAATATTGGGGTGGTTGTAAAATAAACTCAAACACAGCTATTAATTATATTCAATATACTTGTGGTCAGCAAATATCATCAGGAACATTTACCCTTTATGGAGTTGCAGAATAATGAGCAAAAAATATGTCAATGGAGTGTTGTTAGACTTAACATCAGAAGAACAAGCCGAGTATGATTCAGAACAAAAAGCATGGTCAGATGGTAAAGCTGATAGAGAGTTAGCAAAGCTAAGAAATCAGAGAAATATTTTATTAGCTGAAACAGATTACATGGGAAATTCAGATTTCACAATGTTAGATTCTTGGAAAACTTATAGACAAGAACTTAGAGATATAACTAAAAAATTTAAGTCAATGAGTGATAAAGATTTTAAGTTTCCAGATAAACCAGAGTAAAAAAATGTCTAAACCAACTATTCAAAGTATAAATTTAAAATTAGAAAAACATTTAGCTGTAAGTGATGAAAGATGGAAAGAAACCATACTTAGAATCAAGAGACTTGAAACAATCATGATAGGCACATCTGGTACAGCACTTGTGATGCTCATAGGTTTATTAGTGAGGTAAATTTGGTAGTTGCAGAAATTCTTACTGGTATTGCTCTAGTTCAAAAATCAGTAGAGTTTATAAAAAGCAACATCAGTACAGCAAAAGATATAAAAGACATAGCCAAGCAAATTGATGGGTTCTTTGAAGGCGAAGAACAAATGAATAAGAAGCAAGGCAAGGGCATGGGGATTGCTCAACAGTTTGGCATTGAATCAACAGCATCAGATTTTATAGATAGAAAACTTTTAGAAGAACAGCGATATGAATTAAAGTTGCTGATAAATGATAGGTTTGGTTATGGCACTTGGGAACAAATACTAGCTGAAAGAGCCGATAAAATAAAACAAGCTAAAGAAGCACAAAAACAAGCAAAAATTCAAGCAAAAAAACAACAAGACGAAATTATGGAAATTCTTAAATGGGGTTGCATAATATTTTTTGGTATAGGTGTTTTTATATTGCTCTTAGTTCTAGGTTTAAAAGCTTTTGCAGATGGTAAAATGTATAATGCCCCCAAAGACTACACTTATAAACAAAAGGTCTGGCAAGGCAAAATAATAGAAAAAAAATATACAACTTGTAGATTAAAGAAAAGAATCACATCAAAATATACAAACAAAAGAGCATGTATTTATGAGGGTGGAAATAAGACTTTTACAATGATGATAGAAACTTGGTGTCCTAAAAAATATCAATGTGTATATGACCCTAATGGGCAAGAACCAGATATTGATAAAGTAATGGAAAGTTTAAGGAGCATAAAAGAATGACCGATAAAAAATTAGATACAAAACAAATGTATGAAAAACCAGTTAAAATGAAAATAGATGAAAATAGTTTTGAATTATCTTTAAGAATATTAAGTAATGAATTTGTTGCAATAAAGATTGGTTCTACAAATTTTTCTGGTAAACTAATTGCAGGTGGAATTTTATTATTATTTTTTACTCTTATTTTATTAGAGGGTTTTGGATTAAATGAGTTATTAATGAAATGAATGTAGAAACTTTTTTAAAATGGAAAATACTGCCAAGATTAATGATGCTTGTAAGCACAATAATGTCTTGGAGATGTGCAGAATGGTTTATGGCTTTAGAAGACCCAACAGCATCACAATCTGCATTTGTATCGGTTGTAATGGGAGTTATGACTGGAATTTTTGGAATTTGGATAGGTCAAGAACATAAGGTGGAAAAATGAATTTAGAAGAATTAAAAGAACATATTGCTGAAGAAGAAGGTTTAAAGTACGAAATTTACAGATGTTCTGAGGGATATCCAACAGCAGGGATAGGGCATTTAATCACAGAATGGGATAATGATTATTTTGATAAACCTATAGGAACTAAAGTTTCAAAAGAACAAGTTGATGCTTGGTTTGAGAAAGATTTAAATGTTGCCATAAATGATATGGAACAATTTACAGAAGGCATGAATGTAGACGAAAATATCAAAGAATGTGTAACTCATATGGTGTTTCAATTAGGTTTGCCGAGACTAAATAAATTTAAAAAATTTAAACAAGCTTTATTAGATAACGATATTGAAACTGCACAAGCTGAAATGAAAGATTCACTTTGGTATAGGCAAACAACTAATAGAGCAGAAAGATTAATTGAGAAATTAGGGAAAAGTGCATGATTGCAAGTTTATTACCAGTTGCATCTAAATTATTAGGTAAGTTTATTGAGGATAAAGACACCAAAAATAAATTAGCCCATGAGATAGCCACAATGGCAGAGAAACATGCTCAAGCTTTAGCTTTAGAGCAAATAAAGGTAAATCAAGCAGAAGCAAAAGGTAATTGGTTCCAATCGTCATGGAGACCATTAATAGGTTGGATTTGTGGTTTGTCTTTAGCAATTAATTATATGGTTAGTCCAATATTAGCAGGATTTGGAATAGTAATACCTCAAGCCGATATGTCAGTAATGATGCCTCTTTTATTTGGAATGCTAGGAATTTCTGGATTGAGAAGTTTTGACAAGTATAAAAAAACGGACACAAAAAAATGAGCAATTTTTATATGAAGATATTTAGGTTCTTTAATAAGTTAGCTGATTATTTTTGGAAAAAGGCATTGCAACAACAAAAAAGAAAGGTTTATCATGGCATTAACACCGAAACAGAAAAAGTTACCAAAAGGACTACAAGAAGCAATTTTAAAAAGTCAAAAAAAAGGTAAGAAAAAAAAGAAAGGAAAAAAATAATGCCATATCATACTGGAAAAGGTTCACATTCTAAAGGAATGAAAAAGAAGAAAAAAAATAAAAAAATGAAGATGAAAAAGAAAAAGTAAATGGTTTTAGTAAAATCTATTAAGAATATAACTAAGGATTTAAAACCTAGACAACGTAAAACTATGAATGCTCATGCTAGGCATCATTCTTTAAAACATATGAAAGCTATGGCAAATGCAATGAAAAAAGGTTCTACATTTGTTCAAGCACATAAAAAAGCAATGAGGTCTGTAGGAAAATGATAGGTTTTACAACAACTGCGACAATATCAGAACTTATAGATAAAAGACCTATGAAGAAAAGAAAAGGTCGTAGAAGATATAAGATGCCCTTTAAGGGCGATTTTAGGGCTGTACAGAAGATTTTAAAGATGAAAGGTAGGAAGAACCCCACATAAGTTAACATCGCATGGGAACGTATTTTTCAATGATTCCTCTCAGTTGATTAATACATTCATTAATCTCCCCTTTAACGATAAAATGCGGTGTTCCTAAACTTTCAGACTGTACAGCCCACAATTTTTGTGAATCAGACAAACGACCTTTTTTAGTTTTTAGTTCAATATATAAAATTTTGCCTTGTGGATATTCAATTATAATATCTGGGCAACCAGACTTTAATCCCATACGTTTCATTTTAGCATGATAATAAATAGACCTTTTACCCTCATTTGGTACATGAAAATGTCTAAAATTATATTTTTTAGAAAGTATTATTAAATAATCATTACAGGCTATTTGTATTTGTGATTCTTTGGTTGTAGGGGATAAACCCATGTCTACCCCCTACTAATACAATATTATTTGGAGCATATTGTATATCTTTATAACTCATATAATTTTTAGCAATTTAGCAAATATTTCTAAAAAAAACAATAATTTCAAAAAAATTTTTTTATTTATCGGTTTACATTTATTTAAAAACCTAGTATAATATCTAGGTTAATTAAAATAATAATAATAATAATAGGAGCATATTATGGATAATAACATTAATAAAGATTGGCATTTAAGTAATGGTTTTTGTTTTCTAGCTATAGAAATGAAAAGCCCCGGCGAATGGACAAGACATTATGATTTAAGTACTTGTCTTTCAAAAATGCAAAGTAAACCTACAATTATAACTTTATGGTATACTCACAAAACAAGTGAGGTTTCATGGAGTGGTGGTGTTGATTATGATAAAAAATATGGCGAACCAATTAATTTAGGTTGTTATCAATTAAAAGGTAGAGGTGCAAACTTTTCTATTAAAGGAATTGATAAAGATATTTCAAAAAAATACTTCACTAAAATATTTGAAAATAACAAAGAATTTATTGAAAATCAGTAAAATAACTGTTTACATAACCTAGCAGAAATGTTAGGTTATTTCTATTAATAATAATATTGGAGCATAAAATGTATTATAACGAAAAAACTAAAAGACCATATTCTGGCAAAAACATTGAAATATTAGAAGCTACTGGTTTAAAAGGTGGTTTTATGACTTTCAGACAAGCTATTGAATTAGGTTATAAAATACCTGCAAAAACAAAAGCAGTTGCCAAAATAATTAGACCAATGGAAGAATTTGTAGAACAAGCAGATGGTTCTTCAAAGGTTGAAATGTCTGGTAGAAAATTTCCAGTATTTCATAAATCACAATTAATTCATAAGGGTGCTTAACGGCACTCTTTTTTTTATAATAATAATAATAATTTGGAGCATATAATGACTAAAAATAACAGAATCAAACAAACTATTCAGCTACATGAAAAAATTGCATCTATGGAAAAAATTATTTTAGATTTAGGTGTCAAGGATAGATGTCATGAAGATTTTGATAGCAATTGCAGAACGATTTATGGTTGCTTACAAAATATCAAAGGTATGATTTACAATGATGAAATAGTTTTTAGGAAGTCAAATAATGATTGATAAACCAACAAGAATAGGTAATTCGGAACTCTACAATGTTAGGGTTTTGAATATGTCAGTAGCTAGATATTATGGAGTTGAAAAAGATTATATTCAGTTAATTACAAAAGCTAGAGAAGTTCAAAAAGAAGAACTTGAAAAGAATGGAGAAAAAGCTGAATTAAAACTTTATTATGGTATTAGGTACAATCTCAATAAATTAGTTTTAGAAGTATTACTTAAGGAGCAAAGTAATGATTAAGTTTTTAAAAAATTATGGTGTTTATTTATTAGAATTTATTGTTTTTGGAACAATAGGTTTCTGTCTTTTTATGTTCTTTTTTTAGGAGCATATAATGAATAAATATAAAGTAATTCCTTTATTATCTATTGTAGCTATTTTGAGTAGTTGCTCATCAACACCAATAGTAGATAGTAGAGGTAAATCATCGGCAAATATTAAAGGAGATATGAACCGATACCATGACGACTTATATACTTGTAAAAGTATTGTTGAAGATGAAACGAATTTCGTTTTAGAACAAGGCAAAATAGTATATAATTTGTTAAGATTCAAGGTGTTATGGCTAAGTCCTAAAGCACAAACTAGGCAAGATTTAATTAATAATTGCTTAGAAGGTCGAGGCTATAACGTATTAAATAAATAATAATATTTGGAGTAAAATATGACTAATATAATAGATAAAATTTATGATAATTCAGAAAATGGTGTACCTAACTATTCTTTTGATTTAATTGATGGCACAAGACTATATTACAGGGGTGTAAATATGAACCCTATGCCTGTTACTGGTGATGCTATTAATTACACAGTTATCAATACAAAAACTTCAGCTAATGGCAATCAATATACAAACATTAAAGATGTTGAAGTAATTAAAAACCCAGATGGTCAAAATGATTCACCACAGCCTATAGGTAATGTTGTTAATAATATTGCACCAACTGCACCACAAAATAATTTTAATAATAGTATGAGTAAAAACGACACTCAAAGATTAGATATATTTGTTACAGGTGTTGTTGGTCGTTCAATGGGTTCTGGGCATTTTTCTGTTCAAGATATTGGCGAACTTACAAGAAATGCTGTAAGTGCTTTCAATGAAAACCTTAAAAAATTATAAAAAACTATTTGCTAACTTTTGGGGGTATCACGAAAATGATATTCCCATCTGTTGGTCTTGTTATAAAGCTCAAGCAGTAGATATACATCACTTGATACCAAAAGGCATGGGAGGTGTTAAAAATAATCGTTTAAATAGAATTGATAATTTATTTCCTCTTTGTAGAGATTGCCATAATAAAGCACATTCAGATAAATCTTATAATGAAAAATTAAAAAAAATATTAATGGCAAGATTTAAGAGCAATAGACAAGAAAAAATAGATTTTTGGATTAAATGCAAAACACCAATAAATATAGTTAAAAAGCAAATAGATAGATTAGATAAAAAATATAAGGAATATGGAATAGATGTCTGATATTTATACAATTGATTTTGACCCTAATAAACTTTCAGTTCAGCAAGAAGAATTAGGTCTA
>Ga0208767_1002253_pt1 | contig 14770 bp, 20 predicted proteins | sample VirMetDEL_Mar_21_FD_184514 | JGI IMG/M metagenome (GOLD analysis project Ga0208767, IMG submission 184514) | Aqueous microbial communities from the Delaware River and Bay under freshwater to marine salinity gradient to study organic matter... | ecosystem: Environmental > Aquatic > Marine >... | reverse complement strand
ACTGTATACCTTACTACAATTACATCATTATCAGCAAAAGCATAAGGAAATCCAGCTGAACCAGTTCCTCCAGCACTATTATCAGCAGAAAATCCAGTTGTTGTAGGATTAGTTACAGTATAATTATCAACAGCACCAGTACCATTTACTGCTGTACCTACTGTTAGTGTTTCATTTAAAAATCCATTAAGGTCAGTAGCAGTTGTGCTTCCACTTACTGTAGATATAGATGAATTTGCACTTACCTTTCTATCTGAATCAAAATCTACATTGACTTCAACACCATCTGAGTCTCTACGAATACGAACTATACTATCCAGTACTTCTGTTTCTGGATTTGTTATACGGTTGAACGCAACTGCATCTGCGTCTACGCTTAACTCTGTTATGCCAGATATATTGTATGTATTTAAGAAAGTTACATTGCCGTAATTTAATGTAGCATCTTCTGGGGTTGAAGCACCACCTATTCTTAAATATATTTTATCATTACCTAAAGCATCACCTATAGTGCAAGAAAATACATATATATCTACATCGTTTACATCGTGTACTGTTCTTGAACCTCCACGATATGTTCCTCCTACTCTTAAAACTTTAGCGTCAATATGTGCAGTAGATGTGTTGTCAGACGCTCCTCGATTGCACCAACTTGACGTAATATTAGATTCAATCCCTATAGCAGTTGAACCGTAATCAATATTATCTCCATTTGCTCCAGAAATTATAGTATCAAACATTAAAAGTCTTCCACTACCTTTGTGGTCAACCGAGCTATTAGAACCTCCGTAAACTTCACATCCGTCCAAAACAATTTCCGATGTACCGGTTGTTTCTACTACATTTGTAGCATAACTTGCTAAAATAATATTTGACCCAATATAAACATTCTTACCAGTAGATACCTTAAATTTATCTGTACTTCCGTCAGTCCAAGCTAAAATGCTTCCGGCACTAACAAGAGATTGTAAGGTTTCGCTAGTTCCAGTTACAAAATTTGCTGATGTAGCACCAGCACGAACTGCCATAATTCCTTTTGAAGCATAATCTTGGCTAATATCTGAAGTAGTTGATATTGCACTTCCTCTAACGCCACTAACAAGTGTACCGTCAGTCCTTATATATCCTCTAAAGGTTTCTCCAGCATCAATATCATCAACATTGTATACATCGTATGTGTTAGTATCTATTGTATCTATTGTTGCACTGGATAAATTATTGAAAGTACCTATGTAAGCTGTTCCCGATGGGCAAACTATTGCTACACTTTTATTTACATCAGATGTAGGCATAGCATAAGTTCCAGAAGCTAGACTAATTTTATCATTATCTGAGGCTTCCGTAATAGCTTTATCTAAAGTTTTATAAGGATTTCCAGAACTTCCATCACCAGAACTATCGTCACCACTAGGTGAAATAAAAACAGTAGAACCAATATAATTTGCTAGAAAATCACTTCCAGTTTCTTTTATGCTAAAATCTGTACCATCGTATTCTAAGGTTACACCAAATTCTGAAGGTAAATTTACTCCGGGATAATTATCCATAGGAACTCCGTAACCTTCTTTTACTTGCCTTAAACTATAAGCAGCTGCGGCTGTATCTACATCTGCTGGTAGTGTACTCTCTAGTTTACCATTTACCCAATCTTCTAATGCACCGCTTTGGACTTGATTAGCTGAAAAGTCTTCTTCTTTATCTGTTCCGTCTCCGTCTACATCTCTACGAACTTTGACAACTCTGCCATTCATTGCACCAATGTCTCGCAATGAGTACGCAGCTGCGGCACCACCGAATCTACGAGCTATTCCTAGATCGGTATCTCTACCAGAGTATCCTTTGAGTACGTCCCAAGTTGCCGCCAACTCAGCATCCAAAGGGTTGACTCCGTCAGCTAGTTGTTCGGAAGACATTAGTTAGTAAACTGAGATGCGTGAATCTTTGCGGAAGTACTACCAGAGCGAATGAACTTAGCTTTGACAGCTGCCTCTTTGCTGAAGGTATAACTTCTACCAGCGAATAACTTGTGACCGTTTGATGTTGTAGGTGCACTACCATCGAATGTCATAAATACATCTGCGTCTTGGACATCCATAGCAATGTATTTAGTTAAGCTATCAAAGGCATCCGTGTTATCATCTTTTGAGCTCTGAGAGAACTGAACGCCACCGGCGGTAGCATCAACTGTCAATCTGTGGTCATTAGCTGTTCCACTTGGTATAGGATAAAGGTTAGTTACGAATGAATTTGCCATATGAGTATTTTACATTAAGTGTCAACGACTTTGGCGGTTGACGTAAGTTGAAAATTTGTGATTGATTGAGTTATTGTTTGATCGAATATCTATTTTGAATAGTTCTCTATCTAACATTTTCTTAGCTGATTGTTCCGCTATTAATGCTTTCTCTGCTTGACCATCTCCAGTATAAAAATCAGATAGTACAGAATAAACAATAAAATCAAAAAATTCAGCCGGTACATCTGTACTTGTTTCTGTAAATGTAGAAGTGTATTCTTTTTTGTACGTAACAAATGCCGATGTATCGTTATCATTTGTTATATTTAATATATTTGCACCATTTGAATCCACGTAAAAATCGTATTCAAGGGCTGAGTTCTTTTGAAACGCTTGAGTTCTATGTATTCTTATGAACTCATTTATTGTATCTTTGCCGCCTTCGGTAAATGGAATAACGTTTCCAGATGTTAATGTTCTTTCTTCGGAGGATACTAAGTATCTAGCCCAAGATGGGGACTCATCATAAGCTCTACGAACAGCCCTATTTAAGGACTGCTCGAAGAAGAAATTGTCAGTTTCAGTCATTGACTGCAAACCAGCAACGGCTTGAAACGCTTTACGAACATTTATGAATGTAACATCTGAGGGCATAGTTTATTATTGTACGTTGTTATCAAGCATTTGCTCAGTAGTATTCAATGGGGATCCACCAGCTTGAATATTGTGACGGCGGAACTGTGTTTGAGGTCTGTACTGAAGAACATCGTGACGGAACTGACGGCTTTGATTACGTACAATATCAATCTCTTGACGTAGAATCATCTCAGCGTTTTGGTCTTCCACTTGGGCTTTTTGTGTTTGACCATCTCCACGTAAAAAGTCTGCGTAAGCACCGAATGCCATATACTCAAAGAATCTAAATGGTATGTTTTCATTGTCTCCAGAAGCGGATCCAAATAATCCAGATGTAAATTGTCCATCTTTTACTACGTCCTCTACGTCTTTACGGTAAGTAACAAAAGCATTTACTCCGTCAAGAACAGTTGGGCTTAATATTTTAATAGCAATATGACCAGCGTGTGGATTACCACTATCGGCGATCATACTAATAAAAGTATATTCTTCCGGATATAAAGTTTCACTTGGGTTAGATTTATGCACGCGAAAAATAGTATCAGCATTGTTTGCTAAATCTTTATTATCTCCGTAAGTAATAATTTGATTATCATCAGCTGTAGCTAGTGCTACTTGCTCTCCTACGATAGTAAACTCATACCAAGGATAACGTTGATATGCTGTTCTGAATCGTCTGTTAATTGATTGTCTAAAAAAGGCTTCATCGGTTGTCTCCAACGATTGCAAGCCCGCTATTGATTTAAATCTTTCTTTAAGATTTGTATATGTTTCTGTTGGATACGTTGCCATATTTAGTGAAGTTATTTATATTTTGTTTGGTGAAAGTTCTGCAAATGTTTTATTGTAGTGCTTTAAAAATTCTTTGGAGTGCACCTCTTTGTGTCCGTATTTGTTTGTAAGTCTAAAGAACTCACGAGCCGGCATAGTGGCTACCGGTTTGCCCAGAACTGGATGAGTTGTACCTTTGAGATGAGCTGCTTGTTTAGCGGCAGCTGCTACTCTCTCGTGTTCTGTTTCTCTTTCTAATTTAAAACCATTCTTGATCTCTTGCATAAATGCTGCATCGATTTCATCATCTGTAAAATTTCTAGGTAAGTTTGTAATAATATCCATATAAATAGTTTTAAGTTAAAAAGAAAAGGTAGGGGGCGATTACGCCCCCGTACCGAAGATAAGGATTATTCAGTTCCTTTGATAATACCGTGTGCTTGTGGGTGGTATACTCCTAATGTAAGAGCACAATCCACGTAGCCACGCTCACCACCACCTTGGTTAGGTAGACGTGTTGATCCCATTGGGATTAACTCGTGAATACCGAAGTATTCTGGGTTTACTAAGTATCCAGCTTCACCAGCGGATGAACCGAAGTCTGGCATACAATCTGGGTTACCGTTTACAATAGAAACGATACCGTGGTCTGATTGGTATAAATCAACAGTAAGTTTGATTTCACCAGCTCCACCGTCGTAGTTTACAGAACGAACATTGTTTGTAGCTGAAGCAGTTACACGAGCGAAATCACTGATTACGCGGCGTAATTTAGTATCAGCAACCAACATAAGGTCATTAACTGTACCAGTTTGTTTGAAGATAGAAGCGATGATGTCATTTAACTGAGTTTCACCGAATGCAGTAGATCCAGCTTCAGCAACTGTGTAGATGCTGTCAGCGGGTGTACGGAAACCAGCTGGTACGTCAGATGGACCAGATGAGTCCAACCAACCACCTAAACCACGAAGGGCGTAAGCTGTGTCAGAACCGTTTTCAGCAGCACGATCGTTATTAGATGCAATAGTTGCTTCGATGTCGCGTTTAAGCTCACGAATTGCTTTAGCTTCTGCTTGAGCAATTTTAGCTGGTCCGACTGAATCAACTGCTTCTTGTAGGTCTGATACTTGGTAGTCGCGGCGGAACTTCTGTACGTAGTTACCAAGACGTGCACGTCCAGCGAACTGGTCGGTGAATGTACCTACGTCAGCACCTTCACGGATACCCGCTGTTGCTGGAGTAGATAACGCGTCTACTGTCCACTCTACGAATGTAGCCGATGCTTTCTGCTTTTGAGCAGAGGAAAGGATTGGAGTTTCTTCTGGAGCAAGAATTGTCAAGACATCTGTCAAGTCTTCTCTGTTAGAAACACCAGCTCCCGGATTTGTTGTGTCATATGTATTTGAGAATGCCATAGTGTTTTATGGGTTGTGTGGGTTTGTGTGTTATTTAACGATTTTTAATTTGTTGTGTTCTGAGAGTAATGAAATCACTCTTGTTGCCAGATTGTCTAAACCGTTGGTTAAGGTCTTTAAGTGCCTTAACTGACTTTCCCACAGTTTTGTCCGATGTTGCCCCAGCGGTAATCGCTGTCTTTGGAGGTGTTAACGTAGCTGACTTCGGAGCTTCTTTGACTGGTTTGCGTCCGTAGATACTATTCGCTGCGTGAGCCATCAGATAGTTAAGTTGAGCTGCAACTTCTGGATCTGCTTTTTCTCGTAGTGAATTGAATCTAGGATCTCCAATCATAGCTTCGTAGCTTTTGCGTACGTCATTATCTTCTCCTTGTAACCAGTTCAATTCTTGTTCAGCTTGTGCATCAAAAGCTTCTCTGAGCTGATGAGATTGCTGTACTCTTTGAACTGTCTGTAACTGAGCTGGTAGGTACTTATCACGAGCTTTACGTGCATTTAATAGGCTTTTTCGCACATCTGCTTTTGTAAGTTCTTTACCTTCGACTTCTGTTACAACATCTTCGGGTCCGTAGCCGTCTGCATTGAATAATGTTTCCTCCGCCCACTCTATAACTTCTGTTACTTCTTTCGCCTTTTCTTGTAATCCTTTTAACGTATCTACTGATGCGTATGGATTATCGGCTACCTCTTGAGTCTCTAATGGATTATTATTTTGCAGTGAAGCCTCCATCTCTTTCAGTTTAGCTTCAGCAGCTTTACGCTTTGCTGTTAGCTCCCCGAATCGAGCGACTGCTCTACTTCCTAGCTTTTCGGATAATTCGCGAAGATCTTCTTCGGACATATCATCTAGATCTAACTGTGAAAGAACATCTGTTGATTCCTCTGAAGTTTCTTGAACTCCTTCGGTTTCTTCAGTTTGTTCAGCAACGATTTCTTCACTTGCTTCCACCTCTGGACTCTCGACCTCGGCTTCTTCTGTTACTTCATCTGTTGCTTCAACTGGTGGAGCTTCTTCTTGAGTTCCCTCATTTAGTTGCCCCAAGCGGCGGTTTACAAAATCCGCTGCTGACATATTTGACTGTAACGCTGTTGTTTCGGTTGAGGGTTCAGCGACTCCCTCTGTGATTTCGTTTGACATAATGTTTGCACTCCTTAACGCCGAGCGATGGCGATGATTATATTATAACTTATACATCAAGTTAAATTCTGTCAGAAAATTTTGTCTTTAAATTACGCCAGTCACACATCTGTAATATCTGATCGTAAGTAAGTATACGCCCAGATATTTGTTGTATTTGTTCGTTACTTGCGTTATGTAATTCTTCTATTGTTTCCTCCCGGAGGTCAGAGATTACTTGTAGGAATCGAGCAAAGTGCTCGTGATTGCTGAGTGATTGTAAGTCCGTTTCTAAGCTCATAAATTATTTAGCTGCTGAACGCATAAGTGCTACAGTACGTGGTCCTCTAGTCTTAACTTGTTTGTACCACTTGGAATCAACCATTTCATCCGCTGCTGTACCGTAATCATTCTTCTCTAAAGCGGCTTTCATCTTTTTGAATGTACTTAATTTACTGTACCCTAAATTGTAGGACATATCAATTAATGCCATCTGTACATTTTTGGGACGGCTTTTAATATCGGGATCGAACTTTTTTAAATCTTCGATTGCTCTAGATAATGAATAACTATACAAAGTAGATAGTTCTCTGTCCGTTAGTTCTCTTTTGCCGGACTTTAGTTCATCTCTGTCGAGTCCCAACGAATCCAAGATGGGTTGATTAGTTTTGTCCTCTAGGTTGAAACCGATTCCAATGGACATATTGCCTAATGAATCCTTGTAAGCTTTTGGTCTTACACCTTCGTTGACTCCTATCATTTGTGCTACTTCTTCAGCACCTTTATTTTTTGCTACAGCTCTAGCTACGTAGCCTTGTGCGGATAAATTATCAGCCATAATATTACATTCCTTGTGTTTGAATATCTCCCATTTGTGCTGGCTCTGTACCAACTCTTCCGATTTGGGCGTTCTGTGCTTGTTGCATTTGGAAGGTGTACTGCCCAGCGTACTTCTCAAGTCTCGCAGCAAAGGCTTCATCTGATTGAAGTCTTTCAGCAACATCTGGCTGAGAAGCGTACTGCTGAATAACAGTAAGAGCAATTTGAGCACCGTTAGGACGTGCCGGCATTTCGATACCAGCAAAGATTTTAGCGAGGTCATCTGTTACTTGTTTTACAACTTGTTCTTGAGCTGCTTCCGTAGGTTGTAGCACGCGATCCGCGAGTACCGGATCAATACTGTTAGCAGCTGCATCAAGCAAGTTATCAATGTTAATGCGACCACTGCGATCCAGTTGCGTGAGAGCAACCATTTGTTGAAGTTTCTTTTCTTGAGTCTCTGGATCCGAATTGAGGACATCGTATGAAATCATTATGTCGTAGTTCTCATCGGGGTTGCCTTTGTTGAAAACTACTGGGTCTGGCGATCCGGTAACTCTAAAGAAAACTGAGTCCGGTCCAAACCGCTGGAAGCATTTATAACACATCTGTAAAACCTCGGCGGAGTGCTGAAGGAACTTATCCACTAAAAATTGTTTACGAACTTGTGAGATCTGAGATGTTTCATCCAATCCACATAATCTATCCGCTTGAGCTTCCATTGTTTTTTCTATTTCAATAGAACCCACTGGAGATGGAGGAGTCGGAGCAAAATCCAAGTCTCCCTTTCTGCGGTAAGGTATCATCCTTCCGGGACCCCAATCTGTTGGTGCTTGACCAACTGGGTGCAGAATCGGAGGTAGAGTCGCTAGACTGTTTCTATCAATACGTGAATCCCGCTCAACCTTAACTTGATTCTGTATTCCGCGAAGGATGTCTGGTATAGTTTGAGTATCATAGAGCCTCTTACTATCTTCAGAAAGTTTAGTCACTACTACTGGATAATCTTCGTAGCCGTTTAAGAGCTCGAACTTAGCGTAGCCTTCACTGTATTCCTTGTGGAAGACAGTACAATAAATACCTTCGGAACCATCTTCGGGGTCTATCAAGCGTTGGTATCCGTATACGATTTCAATTAACTCATTTGCTTCATAAGCGTTGTCAGTTAAGGATGTACTTCTACGTCCTTCTTGTTCTCTCTCGATGCTATCAATGTTTACTCCACGATATTTATCTATCATTGTTTCTACGAAGTCAGCATCCCATCCGTCCGTGATTACTTTATTCTCTAGCTCTTGAGCTGTGTAATAAGTTTTCCAAAAACAGTACGGTGCTCTTTGTGGGTCCGTAACGTACGGAGGGAAGAAGAAGTCTCCGTCCGGGGCAAGTGTCTTTACTTCTGGGGCATCAACTTGTCTGCGAACTATCGGTAACTCCGCTTCGCCAGTTTTACGTAAATCCTTAAGAGCTTTCTTAGCTCTTTTCTTAGTGACTCCCGGAAATGTTGCTTCTAGTAAAGCTACTAACTCATCATCGTTTTCGCCGGCTTCAATGAGCTCAACAACCTCTGGAGCTATCTGTGCGATTTGATTTAAATCAAGACGCTGTAAAAATCTTCGGTCCTCTCTGTGCCAACCTACGTAGGTAATCAAGATACCTCTTTCTAATAAATAATTAGCACCGAGTTCCATTTCTCTCTTGAACCTTGGAATGTACCCACTGGATACCATCCACTTCAAGAAACTGGATACTACTTTACTTCTTGGAATGTCTGTACTTTCAACCGGAAACGCTCTTACATTAGAGCGATTAAGAGAAGACATAAACAAAGATACAAGACGAGTAATCCTTTCATCGATAGTGTGTGCCTCCATATCAGCAGCACCTTCCCAAGGGAATGCATCCGCTCCGTGCTTTCTGTGGTCACGAGATTTACCAGCCCACCAATTACGTCTGTCATCGTAGCTTGTACGGCACAGATCGAAATACGCTTCGAGCTCTACAACAGTTTCGTCATAGGCGTAGCGTAAAGTTTTAATATCGGGCTCTTTCCCTACGTATGTAAGGGCTTCTGAAATTGAGTCACTTTGCATAGTTTATTTAATATAATATCATATGTATCAACTGCATTAAGTGCGTTGAGGTGTTCGTACCCAATTATATTTTGGTTTATCTGAACTGTTATCCGCTTCGAGGTATACAACTTTGCCTTTTGGGAAAGTTCCTTTGAATCTCAAAGGTATTCGTACTGGTACTTTCTTAGATAGTTCCTTTACGTACACCATAATGTACATAGGATTCGGGGCTTCACTTAGCACCGGTCCTCTGTAAAGGACTGGCATAGATATGAACTCATCTAGGACTCTCTGTCCGTCATCGTTAATCCAAGTATTCTTACCCTTTCCGGTAACCATCTCTTCCTCTAGTTCTTTGAAGACTAGATCTAGGGCTTCCTCGAAAGGTATCCCGTACTCTTCTGCTAATTGTGTTAATTTTTTCTTAGGCATTAATACCCTCCTTTTGTGTTTGTTATAGTTCTATAATCTCTAGCGTCTATGTGGTCGGGTCCATCTCCGGAGTTCGCCATCCGTAAGTAACGAATGACATCAAAGAAGTCCTTTAGGGGCTCGTCCGCTTTTCCGTTGGAGTTATAATTAATTAAAGAATCTATTAAGTTTCCGCAGTCCTTGTGTATATAACACATCGGTTTGTTCGCTTCGTCTATGGGTACATTAGGATTGTAGCTGAACCACTCGTCCAACGCCGTAATCCCTAACTCCTCTGTGCGTCCGTCACTGGGAATAAAGTTCATACCGTAATCATAGAAGGCTGTGAACAAATCATCATTGTTCTCATTTTCACGTGCAAAGTATCGGGAGTCCCCGATTCTTTCGATTACTTCTATTCCGAGTTCTTCTTCTATTTCCTCGAAGAGCTCTACGTATCCTTCTACGTTGTACCCCACCTTTTTCGCGGCTGGTCCATAACGCCACTTTGGATCCCCAAAAACTGCCCACTCTCCGTATGTATCACGGTCGGGGAACTCTTTTCTGATATAGACATTATTATCTCTATCAACTCCAGCCCAGATTGCAACATAGTTTCTGGCTCCGGCGGGGTCGACCACTTGATAACAGCTATAGTTGGACTTATCAGTGATGTCTGGAAATCTTCTTCCGTATTTATTGGGTACTTCGGATAATACATTTACTTCTGTGTTAAATAATGGTAACAGACTTGTCATTGACTTCACTGGCATTCCGTAAGCACGAACCATAATCTCTTCCTCTGGACGACCACGAAGGTCTTTCGCTATACGCTCGTATCCGCCGAATGGGTTCTCGTCTGAATGTAAGTACACAACGCCAGCATCCCTTTCGGGGCTGTACTGCTCTATAGGTAGCTTCTTGTTGTTGAGTAGCTCCGCTTCTCTCGTCTGTAAAGTCTCGGCACCTTTGAGGTACTCAGATATAAATGGTGTGTATCCATCAATAGGAGTAAATCCAATCACTAGCTTAGAGTTTCGTGTAGCAAGTCGGAATCGTAGGGTATTCACCAACGCCGCATCTCCCAAGTACTCGTCCAACCACGCACCAAGGTTCAAGCCATTAGGCTTCTTGAATCCGAACTCAAAACCCTCCAAGATTGTCTGATTGTTACTGAACTGCGTATAAGTCTTGAAATCTACACGTGTCTTAGTATCTGGAAAGATAAACGAACTTCCGGTGAATCCATTCTGCATAGAGAAGTTGATATAGCCATCTACACTCTTCGTCTTTCGCTTGAACTCCTTCGGCATCATCTCCCATATCGCCGCTTGCTGTACTTTCACTGAAGTATCTGCGTTCTGAGAGAAGCACACTATATGTCCGTTGTTGTTCTCCATTACGGCTTGCATAACCATCTTCGCACAACCAGTGGTCTTACCACTTCTATTTCCGCCGAGAACCAAACATTCATTCTGCTTATTGAGACTTAGTCTCATTCTATCCCATCCGGGTAAATCAAAACCGTATCGGATAGGATCCTCCTCCGCTGCTTGTATTCTCCCCTCGTGGGCTTGGTACAAGGCTTCCAATAACTTAGGATCGTTCTCAGCTAGGAGTACAATCTCTTCGTCAGTCGGCGGAGTTAAGAACGGATGTCTAGTAAATGTCAGTTCCATCAGCTTCCTCTTCTTCTTCCGCTTCCCATACTATATCCAAGGCATCTAAGTCCCCGTCCATATCTATTTGGGTTTCGCTTATTAGCATACGTCCTACTCTATGATTAGTATAATCGTAGAATAAATCTCCGTCGTCGTCCATAACTATAAACATATAGTTACTAAAATGCTCGCCGAGGTTTCCTCGGATGCGGTCAAAGAGGTCATCGTAATCTTCATCAATCATTCGACTCTTCAATTATCTCCGCATCGTCAACTCTCTTCATAGCCTCTAGACGTTCCCTAGCTGCCTTTAGGGTATCCTCGTAGTCCTCTTGGGTAATAACCTTACGCTCCTCCGATATGCTCGTAGCTTCCCCGCGAGTGGTCATAGTCTCCCGGAATGCGTTAGCCTTTGCTATAGAAAGCTCCTTGAGGTCTCTAAAGCTTACCTCCATCTCTGGGTCGTTCTCTAACCTATCCCGGACTTTATCCACTAGATCCTCCTCTAATGAACTGAGTTGCATATAGTTCTTCGCCGCGATTTTACCAGCTACGTCCCGCAGTTGCCCCAAGTGGTCGGCGTAATCAACTAGCACTTGTATGACCGTAGACCTCTGTATATTGTACTTCTTGACTATCTGTGTTTGGCTCTTACCGATGCTGTACAAGTACAATATCTCCGCGACTTTCATAGGGTTGTGCCGCGATAGGCTCTTGACCTTCTGTAACTCCTTGTCGGCGGCAATCTCCTTGATAGCTTCTTGTATTGAGGTCTTGAGTTCTATTTCGTCATCTGTGGGCTTTTGAGTCATAATTTTTTTTAAAGGCTAGTATATGCATATGTATGTTGTGTCTAGGCTTCGCCAGCAACCGCCCCGACCCCTTGTTGAGACTGAGTCTCATTAGCATTAGCTTGGTATGTGGTAAACATTTGTTCATATGTGAACATTTGTTCACTACTTTTATTTTTATTGAGATTGAGTCGCAATATCATTATTTATTGAGATTGAATCTCATTTTCATTAATCTGTCAATAAGTTTTTCTAATATATTGAATAAGTTTTTCTTTTTTTTGAATAAGAATATATCCTAGCGACATTTTGGCACAATCCTTTATAGAGTCTCAATAAGGTTAGTTTTATTGAGAATTGCTCATAATAGCTCATATTTGGCTTGTATGGCGTCTTTATTCTTTCGTGATAGTCTATGCGTATTTTCTTTAAAAATCGATTCTAGGGCAGTTTCATTTTCAATGATTTGTGATTCAAAAATAGTGATATAAGTTGGCATAGCTTATGCAAATAGGATTTTTTGCTGTTTCATTCGGTTTCATTTTTAGTGATTCGAAATTCAAAAAGCGTGATATACAAATTTTAGAAATATTATATACTGTTTGCATACTTTAATTAGACTTGCCGATTGAGTGGGAATCGGACGGAGCAAAAATTCACTCTAGTAAAATTGAATTTAGTCTCGCACTTTGACTTTGAGATTGCACTCAAAAGACGTCTCGAGATGAACGAACTGACAATTCGTAAAGATTGCCAATAGGATTAAAAGCTACTTTCTTTAAAGGTTTTGAAACTGACATTTTTAGAACCAATTTTTCAATCATTGCGAGCAATGCTCGCTTTGATTGTTTAAAGCTTATTATTATAATAGGCTTCAATCAATCAAAAAACAATATGTATAAACCATCTGTTCAAACAACAAAACGAACAAAAGGTTCGTTTGCTTGGCAAGATACAAGCTATTTACGTAGAGTAAAAAAAGCTAGAAAACAAAAGCTAAGACAATGCAAGGTCGAGAAGCCTTTGACAAAAGAAAACAAAGTAAAAGATCAATTCGGTGTAACAATCACAAAATCCGACTTAGACTGGATGGAAAGAAAGTTGCAACAAAATAGAATCTTGAAAGCAATCTAAAGAAAAAATTATGAAAATAGGATTAAGTACAATAAAAGCAAAAGACTTTTATTATACAAAAGCAAAAACAAAGCGATTCTTTCAACCAAATGAAAAAATTGCACGATGGGTAAAAGACAGAACACAATTCTTATTCAATGGGTATGATTGGTTTAAATTAGATCAATCAGTAACTGTAGGATTGTTTTCTATTGATAACGAAAAATACGACAAAAACCCATTTTACCAATGTTGCCAAAAAGTAACAAGTAAAAGAAGCATAGCTAATCTAAATAGATTCCATAAAGAAAAGATTAAGAATCATTTCAAGAATCTAAAAATAGAAATAAAATGAAAAGAATAATTGAAACAAGCGACATAGTAATGTCGAATAATATTGAAAGCTATTACCTTGCAAGCGACAAAAGACTACGCAAGCTAGGGAAAGTGTGGTACAAGGACGCACAAAAATTTGTGATGTACTTGTCGAAAAAATACAATGTCGATCCATTTAGAATAAGTGGAGCGAATGCGTACTTATCCATCAATAATAGATGGGAAAGAAATAAGGTAGATACAGAAGCCACAGTTAGAGCTTTTGCGAGTGGTAAATTCACAAAGGAGGAGTTTATGAAGCTAGTGAAAGTCTGTACGTACAATGCGAACAAAAGTAAAGCTTGGGACGTATTGGAGAAAGGCGAAATGATAACAGCTAAGTCTCCTAAGATACACAGCTTTGCGATGAATGTAGGCTTACTGTCTCCAGATCATATAACGATCGACAAGTGGCAAGTAAGGGCTTCTCTTACCAAAGCCAAGGACGGCAAGACAGATACGCAAACGCAAATAACAAGCGTACAGTACAGAAGAATAGAAGCCATAACGGCTAAACTAGCCAAGAAGTACAAGCTGAAAGGCTACGAGTTTCAAGCCATCGTATGGCTCACAATCAAATCAATATGGGAGAAATGAAAATAGATAAACAGAAAAAATACCAAGACATATATAGCAAGTTTAAACAAAATAAACTTTTTAGATCAGCCTTAAAAAATAAGAAGCTACAATTTATAGTAATAAAATAATTTACCACATAGCACCGATTGGTCTCGCCTTGGGACTCATATCCTCGGATACCCAAGGTCATACCTACGCTTGGACTCGATGGTGGTGTCGAGGAGTGGGGAGAGGCTGATAAAGGTGCAATATTTTAACACTAACCAAAGGAAACAAATATGTACTTACTAAGAAATAACACAGTAATAATTGAACTCGGAGGGCATCAAATAAGTGATAGCACTCTTAAAAATATGAAAGAAGAACTCGATCTAAATGACAAAGAAGTCGAGGAATATATTCAATCAATCGCTGATGGCGAAGTGAGACGCTTTGTCGAACGATTTGAAGATTAACACTAACAAAGGAGACAAAATGAAAAATAGATACTATAAAACAATCAGTCCAAGTTTAGCCAAAAAGAGAATAGCTAAACTTGTCGAGGCAGAGCGTAAAGCTTGGTCAGAATACAAGGAAGCAGAAGAACTAAATTCAAAGGTTCTAACTGATAATCGCTTAACCAAGTGGCTCGGATATAGGCATTCCTTAGAAGCTATGGGAATCGTTGATATAGATTTACTTGAGGACTAATGAGCAAAACAAAAGAATATAAACCAAGCGAGGAGTTCGCCAATGCGATGTCGCTGAGTAATATGAAAGTATTATTCGACT
>Ga0208767_1002252_pt1 | contig 14776 bp, 20 predicted proteins | sample VirMetDEL_Mar_21_FD_184514 | JGI IMG/M metagenome (GOLD analysis project Ga0208767, IMG submission 184514) | Aqueous microbial communities from the Delaware River and Bay under freshwater to marine salinity gradient to study organic matter... | ecosystem: Environmental > Aquatic > Marine >... | reverse complement strand
TTGTTTTGTTGCGTCTATAGCAGCCATAATTTCTTATATAAAAAGTTTTTGTTGTTTAGGTTAAAAAGACCAAGTTGAGTCCCCTCCCAACGCCTGCCGAAGCTGCGCAGAAAGGTTGTCTTCCTGGGGTTGTCCACCTTGATTCGGGGTTTGAGCGCTTACGTTAGCTGCTTGATTCACAATGCCTCGTTGACCATCTGCCATACCTTGTTTGTATACGGCTTGAACAATCTGTTCCATGTTGTCAACTACAGCCCTGTGAACGTTCAGCTTGTCGTAATCCCAGCTCCCATCCTGTTGGACGTAAGGATCAAAGAACTCGTCAAGGCGAGTGTTCTTCTCCACCAACTCATTCCGATACCTGTCATTCAGTCCGAAAGTAAAGCTCTGCCCGTTACCGAGGTCAAATTCAACCCCGTCGAGCGCTTGCGTTTCGATTTGCATAGACTGATACCAGTTGTCGTCGAATGGAGACTCATCACCTTCGCTCTCATTGTACTCAGGGGCTGAATACTGACTTCTCAGTTCTTCAATCCCCTGACGCGCATTTTGAGCGTCGATTTTGAGTTGCAACTGCGAGAGTTTCACCTCCTCCTCTGTGTGCAGATCGGGATCGAGCTTGTACTTGCTGTTCATCAAAGTGGCTACTTCCTCTTGAGATAGGTTTGGGTAGTCAGATGCCATCTGAACTTGAATTGCAGTCATATCATCCATTTCGGAAGGGTTAAGCTGCTGGTACACAAACCAATCTTGAGGAGCTCTGCCAGTTTCTTCGACGAATTGAGCAATAGCGGCAATTCGCTCGTCAAGCACGCTCTCTTGTTGCTGACCCCCAATAAGGTCGTCTATAGATCCAATCTGGGACCCAAGCCTTTCGCTCAAGTAATCCAAAACGGCATCTTCGACATCCTCTTGAGAGTACTGTTCAATATATTCACTCTGAGTGTCTTCCGTTGAAGCCTCGTTAATCTGAGGCTGTTCTTCAACTGCCCCATCTTGTTGCATCTCCACCTGAGGTTCTGGCGTAGCTGTTTCAGCTTGTTGCGCCGCGATTACCTCAGACTCGTCTACAAAAGTGAAAGAAGGAGTTTCTTGCTCCTGTCCTTCAGTTGCATTAACTTGTTGATCTTCCATGAATTAAATTTTAGCAAATATAAGTGTGAATTACTTACGATATTTTGCCACTTTCTTCTTGATATTCTTGGGCTGAGAAACAAACTGCTTCCCCTTTTTATTACCCTCTGCTTTGGCTCTATTTGTAGCTGCTTTTTCAGCAGGCGAAAGAGCCTTCCAAGCCGCGTCAGGCAAGTATCTGCGCTTACCTTCTGACTTCTTTCCGCTAGAGGTACGCCACTTCTGTGCAGTCCACTTCTTCAGACTTTGTTGTGACTTAGCGAGTGCCATTAGTTCTTGTATCCGCCCCCAGCTTTTTTGTATTCAGAGGCTAGTAACTGTGCTTTTCTAGCAGACCACTGACCAGGATTACCGCCCTTACTGCCTGCTTTAATGCGATTAAACAACCTTTTGCGTAGTCCAGGTTTGGTGTAATTACCAGCCTCGTTTACGCGAGACTTAACCTTACCTCCACTTTTGTATTCAGCAGGAGAAGACACTTTTGTTCTTCTTATGTAGTTACCCTGACTATCCTGTGTCAGAACACTACCTAATTTTTTTTCTTCTGGAGTAGCCTTGAACTCCCACTTTTTTCTAGCGGTTTCTCTGTCCATGGACTTCCCTACAGCACCCTGATACTTGTTGTAATCAACTTTGTTCTTACGCTTCTTAGGCTTCATGAGACACTGTTTTGAATACTGCTTTTTCTATAGCCCCAGGGTGAGGCTTGTAATCCCCAGCCATCAGGTAATACCTACCAGACTCTTCCATCCAGTGATATCCTTTTGGAGGATCAACGCTGACTTTCTTATCAAGCACCTTTAGCTTACCGCCTTTCTTGTACTTGACAGCCTTCATTATGCAAAGTACATTATGGCCGCTCCATTTACTCCATTTGCTTGACCTATAGTGGCGCTAGACCACTCTCCATAAACCACAATTCCAGCAGAAAAAACCTGAGTTGAAGGAAGAGTTGTTCCGCCACTTACATAGCCTTCTCCTGCGGTATTGAAGCACGTAGTTTCAGTTACGGGGGTCAGAGTAGTAAAAGTGCTGTTAGCAAGAAGCTGAATAGCAACAATAGCCTTGCCTTCTGGAGCAACGACTACATCACCATTAGCTGCATATACGCTTCCTGATTGTCCGAATGAGGCTGCAGCCGCAGCGCCTGGTTGTCTTACTCTTGCCATTATTAGACTACTTTATTCTTTGCCAAAAGTAACTTAATTTCTTGAATGTCATCGAGGATCTTCTTTACATCCCTTTTGAAGTCGCCGTTAGCGTCTTCTAGCGTTTCTACCCTCCCTACAAGCTTCGCGTAATCGACTTGGTGTTTAATCCAAACACCGATTACAGAACCAGCTACCAAAAGGAACTCAAAGTGCGTTATGTTCTCAGGCATTACCATTTTACTTTATCGGCCCAATAAGCTGCGCTCATTTTACCCCGATTAATGTTTTTCCTATGCCTAGCTTTAAAGCTGGCCCTCTTCTTGGCTCTCGCTCCTTTAGGGTTAGACTCAGTAACAGTATCAGCGCCTTGCTCTCCAAAGCGAATAAGCTTAGTTCTCCCCCCTTCTTTAGCCAAGACTACGTGCGACTTCTTAGGATGCTTAGGTGTTCTCTTAGGTTTGTTTACACCAGACAACCCGTGCCGCTTTAACGTACTCTTTATTGCTGTAGGACTCGCCATACAGCAAATATAAGAATTATCTGTTATTGAGTCAGAGGAGGTGGCGTCGCCTGTGACGCAGAGTCAATAATAGAGTTGATAATGTCCTGAGGATTTTCAGTCTGTTCTTCTCCTATTGGTTCAGGGATTTCTCCTCTTTGCCCCTGCCTTTGTGAAATCAGCTTACTCTGCTCACTAGCCTGCTTCTTTACTCTAGTATCCTTCCTGTCCTCTTTAAGAACCTCAAGTTTTTCTCTAAACTCTTGCTCTTCAGTTCTGAATCCGAGAGTGGCTTGAGCCTTGATCATCTCAATCTCCTTTCTGTGTTCATGCTTGAGAACCTCCATCTGAGCCTCTAGCTGAGCCTTCATCTGCTCCATCTGAGCGTCGATCTGGGCTTTGGCTTGCATCTCTTGCATCTTAGCCTGACTAGCGGCCTGAGCACTCTGAACCTGAACTTGAGCCTGCATTTGAGAGTTCTGCTGAGCAAGCTGCTGGTTTGCAGCCATGCGCTTTTTGCGCCTAACAACTAGAAGTCTCTCGGCTTGATTAATATCCTTCAACTGCCTGATGGCAATAGCGTCTTCAATGTCTAACTCTTTCTGAGCCAAAGAGACCTGGATATTTTGCTCTAGATATTGCTTTTCAATATCCTCCATCTCTTTAACTACCTGAACCCCAAAGTTGTACATCGGTAGATTGTTGAAGGTATTGAGAATCCCTATGTTTTCCTTTCCAATAGCATTCTCATAAGCCTTATACAAAACGCTTTCTCTAGGGATAACCTGCAGGCACTTTACAACATCAGCACATACCTTCTTGAACAGGACCATAGAAGAATTAGTGATATCGTAGATAGCGTTGTTTCCAGCCGCGATAGCTTGCTGCCTAACACCAACCAACTGTTCTCCTTTAGGTGTTGTCCCATCCATCGCCTCATTGATGCCCGTGGCATCCCTGATCATCCTCAAGTAGTGGTTGTAGAGGGCGATGAATTCGTTGATGTTGCGTACACTATTACCAATCTCCCTGATGGGAGGGTTTTGGAAACCGCCTTCAGGGTTTTTACTCCTGTAGTAGAAGACGCCTGTTTGTTCGTATATATCATGCAACTCAAGCGGTTGCAGCTCCCCACCCTTACCGAGCTGGACGTTTTCCAGGCCTTCTACGTCGATAATAATCCCGTCAGGCTTAGCCTTAGCAATAGACTGCTGGATCTTTAGGTGAGTAAGCTGAAGCTGGTCAGCAAAGCCTATACAGCTATCAACCATAGACTTAGGGATCATCTCCTCCATGTTGGTAGCAACAACAGAGTAAGAAAGGTGAGCCCTAGAGAGGTCATGCATATTCTTCGGGATGTTGGTCTTCAGCCCGTAGTTAAACAACATGTCACACCCCATAATGTAGCTACCTCCGTAGACTACTTCGTTCTCCATCTTCTTAGATTCTCTCTTGAAGACAGAATTAGAAGGCTCCTTATAACTCTCTCCTTTGTAGTAAAAGCCTATGTTCCCGTACCTGCTTTCCTTTTCCTCAAAGTACATGCAGTCTATTGAGATGAACTCAAAGTCCAGGATCTCAACCATGTACTCATCATACCCAAACCTGTATCTCTTCAGGTAATCGTCATATCGACTCTCCCCAACTTTGGATATATCATACCCATACTTCTTAGCCGCCTTTTGAGCGATCTGCTTGTACTGTTCTTCTGAGAACTGATCCCCAGCAATACGCTTTAGTTCCTGTATGGATATGCGCTTAACATGGCCAGCATAAACAAGATCACCAAAATTAGGATCGTTTGTGTAACTATGGACAAACTCAGAAGGATCAACATAGCTAGTTTTAATACCGTAATTGGGGTCGTTGTCTCTCTTGACCACGGCCATTCCAACTGTAGCCATGTCGTTTACACACCGCCTGTAAATGGAATCATTAAAATCATTCCACTTCAGTGTCATATTAGTAGCAATCTGAGCAGCTATCTCAGAGCTCGACTTGATATTGTTACCAATGAATATTTCAGCTTCTTCTAGAGTCTCTGGAATCTCCTCCATCTCAGAGACGTTAACACCAGTAGATTGCTGTATAGCTTTTAGCTTATCCCTATTTGCGACAGCCATCTCTACTTTCTTCCTCTCTAGATCTTTCTCGCTAGAAGACAAAGGGTCGACAGCCTCAAGGTTAGGGTACGGCTCAGAAGAGAGGATTTTGTTTACTACAATCCGAACGAACTTCGGGAGGATGGGAACTGGAGTAAAGTCCAGGTTCAAGAAACTTCCGTCAGAATTACTTGGATCCAAACTCGTCAGAAGCTGTCTGTATATGCTTGTATCTTGAGTTCCGTTAGCATACTTTCGATTTCTATCGAACACACGCCTCCTCTTTCTCATCAGAGAATTATCCTGTTCGTAGCTTCCCCACTGAGAAGAAATGGCCTTAGCGTAGCGCAAACCATACTCCTTCCCCTCTTTTACACTCCTTGGTTCTAGGGGGTCAGGAAAGCCGACTTTATTTTTTCCCTGGTTGCCGTGCATCTATCAGCAAATATAGCAAACTTAGCGGTGCCATTCTTTTACTTTGTTTTTTCTAAAGAACACCTTGTCGCTAAGATCAGACTGTTTCTTTTTAGGTTTGGATTTTTGAGCAGCTAACAAAGCCAAACCAGAGCTTATCGTAAGGTCGTATTTAGTTCTGTTGCTGATTTTATACCCTATCCAATCCTCTAAAGTATCGTTGAAATACATGTTTCCGAAATCAGCTGTTTCTGGCCTAACACCAACATGACTGTGTATGTATTCCTCGATAGCGTGAGCATGGGCCTGAATAACATCCTGAGAATTAGAAGGGATGCCTTTTGTTTTCACATTTACTTTTGAGTTAGGTGGTGTCAGGTGCGCTGGTCTATCCATAACGTAGCCATCGTAACCCCTTGACTCAAAGTACCTTACTATGCCGTACTTATTGTTTTCAATTAAGAGAGGATACCCATAGTAAAAAGCAGCCATAAGTACGTCTTCATAAAATATGCTGGCTAAGTCTGGGCGAGAAGCGTACTCCAAAACAAACATGTTGCTAGGTACGTTTTCGTTCATATTGAATCTGTTGTACAGGTGCAATGCCCCTTTAGAACCCCTCCCATCGACAGTCTCGTCAAGGTCGTATGAGTCTACCCCACCTACACCAAATTGTTTGTTAGCTGGCGCTTTCTTCCCTTTTTCTTCAATGAATTGATTTCGCATTCCCGCAGGAGGTTGCCAGGATACTTTAAACCTACCCCTAGGATCAGGAGAGAACATAACCTCTTTGTCTTTCTCTTTCCAGATAAAATTCCCCTTTACAACAGGATTAGGATAGAGGTTGCTGTTCCAGTCTATCTGCTGATAAATCTTTCCTATGTTAAATATACTGCCCTCGATACTATCCCTAAAGGCTTCGTCCTCAGTTAGAGGGAACTGCCTGATAACTTCATTAAGCTCAGAAGGGTCGTGTTTCAAGGAATCTCGTTCGTTTTTAAGGTAGTTAACACTTCCTTGGTCTATAACCTCCCCGTCTACCCCTTCTACGGGTTCTGTAGGGTCTTCGACCACAGGCATACCATACTTATCAAAAAACCCTTCTAGAGCCTCTGAAGCTGGGATAAAAATCCTGTACAGACCAGATCGAGTCCTTCCGTTAGCATTTCTTTCCGTGGGGTCAGAATCCTCCCACAAATTCTTGTACTCTTGACCACCCTTGTCCATGGGGTTGACAGTACTCCCCACTAACGCCTTCCCAACAATGCGTTTTCCAACGATGAGACAAGTTCGCTCAATACGCCACGCTTCTTTGATGTCGGTAGGTTTTTCCCACTTGCCAGCCTCATCGAGGTAGAGCATATGAAGTTTTTCTCCGTCATAGGCGTTATTAGTGGTGTTTTTCCAATTAATGATCGTGTTGAGTGCATCGCCTTTCTGCGACGTCTTATTCTTCTTGGTGATTCGTTTTGATGGTTCCCGAAAAGCGAGTTCCATACGTGGGTTCGTCGTTCCATCCTGAATAGGTTTAAAGAAGAAGGGGTAGCTCCGAAACATCGGAACCACTTTCTTCATGAAAATATTCTCCTGAGCGTCTTTACCAGTCTTTGACTGAATGCCCAGAAGCTTGTCTTTAACCTGAGTAGCTTCATCCACAAAAACAGAAGCACAGATATTAGTATAGCCAGAACGCCTACACTTAGTATATAGCTGACCGATACAATCGGTATCAGCTTCACACGCAGCCATGTGGAGAAAGATCTCACGCTGGAACGAAAGATACGAAGGATATCCGATATCAATTTTCGACCACTGGAGAAACATGTAATGTCTCCCCGTAATATACGTAGGCACACCATTGTTGTAAAACCAAACACCGTTACGCCTGCGCTCAAACTCTTGCTCGATGAAAGGAGAAAAGGCTTTCCGAAACTCGGCTGGCTTCTCGAACCACTCATCCATACTTCTAACCCTCGACAGTTCTTGAGGCACCACTGTGCGCTGCCACATCTGCATCTTTTTGGGTAGGTCGTGGAATAGAATGTCAGATTTCTTTGGCTTTTTCGGAAGAGCAATGTCAAGACCGTGGAGCGAAATGACTTCTCCAGGCTCCCCTTCAGCATCCAACCGAATAATCTTACCTTCATCGGACTTGCCCATATTTATTGCTTTTAAAAGAGGGCATACCAGTTTTCTTTTCTGTAGGGGTCATATACTCCCCGCATTCGCACGGAACGTCATGACGAACTTCCCCGTCTATAACGCGGATGCTAACGCTTTGCACCTCAGCGGTTTTACCGCATTTACACTTATACTTTGACATTGAATTTAATTGCGTACCCCCGCCAGGGGTCGAACCTGGGACCTACAGCTTAGAAGGCTGTTGCTCTATCCATCTGAGCTACGAGGGCATTTTACAAACTGATTTTTCTCAGAATGTATGACATAAGCTTCACAGTGCTTAGGAGAGCACGTAGAACAAATCATGCCGATCAAAAATAAAAGCAGAAGGGTTATTCCTTTTCCCATGATAGAACTTGATTGGATGAGTCAACATAGTTCATGAAAGAACTGTCGACTTTAGAGTGATAAAGATGTATTCTGTAATAATATTCAGATCCCCTGCTTCCAGGAGTTGTCTGAATAACATAAGGGTCTACTTTAACTCCGATCAAGGCGCTATCAATCTTCAGTGTAGCGATATAGTCAGGCTCAAGAGTAGCTCTATACTCTTGCAAAAACACAGTATCTGTGTGATTTTCAAGCGGAACCTCTCTCTCGCGCAAATCTTCTATAACTGCACGAGAGACACTAGCATAAGTGCCGCAAGCACCCAGGAAAGCAGATACGAAAACAATCGAAAAGAGTCTCCATCCATTGAAGGTAAATCTATCTGGTTTCATTGAAGGAATTTTCCCAAAGGTAACAAAAAATGTTGGGTCGCCTTGGAGAAGTGCTACCTGCTATTCCGTTTCTTAGGCCTATTATTGGCTCTATTTACTGCTGCTTTGGCAAATTTGCGTATTTCCCCACCTTCATGAGCTGCATCAAGGCCGTCTCCATTTCCATAAGTACCCTTTCGTCTATTGTACTTGTTGAGTTCGGCTCTATACTTCTTGGCAGCTTTGCTTTTCCCGTACTTCCTGTACTCATCTTTATAGTTTCTTTTAGCGCTCATCTTTTATAAATACACCGTCGACTGTTTTACCAGTGCGCCCAGCGATCTCGTTGTATGCCTCACCTAGACATTTCGTAGCGCTAAGACCCATCTGTTCTGCTAAGATAAGGACAGTTACAAGTACGTCCCCAATAGCGTCTACAGTGTCTTCTTCGTTCTGTTTAGCCATAGCGCCAGCCAGCTCTCCTACTTCTTCCATAACCTTGAGCATTTGCTTAGGAGCATTCTCTTTGTCTATTAGGCCCCTTTCATCAGCCCAAGCTAATACCGCCATAGACAGCTCGTCCATGGTACTAGTCTTCGTATTCACCATTCCACTCATCGTTAAAATAAATATGATTGTTGTTTGTTGACGTTCTTACCCACTCATAATCACCTACTCTCATAGTGTGATCACTTGCTGTATTTCTCTGCGAATCCGCCAGAGTAGTCTTTATCTTCTTCGACTTTTCCATTTTCTCTCAGTTCCTTAACCATTTGCTCTAGCGACTGTCGCTCCCTGAGTAATTCTTTGCAATCTATTGCTGTTTGTTTTACAGACTGAAGTTCGGCTTTCCTGGCGCTCCCATTGATTTCTGGATCTACAGGCTTCTTGACCTCTTCAATCATGTTATCTATAGCGATAGCCATAGCATCCATAAGCTTTACTGCGGCTGTAAGCGTATTAAAACTTGTAGAGGAGTTCCGAGACCGCGACCCTGTAGTATTCCTTGCCATCAATTTTAATTCTATAATCTCTGTTCTTCTTGAACCCTACTACATCACCTTCTTCCACCCCTATCTCTTTAAGGTCTTCTGAAGGTAGAGATACCACCCCTCGTGTCGTAGGGGACTCTTCGAGCTTTACTACCTCGATGAGCACGTCATCAGATCTATCGTCACTTTCCTCAAAAGGCTCAAGCAAACTCCAACCTTTGAGAGGGTAGAGTCTGTTGTCTTTTTTACTCTTGTAAGCGATAGCTTGGTTTTGAGAAGCGTGCTCTTCGTCGTAGTTGACAACGTACTGCTTGTCTTGTTTGTTAAGTGGACTCCCACCATTGATAACCACATGATGGTGAAAGTATAGCACATCCCCCACTTCCGCGCCAGTATCGTATTTGAGCGGCGTAGCCAGTATCTCACCCTCCGTAGTTCTGTTTTCAAACTCATTGAACTTGGTGTCTATATATAGCTTTAATCCGCTGTCTGTTACTATTTCGTCCTGGAGCTCTTTTTCTATACTTACAATAAACTTATTTAGTGATTTCATATATTAGAAGTTCAAATCAAATTCAAGCAAACATGGCATATCGTCAACAGCTTTCCAAAGGTCAGTGCCCTCTTCACTTTCTATGTACACTAAGTAACGGCATTTGCCAAACTTGTGCAAGTAAGACTCGTCCTGTATGATGGCCGACACGATTCCGCGTCCAGCTTTCATACCAACGAAGTACGCCATCCCGTTTTTGGGGTCTTTGCCTATAACAAGCTTTCTAATCAATCCTTCCATCAGTTCATAGATATTCCGAGGTCTCGAAAAAGATCATCAAGATCGTCTTCTTCACCTCCGTCAAACTGAGCTGTCATTAGTTCTTTTACAATTTCTAGCTCATCAGAGCTTTCTAGATTGTAACTGAACACACTCTTCAAGCTAACTTCATCCACCTCTTCAGATAAATCTACAGGGTCAAGTAACCCAATCATTATCGCAGACATAACTTTGTCTTCGTACTTATACTTTTTGATCAACTCTTCTATTTGAACAATCAAAGAGTATACCTCAGCGATAAATGTTTTATCTGAGTTTTTCATAAATCAAAGATAGTGAATATGCCTAAGTCGAAAGTAGATAAGAAAAAGATGTTTAGGGACTTTTCAAAAATGAAGAGTCGATACCTCAACGACAACTACCTCAAGAACTTACACTCAACAAGACAAGAGTTTTGTAAGTCAAACAACATTTCCTGGAAGGGGTTGGAGTTTCTACTCTGGGCTTACGATTTGGAATTTTGGACCATAGCGTATGCGTCAGAAGAGTACGACTACAACAGGAACAACTTAGCAAACAGAATCATATACCCATTGGCCCAGGACGGGCTGGTATACAAGCACTTTGAGCGCCTAACCCCCTCAGCAGTACTTGAAGATCACCTCTTTAGAGATGAAACCAAATACAACTACAGAGTAAGGTATGCGATTACTCAGAAAGCTAGACTGCTTGTACAGCGGTTTTACAATTCGCTTGAATAAATCTCTGTCGCGTCTTCTACGTGACCAGGATCGACTTTATCGAGTATAGCAGAGATAAACTCACCAAACGGACGTAAAGTCCCTGCTTTCCTATTCTTACCCAGCACAAAGCTTGTCGTGTCGTTTACATCCCCAAACTGATAGCCATCTGGTGTTATAGCTGCCTCATTGAGTATATCGCTACAAACGACATTCAATAGCCTAGACAGCGACAACCCTAAGCTATGCAAGTACATACCCAGCTTAGGTAGGGGATTCCATTTAAACGAAAAGAAAGCCTTAGAGAAAGAATAGACCAACCCAAACGGAAGTAGCGCCAGTCCAACTATCGCCACTACCACGATAAAAAGAACCCTAATCACAGTTATGCAGGTTCAGGATCGGGTCCTGTCAAATCCTCAACAGCGGGCAACCATCCAGCCGCATCAGCTTCGGCCTCAGTCAACTGAGGGGAAGAAGACGGGATGAATGTTCCAAATGGGACACTGCTGCCTTTGCTAGAGTCGATATATGCCACCAGCTGATCCTTTTCTGCTTGAGGCACCTCAGGCATCAAGGAAAGCATTACAGTCATATCTACCTGCGGATGGATCCTCACCATCTCTTCTGTATCCCCTACAATAGCCCACTGGCCTGTATCTGGATGCGTGATGGTAGCGTAGTAATACTTAGTAATGTCTTTGGGGTGCTTCACTGAGTCAGGGCGGCGGAGGCTCCACACCTCAGCGTTGATTGCCTTAGCCCTCTCTTCAGAGGTGTACCCGTCGATTGGTTCTACTGGGAGATAAACTTTTGCCATTTGATTGCGAATTTAATACTTAATATTTAATGTTATACCCCTTCGATGTTGAAGTAGTCATTGATGTTTGCTTCTATGAGAGTGCGGTCGCTGGATTCATCAGAAGCCCAAATAACAATCTCTTGAATGACGCCATCCCAACTTTGGTTACCTAATTCAGAAATGTTAATGCCGATTTTTAAATCTCCTGTTGAATCGAAATCAGAAGCTGTGCCGCTTATGGAACTGACTCCATTTTTAAACAGAGTACTTGTTGTGCCTACGCGTGTGCCTGTCAAAAGATACTGGTCGCCTTTTGTGCTCGCTGTGCCGCTACCAACGACGGTATTAGCATATAGTTGTAGTGTTGTATTTGAATTCTGCCACCAAAACAAATACCTATTACTGGTGCCGCCTTCTTCCTCTAACCAAACTTGGTTGGTATTAGCGTTTGTGCCAACAGTTAAAACGCCGCTCACATAGTGGTCATTGGTGCCAAGGTTAATCGAAGATGGCGTGTGTTCGATAAATCTACCATCACCATCAAAATCAAGCGCAGGCTTCCCGTTCTCTAATATCACTGTCCCTGCGTTGCAGATCTTCGGCATAGCAGAGTATGTCGCTTGAGTAGCGTCATTCCCCTCTCCACTCTGATCGTACCACGTGGTTACGTAAGCATCGTAGTTGCCAGTACCTTTATCGCACAGCTCTTCTATTCTAGCTATATCCAGCTCCCCGTTAATATCAAACCCGATATCGTACTCGTTATCACTAGCGTCAGGACCGTTAGCGTCAGCATCGACTAGAATGCGCATAGCGCGAGTAGCGTTGTTAGACAAACGCCTTACTGAATACGCTGCGGCAGCCCCCTTCCCGTATGGGGTGGAGAGCAAACCATCGTCTGGATCCCCGTAGATGCGGTAGTAAGAGTCGATGTCAGTTTCTATGGCTTTGCGGTTGCTGGATTGGTCGCTACCCCAAAAAACTAATTCCTGCGTATAGCCCCCATTAACAAAAGATGAACGGTTGCCAATTTGAAAAGTCGAATCAAATACTATGCCTTGCGTTCCCGCATCGCCCGTTGTGTTTACTTGTGCCCCACTGTTTTTTGCGTGGATTGTACTGTTTGTACCATCAGCTACACAGAATACGGTTGTTTGGTTACCACTAGCATTAATGCCAGAAACTTGAATTTCTGTACCCGCCTTAAACCGCACAGTGCTGCTAGTCATAAATATCCGAGAAGAACCGCCATTGTACGCATATGGGTGGCCACCTTGCCCAACGGCGTTCACAGTATACACTTGAGATAAAGCATTCGTGCCACTGCATACTAAATCTTGGTCGGCATTTGGCGTGTGTATTGCAGTCTTGCCATTTAAAGTTATCACATCCACCCCGTCATAGATCTGCGGGCAATTCGTATACGTAGTTTGAGTAGCGTGGTTCCCGTTACCAGACTGGTCGTACCACGTCACTACATAAGCGTTATAGTTCGCCCCGCTAGGGTTGTTACACACCTCTCTAATCCTAGCTACGTCAAGATCCCCGTTAGCATCAAAACCAATATCGTACTCTGTGTCACTAGCGTCTACAGTCCCGATAACAGCAGTATCATCAACTATGATGCGCATAGCTAGACTAGCTGTATCAGCAAGCTTACGTACTGAGTATGCAGCAGTACTACCAGGGTAGTCAGCCAGCAAACCAGAAGACGGGGTACCTATGTTAGCTATCCCGTAGTGAGCGTTTATGTTGCCCTCGATGCTGCTCTTGTTGCTGGAATTATCAGAATCGTAAATAACGAATTCCTGTATTCGGCTATCTCCATAAAAACTTGACTCTGGCTCAGCACCAAGGCGCAGGTTGTTGATTACGCCGCTTCCAATGTTACCGCTTGCCGCAACATTACTACCATCCACACCAAGCCGAACGTCTGTTACTGTTGCCTTATTCAAACAGTAGCCTAAATATTGACCGCTCAAAGTGGTGCCCTCTGAGAAACTCGCTGTACCGCCGCGATAAATGCGAAAAGTATTGGTGCCATGTGCCCCGACCCACATTCTCCCTACGCCCGTGTCTTCTGAAGTGTAAACAGGTCCAAAGGTACTTGTAACAGGCACTTGAACGAAGAAAGCCGTGTGCGTTACAGTGGGGTCATACGCTGTTATGAGCACGTCGTCGGTTCCATCCCAATCCAACGCAGGCTTCCCGTTCTCTTTAATCAAGCCTGTGCTGCTATCGTAGATCTTCGGCTGAGCATCTGGTGTTGCCTGAGTAGCGTTATTTGCGTTTACGCTCTGGTCATACCACGCAGTGACAAACCCGTCTGCTGGAGCACCTAAGCTGTCTTCATCATCATACGCTGCGTCAGCAAGGAACTCCCCTAGCGTAGTAGCAGAACTACCAGTAGGATCGAAGTTGCTTACTGGGGAGTCTAGGCTCACCTCCCCGTTTGCATCAAACCCGACATCAGCTTCATCATCGTCAGTACCGCTACCGACACCAGTGTCTCTCCTCACCCGCACAGCCAACCTAGAAGAATCACTAAGCTGTCTCAAAGAATATGCTGCTGCAGCCCCAGGGAGGATGTTCTCACGAGACTGGTAGATATTGAAGTATGAGTTGATGTTGTTCTCGATGTCGGTATGATTACTCTTAGTGCTATTCCTATACACCAAAATTTCTTGAATAGTTCCATCCCATTCTGTAAAAACAATATTCCCAATTCTGCCTATTCTTTGTAAAGTAAGATCCGTATTGCCTGGTACTGAACTACCTAAAAGAGAACCATTCAAATATCCTTTTGCATCGTTGCTTGCATTGTCAGCGTATAAACTGAATAAGTTGTGATTGGTGTTTACTGGAGAGCTTCCAAACACAGTACCTTCATATTGTATACCCCAAGTTCTATACGCAAGACTAGCATAACTTTCCCCACCGCCTTGACTTGTACCTAAAAACAATCCAACTGCATAATTATTAGGAGAGGCACTAGATTTCAGGACGCTAAATAAACCTATATCATTCGAGTTCAAATCAGGCGCGTTGAAATTCATATAATGCCGACTAGTTTTATCGAAACTAAGTGCAGGTTGTCCGCTCTCTAGTGTAACCACCCCAGCAGAACAGATCTTAGGCATACTCGCATAAGCAGTCTGAGCAGCATCATTACCAGCCCCAGACTGGTCATACCACTTTACTACATAAGCGTCTTTACCCCCAGTACACTTTAGCTCTATATCAGCAACATCTAAGTCCCCGTCAGCAGTGAAGTTGATATCAAACTCT
>Ga0208767_1002249_pt1 | contig 14783 bp, 18 predicted proteins | sample VirMetDEL_Mar_21_FD_184514 | JGI IMG/M metagenome (GOLD analysis project Ga0208767, IMG submission 184514) | Aqueous microbial communities from the Delaware River and Bay under freshwater to marine salinity gradient to study organic matter... | ecosystem: Environmental > Aquatic > Marine >... | reverse complement strand
TGAATTATCAGCACCAGAACCTTGACCGTTATCTAACTCTTCTTCATCATCAAAGTCATCATCATCATTATTGATACCATATGCTTTAGATATTTCTAAGTTATCAAAGTCAGGTAACTTTTGCATTTGTTCAACTTGTTCTTTTTGCCAATCTAACATTTGTTTGGCTAAAGTTAATACATCTTCAAAAGTAACCAAAGAGTCAACTTTAGCCAACCATTCTTTATCTTTAGGAGCAAAAATGAACGGTAATCTGTTAAGTGATTTAGACCTTAGATTAATCTTATCAATAATCATAAAGTCTTTATTGATATCTCTACCTGAAATACCAAAGAAATTTTGTTTTTCTAAAATGTCAAAACCATTTTCATAGTTTCTAACAACACCAGGATATTTTGCTTGAATTAATTTGTCAATTCTTGTGTCTTCAAGGACATTAACATAAGACCTCAACTCATCATCATTGATACCTTGCCACTCTTCATATGGAGTCCAAAGAGCATGGGCACATTCGTGAGCAATCAACATATCATACACATCACCAGACTTTTGTTTAAAGATAGGTAATGTCAATACACGGTTCTTAACATCAAAAGAAGCCGTCTTAACATTGTTGTGTTGTATTGTGATATTTTCTGTAGCAAGTAATTTTGCTAGATTTGATTTTACATCAAGATTGATAGTCATAGTGTTTGTGTCCTTTTTCATCATATAAGTATATCCTAAAGGAAAGATTCGAGAAAGTCAAGCACTAAAAGCTATTTTTTTTAATTTTTTTTTCTATACCAGGTAACGATTTCCTATGGCTGCGTCAGGTCGCACAGCTAAAGTTCTTGTTTTGTTCTACTATCTATTGTCGCCGGAGCCATGAATCGTACCATTTTTTTTACGATTCGCTAACTTCTCTAAATTAGTGCTTGCAATGTCGGATAACTTAATGTCAAAATCGCTAGCCAATACAGCGATATACCAAAGGCAATCACCAATTTCACTTTTGATTTCAGACACCAGTTTTTCATCTTTACTATTTGAGCCATCTCTTATAATCTTCTTTACTTTGTTTGCAACTTCACCTGCTTCACCGGTCAGTCCCAATGTGGGGTATATAATGGCCTGTTCTCTCGGATATATTGCCGTTGTTTTTGCGACCTGTTGATACATATCCAAGTCGCTTACTTTTTTGTATTTATTAGACTCATTACTTTGAGCGCCTAAATCTAATTCTAATTGTCCTGTCATGGTATTATCTCCCTACCTGTGGTAAATATTTTGATTTGGTTTCTTCCCATGATAGATAGATTATATCATCATAGAAATGTGTTTCGGTAGATACTCTACCTTGTTTCTTCAAGCTTGCTAGTCTTTTCTTAGCATACTTGTTCTTCCATAAATCTGTCAAAGCTTCTGTAGAATTGTCAAATTTTCTTATTAATTTATCAACTGTGATTTCTTCTTTTAAAAATTCTTTAGTATTTTCATATAATTCACCAAAATAAATGCCTCTGGCATGGTCAGATTTAATTAGTTTCTTATCTATTCCTAGTTGATTATATGTAAATGTATGACTTCTATTTCTATGGTCTCTTTTATGTGGTTGTCCTGTATCTTTCTTTGCAACATACCATTCAAAGTATTTGTAAGTGTGGTTCTTTTTCAACCAGTTTTGTATCATCATTCTAGTTGGTTTAGTAGGCTCATATGATACAGAACCAGCTGTCCAACCCATTTTCTTCCAATGTTTTAATCTATCGTATTGTGATAATGGTATCTCTTTTGTTTTACCATATAAACTTGTAGTTGTAACACCTACTAATTTATCTTTATATTGATATTCCCAGGTTTTTTCAACAGTATCACTCAAACATAATAAGGCTAGTAGTTTCCCGCCAACCAGGTTGTATCCAAGCGGCTGTATTGGTACAATTGTACTACCAATGCAAGTATGATTAATCATTCTTTGTGTCTTTGCTTCTCTGTCCCAGCCAATATATTCGTCTCTAGGTGTAAGGTCTAAGAAGTCACTACTCATACATGTAACACCAAGATATTTCTTGGTAACCTTATCTCTTATCAAGAAGTTAAGATTTCTACCTATGTTACTATTGTTTTTCATAGTAGATAAAAATGTTCTTAATGCATTCCAGATTTCAGAACCTTTGGCATTTGTGTGTGATTGTACCTCAGCACCATCTGTCCATATAAGTTCAGGTTGTAATTCTAAATATTCTTCGGGGTCTTCAGGTAACCAGAAATTGTTTTTGACTTCTTGTATAACAACACCTTGTTCAGGTTTCAACATTGCTGGTTTATCATCAAAGAAACTATTTGTTTCAACTGTAGGATATCTGTCTTTTACTTCACACCATTTCTGATATAAAGTATATTCTTTTACATCCATGGCTGATACATAAGACAAGTCTTTTATAACTGCCTCTTTTAAGGTCTCTGTATCTGGTGCTTCTATTTTATCTAAAGGATTGTTATCTTGCCAACTTTGCCATTGGTCATCAATAGACATACCTTTCTTCCACGAATAAGTCATTATGTAATCCTACTAGAAAAGTGTTAAAATGTCAAGCTTTATTCTGTGCCATGTGTCTTTTAATTTTGTCAATTTCTTTCATGGCTTTTTCTTGAGCTCTCTTTAACTTAAATTTAGATACATGTTCAGTAAAGTTTCTACCAATTGTATGGTCATATTCGTGTTGGCAGATTCGGCTCATCATACCATCTAAGTGTGCCTCTTGTGTTTTACCCTCTGTGTCTTCATATTTCATCACCACTTTTCTTGGTCTTTTAATACTTAGAAATACATATGGATAAGTTAGACAACCCTCTTTCATCAATACAGTTTCTACACTTGAAGAAATAATCATAGGATTAAACATTGCAATAGATAATCCTTTTTCTATAGAAGGATGACCACCTGCAACAAACATATTAAATGGTAAACCTACTTGACTAGCAGTTAGTCCTATACCACCAAATTTACTCATACACAAAAACATAGCCTCTACAAGTTCTTTTCTATCTTTAAAATCATGTTCTTTTAACATGTCATCATTAAATGGTGCGATAGCTGATTGTACTCTAGGGTCTGTAGGTGGTATTAGTTTTAGTTCTTTCATATTGTTCCTAACTGTGTAAAGTTTTGATGTTTCTCAAACTTTATAATATTGGTAAATTTGTCAAATAGTATGTCACCTTTATGTGATATAATAAAGATGTTTTCTTTTTCTAGTGTCTTAATAATTTTAAAGAAGTCATCTGTACCTTGGCCATCTAAACTACTATCAAATATTTCATCAAGTATTAATAGATTTGTATTGGTACTATTTTTCATTCTAGCAATATCACGCCAAGTAAATAGTAAAGCAAGGTCAATTCTCATTTTTTCACCCTCACTAAAGTTATTATAATTAAATGTGTCTCTAAATCTTGACTTAACTGTTTCGTTAAACTCTTCATCTAAGTTAAATGAAATATAAAAGTCCATAGATTGTAGATATTTGTTAATTAAGGCATTCATAATTGGTACATACTTACGAATAATCTGTGCCTTAGCACCTTTGTCGTTTAGTATTTCTCTTAATACATCAACATAATCTTTTTCTTCTTGTACATCTGTTAGATTGGCGTCTGCGACACCTAGGTCAGCTGACATATCTGATAATGATTGTTTAATACTTTCTATGTCAACATCTCTATTTTCACTAATAGAAATCTCTTGCTGAATTTGGTCGCTGTGTTTCTTTAGACTTTCCAGACTTGCTGTTATCTTTGCTAAGTTTACATTCATGTCCTGTATCTTGTTTGATACCTTGCCAAATGCTGTTAACTTTTCTTCCTGTTTCGTTAGCTCTTCTACGAGCTGTGATAGTCCTGATTCTAGTTTGGAAATTGTTGTAGTTTCGTGATTGCATTTTTCTTCCTTAAATGTTTTGTCAATAGATTGTGTACACACCGGACATGTGTCATTCTCTTTGAAAAATTTTAAAGTCTTCTTATGTGTATCTAGGTTTTGTTCTATCTTAGTTTCGTATTTCTCTAACTCTTTTACCTTTTTTTGTGCTACATCTTGACCACTTAACTCATTTTGACTAACTGCTATCTGTTCATTGAGTTTTTGTAATTTTGTTTCATATTCTAGTCTATTTTTATTATTTTCTTCTAGTTTATTTTGCTGTGCCCTCTGGTTGTCGCTACCTTTGGCCTCCAGCGTCTTTAGATATTTTGCTTCAGTTTCATACTTAGTCTTTATTAACTCACACTGGTGCCTCACCTCCGTCAACTTTTTTTGGAGGTCGCTCTGTTGGGAACGCAATATTAAGTCCATAAGACCAAAAACTCTAATATCAAGTATCTCTTCAACAACTTCTCTTCTATATCTTGGTTTCATCTTCATAAAAGGCTCGTATGATGAAGAGCCTAATAAAACCACTTGAATAAAAGACCTGTAATTTAATTTCATTATATTTGTTTCAAGGTACTTTTGATAATCTACATTGTTTGCGTCTTGATTAATTAACTTACCATCACAAAATATCTCAAATAGATTGGGTTTGATACCTCTTCTTACAATATAATTCTTTGTGCCTACATCAAACTCACATTCTACTAAACAATCACCACCATTAATAGTATTGACCATTTGTTCTTTTTTAATAATTCTAAAAGGTCTATTAAACAAAACAAAACACAATGCGTCTAATAGTGTTGACTTACCTGTACCATTTGTACCCACAACCAAGGTGGTTTGTGACATATCTAAAGCAACTTCTATTGGTTGATTACCTGTAGATAAAAAGTTCTTATAAGATATTCTTTTAAATAGTATCATTCACTAGCTTCCATGTACAATTCTTTTGCAAATTGTTTTAATTTTTGTTTATCTAATTTTATATCAACTTGGTCAATATAGTTACCTAAAAATGTTAATGTATCTTCACCTTGTTCTAATATATCTTCTCTTACTGAAGCACCAATATCCGTAGGGTCTTCTACTACATCTATAGCATGTATGTTTATATGATTATATAATCTGTCCATTAATCTTTCATACATGTCACTATCTGTCTTGTTTGATATATAAAGTTTTACAAAACATTTATCATATGGTTTTATATCAAACTCATCATAGTTTGTTTCTTTATCATTATAAAGAATTTTTTTAAACATATAGTTTTTGTTTTCAATTCTTGATAGTTCTCTTGTTTCTGTATCAAATATATGAAAACCTTTAGGACAATTGTAGTCTGACCATGTCATTTCATATTGAGTACCTAGATAATAAATGTGTCCATCATCTGATTTTTTATGAAAATGTCCTGATAATACTTTTTCAAATCTTTTAAATATAGATTTTTCTAATCCATGGTCATTAAAATGGCCATTGTGCATTTCAAAACCTTTAACTTCTAAGTGACCCATTGCGATAGTAGCTTGTGTACTTTCAATAGTTTTAATACTTTCTGCTTCATTATCGTCACAAATCCAAGGTATAAAGAGTATAGGTAGATTGTCAAATTCTACTGTTGTTGAGTGAGTATAGACCTTGGCATTTTTAGATATGTCAAGGTTTTGCATAGCATTTACTTCGTTTGTATTTTTGTAATAAGTATCATGGTTACCGATAATAATATGTGTATCAATATTTAATTCATCTAGCCTATTCCAGAATACCTTTTTAAAATTGTGTGCTGTATTATGATTGATAAACTTTCTTCTATCAACAACATCACCTAAATGCACTAAACATTTAATATCATTTTCTTGCAAATACGGAAAAAACAAGTCGTTATAAAACTTGTTTTGGTATTCAATAAATGCTGGCGAATCATTACGGCACCCAAAATGGGTATCGTTCAATAAGGCTATCTTCATTTTTTCTTAGTTTTCTTTTTTACTGTTTTCGTTTTTGCTGGTTCATCTGAGACCATATTTTTCTGTAAGAATTCTGTAAACTGATTTTTAAATTCTCTATCCTCACCTGGTTGCAATGCCATATCATCATAATTAGATTCTTGAATCATCCGTTGTTTAATTGTTATTTGTTTCTTTTCTTTCTGGATTCTTCTTATAAATGCGTAATAGATTATTTGCGTGAAATATGCAAAAGGATTGTTTGAAGTTTTTGGATTAAAATTATCTAAATATTGTAAACAGTTTTCAATACCATCACTAATCATATCATCTCTAAAAGTATAATTAATAAAATTAGGTCTGTATGAAAGGTGGTTTGCTATCTTTAAAAAACATTCACCAACATAGTCGGGGACTCTTGGTTTGTTTTTCTTTTCTTTCTTAGCTTTGTCAACAGATTTCTTATATTCGACCATAGCGGCCAAGAATTCTTTGTTGTTGACATAGTGTTCCGATTTCTTTTTTGTTTGTGCCATAATATCCTCACTATATAATAATTTAGTAAAATTGTCAATGCTGATTGATGTTCATTCCACGGTTGACAATGTTTTTTATTTGCGTATAATAACGGTGTCCGTTTGCATAAAGACACTTTAAGTACCTAGTGTAATGTTGGTTCATCTTCATCATCATCTAACTCTCTAAAGATTTCATTCATCTTTTTATTTTCATCAGCGGTAAACTCTTTTCTGTGATAGCCCTCGTCTTTTTTAGGTTTATCTAAGTTTTCATAATTCTTCACAATATCATTATAACTAGTTGACATTTCTGAGGAGGCGTTGGTGATTGTCATTATTTTATCTTTAGGAATAGTAATAATTTTATCACTCGTATAGTTAGTCCAACGAATCATTGCTATATAATCTCTAAACCCCATTGGTGTCATCTGAGGTACATATTTAATTTGTAAGGGTTTTTCTAATCTAATTAAAGGACCATTGTCAGGCAACTGTTTGTCGCCAGTAGGTAGAACGGTAACAATGTCGTCACCATTAATTAGTTTTATTATTTTAACTTCTGGTTTCATTGTTTAACTCTATGTTGTGTATCTCATAATCAAAGTCTTCTTCACTATAGATATTTATCCTTTCCCTAAAATGGGCTAGTGTGTAGTTTTCTTTCTCATTATAAGTTAAATCATCTGATATATCATACAAGGTAGCATGACTATTGTTATCTTTTAATCTAAGACCACGACCAATTGATTGTAAGTTTCTTATCCTAGATTTAGAAGGACTAGCAAAAATAATGTTATGCAAATTCCTAATGTTAATGCCTGTAGAGAAAGTCCCATATGAAGCAACAATAATAGCTCCGTCAGCCTTCTCTGTAATTTTTCTAATTTCTTCTCTTTCGTCTGTGTCAACTCCTCCGTGAACATAAAATACCTTCTTATCTGTTGCTTTATCTTTTATTGATTTGTATAAGTCCTTGCCATGTTTTTCAACATACTGAAATAAACATAATGTATTACCATTTAATCCAGCCGCCAAGTTTCTAATAAACTTATTTCGTTTATCAGATTTGACTATGTAATCCATTTCTTCTTGATATGTCATACCACTAGCATGTTTACATTCAATAGCACCATGTTTTAATATTAAACAGAATATCTTTAAGTCGGCTAGTTGTTTCTTTTCTTGTAACTCTACTGTAGAAACTACTTTATTAACAGTACCAAACAATCCTTCTAGTACCAATTTATGTGTATGTGTACCATCTAAAGTACCTGTTAATCCTACTCTATATGGGCATTTTTCTAATTTTGTCAATATCTTTGTAAGTGAAACGGCCTTAAATAAATGTGCCTCATCACCAACTATCATACCAATATCTTTGAAATATTTTTTAGGTTGTGTGTAAATAGATTGCCATGTAGATATAATTACAGGTTTATTTGTTTCTTTTGCATGACCTTGATATATTCTATGTACATATTTTTCAGGCGACCAGCCATAATCCTTAAAATCTTTAAACAATTGTTCTACTAGAGAGGTAGTTGGTACTATAATTAAGATTTTTTTCTTATCTTGTTTTAACCGTAAAATGTTAAACCTAATAAGAAGATAGACAATAAGAGATTTTCCGCTAGCTGTGGGTGAAAGTAATAAAGTCCTATTTTTTCTAACTGCATGTATAAATGCCTCCTTTTGATAATCCCTAACCTTAAAGGGAATATTTAGTGCTTCAATAAATTTGTCGACCTTTGCTTCGTCAACCTTTGTATCTTGTATTTTAGTTCCGTCAACAACTTGTACATTGTTATCTTCACACCATTTTAATATGTATGGATATAATCCAACATATATTTGGCCTGTCTGATATGAGAATAATCTAATTTTACCGTCCCATACTCTGTTTCTAAACTGAGGCATAAACTTAAAACCAGGCACCTCAAATGTAAAGAATTGTCCTAGTTCTCTTCTTATATCTTCGTCTGCCTCAATCTTTAAATAGACATCATCTTTTTTATCTATAATTAGATACCTTGTTAGGGTCATTTAAAACTCCGCTGATTGATATTCTTCGGAAGAACCAACCTTACCTTTTAACATTATATTAAAGGCAATACTAATTCTATTAGATTTTGTTTCATTAATTGGTACATAGTGTTGTAGCCATGAGGGAAATAATATCATTCTATTAGTTGCTGAATCATATTTAATTACACTAGCATTATCTACAAATTGTTTTGTTACATCTGGTTGTATAACACCAGCTTGAGGTCTAGGGTCTGTAAATATAATACCAGATGTTTGTTCGGCTTCTACATAAAATACACCACTTAAAATATTATTAGAGTGTGTGTGAGGTCTATGAGTTTCACCAGGTTTTAAAACATTTGACCACATATCAGTAACATCAAAACCTTGATATTCAAAACACAGATTATCAAAAACTTTTTTAGTATTTTCTACAACCTTGTGAGTTAGTTTATCATACAAAACATTTCTGTGTAAGTTTGCTTTACTTTGCCAGTTTTTTGTAGTTTGATTGTATGATGAAGTAATATCTTTTCTTATTTGCAATAGACTATTACTATCTATTACATTGTCAAAAAGATAAACATGTGTTGAAAATAACTTATCGTGTTTCATCAGATAGCGCCACTAGTAAACTTACGCCAATCAATTGCATTTTTTATTGTGAAAGTTCTATTAGTGATTTGTCTAATTGTTCTATCTAAAAAATCAACACAAGTTTGTAAGTAATCTACTTTTTGTTTTGACTTAATATATCTTTCATCTGATAAAATATATTGGTCAACATCTTGTCTTAGTAATTTAATGTTAAAAGGTTTTTCTGCATAGACCGAAGCGTCTGATTTACCTGTATAATATTCCCAAAGTTCTCTTTTGGTATTATACAAATCGCCTTCAGCACGACTAAGCATTAACTTAAACTTAGTTAAGTGTTTCATATATTTGTTATGTAACTGAGGAGTTTTAAGAGATTCTAAATCAAGTTCACTATCATTAATCTTTAAATCTTTATCAGCCAATTCTTGTAGTTTTTCTAAATCCATAATATACACATCCTATCATAATTATATAAAATTGTAAAGCTTTTAAGTTACTGTATCTGTTGTATTAGACGCACCCTTTAAGGCAAATTCGTATATCTTATATTTAAATGATACAGTTGCTGTTAAATAATTAACATCATCCGCTTGTTGGTTAAAATCTAATCCAGACAATGACATAGGAAATACATCAGAAAATCTAACTTCAATATTTGCATTGTTTTTACTTGTCAATACATTTAAAGTTGCGTCTGAAAATATAGGTCCTAATGGTGTTGCACCATATTTGACTTTACCTGCGTCTGTAGTTAAACTATCTTTACCTGTAGTAGGAAATCTATCTTTACCTGCGTTAACTAAATTTGCAAACTGTGTTCTTGCTTTAGGAAAACCAATACCATACATCCAGCCATGTATCTCTCTATAGTTCTCTAAATTTTCATCTACTAGAAATGTAATCTCTAAATCACTAAAAGACAAGGTATCACCTGGAATAGGTATATCCGCCAACGGAGTTGGTTGGACAGTAGCATTTAGACTAATGCCTGGTATATTACAAGCAGTTGTAAAATATTCAACCTTAGGCAGTTTGGCAAGTTGAAACTTAAACTGCGTTGGTGAAGCATAGTCAAACTTTGTGGGTTGTCTATTGTATGAGTTTGTAACCGTCATACTAATATTTATCCATCTAGGAGGAAGGCCAAAAAAAAGGGCGACATAAAGCCGCCCTTTTCGATTATTGTAGAAAACTCTACAAGATATTACATTAAGTTAGTTACTTTAACTCTTTGGTAGTATCTGTTTGAGTCAGCAGAACCAGCGTCATTTACTGCGCTAACAGCACCTGAAGCAGCACCAGTTTCAGCGAATGGGTTTGCGATTAAACCGTATCTTGTTTTGAAACCGATTTTTGGTTGGAAAGTATCTTGACCAACTGCTCTTACCATTTGTAGTGGTACATATGGGCAGTAGAACATACCAGCGTCATAAGGTGAAGTACCTTTGTAACCAACAACATAGTATTGTGTTGCTGAGCTATTTGCTGAGTAAGGGTCAATATATACTTTGAATCTGCCGTTAAGAACACCAGCAAAAGTATTGCCTGTGTCATCAACATTCAAATTGTTATTCAAAGCAGGTGTGTAATCTAAAACACCAGCCATTTGTAGAGCAGAAGCGACATCAGCAGAACAAATAATCATGTTCCCTTTACCTCTTCTTGTTCTTTGAGCGATTCTGTTTGCGTCTCTTTCCAATTGGAACATAAGACCTTTGAATCTCTCAACTGACCATCTACCGTTTGAGTCTGTATCTAAATCAAAGATACCAGGAGTAGTTGTGTTTGTAGCAGCACCTTTTTCTGCGTTGATGTAAACTGTTCTTACAACTTCTCTGTTGATTTCAGCTAAGATTTCAGCAGATAAGATATTTGCAAGTTCAGTTTCAGCGTCTAAACCATGGATTGCTTTTAAGTCTTGAGCAAGTTCCATTGTGTACTCTGCTTTAAGAGCTCTTGATTTAGCAGTTACAGTTGACTTCTCGATTGAGAATGCCATTTCAGCAAATGCGTTACCAGAAGCGTCTCCTAATGCTTCAGCAGCAGCTGTAGTCATAGCAGTACCTTTTGTGTAAGTACCAGCAGATGGACTATCGTTTAGAGCACCTGGATTGTTGTTTGGTGAACCTGAGTGAGCAGTTGAAGAATAACCATCAACTGAGCTACCAGCAGCGTTTCTACCAGAGAAGTCTGTATCAGCTTCGTCAAACATAGCTTCGTTACCAGTTTGATTAGTGTATCTACTTCTCATTGCAAAGATTAGTCCAGTTGGACCAGTCATTGGTTGAACACCAGCAATATCGTAAGCGATAAGGTTAGGCATTGCTCTTCTTACTAATGAAATAAGGATTGGATCCCAATTTGCAATAGATGAACCAGTTGCGTTTGTAGGCGCAGCTTCGCTCAAGAAGGCTTGGTCTTCCTTAGCAGCTCTTTCTTGGTTTTCCAAGATAACTGATGTAACGGCTCGTCTGTAAGAGTCCTTGATTTCTGGTAAATCAGGATGCTCTAACACAGGCTGCCATTTTTTTTCGTGTGTTTCGGATAAGTACATTTTAATTTTCTCCCTTTTTCCGTTTTAACATTAAGATATTTTAATATCTTTTGTTTTGCTTATAGCGGCAGTGTAAGCAGCCATAGCTTTCGATAAATCTTCGTTAGAAGCTTCATCGCCAGCCGCCACATCATGTAATTCGTCTTTCACTTCTTCTTTCTTAACACCAAAGTATGATTCTTTAATAGTTTCACATTTTGACTTGAAAGAGTCTGCGTCAGACCATTCAATTTCTTCAGCAAGTTTAGCAAACTTTTCTTTTGATGTATCTGCTAAATCAGAAGCAACTTCAGCCATGATTTCTTTTCTTGACTTAACTGCATTTTCTTTATTTAACTCTACATTCTTTTCAATTTGCTCATTGAGTTTCTTTTCTAAAGATTCAATTTTAGCTGCTTGGTCTTCAAGCACATTGTATCTTTCATCTGGAACATCAATGTAATGCTCAGCAAAAAGTTTTTTAAGACCTGTGATAAAGTCTTCAGCGATTTCACCTTTAATACCTCTTTCAAGAGCGATTTCGTTTTCTTTCATCCACTCTTCAACGACATATGATAGGTAACTGTCAACTTTTTCAGTTAGGGCTTCTTTTGCTTCTGCAATGTCTTGCTCGTAATTAGTTTGAACATCTGCTTCCATTTGTTCAGCAATCTCTTTGACTTTAGAGTTTACTGCTGATTCAAAAACAGTTGCAGCTTTAGTTTTAAATTCTTCGGATAAGTCATCTTGTCCAGCGACTAAAGCGTCCATATGCTCATCAACTTCTTCTTTTTTCATCTTGTAAGATGATTTCATGTAACCAGCTTTAACTGTTTTCTTTTCATCATCTTTTGGCATATCTTCTTCTTTCACATCTTTAACATCTTTCTTATCTTCAGCGTCTTTGTCTTCAGATTTTTCTTTATGTTTTTTCAATGCGTCTAAAGCAGCTTTAGGCATTTCGCCTTCTTTGATTTCTTCCGAACCTTCTTCAGCTTCTGCACCCTCTAACTTAGTATTGTGACCTGATAATTTTGGCATTGGGTCAGCACTACCTTGTGATTTTTGAGGAGCTTGTCCAGAAACTTGTTTTACTTTTTTAGTTGCGTCAGGATTGCTGTCAGTTGGTTTAACTACAGCTGCGCCTAAATCTTCCGCATCATTTTTCAGATGGTTCGGCTCAGCCGCTACAGCATTTTTCTTAGGAGCATCCGCTTGGGCATTCGCCTCAGCAACTGCTTCTTGCTCTAACGCCTCTAACTTTTTTTCTGTATCGGCCATTTGAGAAATCTCCTTTTTAAAAATTACTAGTAATTTTCTCTTTAATTATAATATATTTATAATATTAAAGTTTTTCAAGAAAGTTTTTAAATACATTCACTTTAGCTTCTGCTAATTGAATAGATTTTGCTCTCTCAATATACTCTTTATATTCTTCAATATCTTTTGCTTTTATTTGTCCATTGTCCCAAATCCACTCTTTACCCTCCATGATACCTTCAACGAAAGCGTCTGGAGCGCTAGGGTCTGCAACAATGTCGGCAGCAGTAGCTAAGTAGAAATCTTTTCCTACATAGTTAGCACCACCTTTGGTAACCAAGGAACCCATACCTCTTGAAGATACTCCTAATTGAGCGCCTTCATCAATAAGACCTTTTACAATCTTACCGTATGGTGTGTCCATGATTTTAGCTTCACCAATAAAATTTTTGCCTTCTGGTTTTAGAGATGTAATCATATGTGACACTCTCTCTAAATTTACTGTAGGACCATCTGGATGGCCTAGTTCACCGAATGCTCTCTTTTTATCAATGAATTCTTTTGAGTATCTATCTACCTCTTTTGATAAGATATCATTTTCATAAATTCTACCATTTCTATTTTTGATATCTGATTGTAGAAAGACACCACGAATCTTGTAGTTCTTTTTACCGCTGACTTCCTCAACGATATATTCTGCCTGTTGAATTTCTTCCGATATTAACTTCATGTGTTTTCTCTCTCGTACAAACTATTTATATGTTTTTATTACCTAAACTCAATAATAATTGTATAATTGTCGCCATTTGCAAAGTTTTTAGTCGATAATAGAACATCACCAGTAGGTGTAGTAGCATTATTTGTAATCTCATCACCTGCTGTTCTTAAATCCCAATAACCATTACCACTTAATAACATAGCGGTTGCGTTTGTTTCTCCGTCCCATATCAATTCAACTGCTGATTTACTATTAGCAGTGTTAATTGAGTACCATATTTTTGCAATCTTTCTATTACCATCTTCGGTCATAAAAGTGACCTCTGAAGCGTCAATCTTCTTTACTTGTGTTTCTCCAGTACCATCTGAAAAGTTTGTGAGTTTAGAAACAAACTTTACACCTGAGGTATCAGAAATTGTTTGTGTTGTTACTATATCAGCCATTACTAAATCCTGTTTCTTTATGACATTCTAACATTAAACTAAACTTATCTACATTTGTATCAGTTGTAATTGTAATGTCGCCTGTTCCTTTTATTTTTGTTTCTGTAGGTTTTAGACCATAATTGTCTATACCTCTCATAATAAATTGTTTGTTATTATCAAACTGCAAAGTTACCGTGCCTGTGCCTTCTATTTCATAATAAGCATTTGCAATTGATATTTCTGATTCGTTAGTTGAACCTTTTAAGTTATCTAACTCAATCAACTTTTCGTTTTCGTTACGAGCACCAGTAATTTTATTAATTACTTTAAAACCATCATCTACTAAATTTGTACTACTGATTGTCATAATAAGTTTTTGATAACTCGCCACGCTCTTTTGTTTCACCAGTTTTTCTGGTTTGCATATAAACTTCTACGGTATCACTTGTTCCCGGTTTAGTATAAGTTCTAATACCACCTGATACAGTTGAGTTTGCACCATCAGCTGAATCAGGATAAGTGTCAGACACAGTAGCAGTATTTTCATATTGCCAAATGTTATCTGAATTTGGTACTGTTACCCACGCCATATTACTCTCCTGTTTCCTTGTCAATGTAATTGTACACAATCTCTGTACTTACATTGTGTTTGTCGGCAACCACATCTATGGCTGCTTCAACTCTGTCAACTACATTTCCTTTTTCTAACTCTACAACTTTATAAAAATCATTTACCACATCTCTATGTTTAGGTGGTAAACTATTAAATGTTGTAGTGTTAACTACATTTGGTTTAAGTAGTTGGTTGACTTTCATCATTTGCCGGTGCCTCTGGTACTTCAGAT
>Ga0208767_1002247_pt1 | contig 14794 bp, 21 predicted proteins | sample VirMetDEL_Mar_21_FD_184514 | JGI IMG/M metagenome (GOLD analysis project Ga0208767, IMG submission 184514) | Aqueous microbial communities from the Delaware River and Bay under freshwater to marine salinity gradient to study organic matter... | ecosystem: Environmental > Aquatic > Marine >... | reverse complement strand
CCTCTGCCGTGATTGACGAGCAGTTTTGGATGTAAGGCGATTTGAGAATAAAAGCCCCCAGCCCGCTTGCGTTTAGCGGCGCTGCGGTGTTGTCTGCCTGATCATCAAATGAAATTGCCCATGATTGTTGGTTATTGGCAAGATCGGCTTGGTGCCCAGCAAACTCAAGGCCCCAGCACCAGAAACCTGAATCGACTTTGAAAAAGCCGTTCATTTCCTGCCCAGCAGCAGGTTGAATCTTTACTTGACGCAGCGACTTGGCAAAAATTCCAACGTCCCTTGGAACGCGCAATGGCAAAGATGCCTCGGTGTACGTTCCAGGGGAAACCTCGATTACGTCGCCGGGGTCTGCCGCCGCAATTGCAGCCGCAAAGGTTAGTAATGGTTCCTCTGGTGATGTGCCGTTATTGCTGTCATTTGCTTTGGTGTCTTTGCTGAGATAGATCCGGCGGCTATCGCGAGCCCGTTTTGCAATTAAATCTTCAAGGCTGACCTTTTTGATGTCGCTTGCTGCCGCGTCGAAGATTGCAAGCTGATCGCCATTTACTGGAGAGAGATACTGGGTTAAGGCAGCAAAATCTATCTCCGGCCCTGGAGGCCCTGCAACGCCTTGAGGCCCTTGAGGCCCTGCGGTTGTTGCTGTTACAACTGAAGTAGACCCGTTTACCGTAACCTTGGTGATTGGTGCCGTGACATTTACGGAAGTCATTCTGTATAGCCTTGAGAAACGGTAATTTGGCCCTCTAGGTAGTAATCCTTAAGACCGCCAGCGCTTGTAACCAAAACGTCATAATAAACAACGTCAGGCAGTAAAGCTGTTTGAGCGTCAGTTATTGAAATGGTAACTTCACCGTTTGCCCTGTTTGGATAAACAACAGCAAAATCAGCATATTTTGTGCTTCTTTGTTTGTTCCAGGCTTGAGCTGACACTGTTGAACCAGTCAAATCAACCGCTACGTCATTGCCGCCTTTGAACTGTAAAGCAAGCGAGTAATCTGCTCGCCGTTGAAGCGTGAAATTATATGTGCCGGGGTTAACAGCCATGAAGCACCTCCTGAGACAAGTCTAACCTTTCTACGAGTATGGGCTATTGCCTAAAAGGCTTGTATCCCATGCGGCTTTCAATTCGTCAGCTGTGCTTGCATCGTTAATTGCTGCTGCGGCAGGTGCATCACGCAAGGCTTGCTTTGCTGTGACGATTGCAGCAGTGTCAGCACTGGTCTCTTGAGCACGAGTGAACTCAAGATCCTTTGCCTGCAATAACGGCAAACGTGCCACGCGAACATTCTCGCGATGGATGGTTTTTGCTTTGGTTAAGTCAAGTCCGATAGGCATGTCAGCTCTCCATGTAGGTCCAGGCGTTGCGGAATGAACGGTCGATTGGCACGTCCGCTACATCCACGATTTGATATGCCTTACCGGAAGGCACATCTTTGCAGGCGATCTCTTCGACGCTTAGGCCGCAGTTGTCAGACGGAACGATGATAGAAACGCCACCTTCGTCATTGGGGAAAATAATACGCTTGTCGCTCATGGCAAAAACGTCAGTGGGTCAATTTTAGCAAGAGCCGTAAGGGTGCTCATGCTTCTATGTCAGGTGGGGTTAGATGAAGGCTGAGCACATGATGCATTCGTAATCTATATCTACATTGGTGCTGCCAGACTGAAAAGACCCTGTTTCTATGTCAAAAGCGGTAGTTGTCATAGAGTTGTTCCGAACTCTGCACGTGTTTGTGCTGCTCGCAGATGAGAAGTAGGAGGTTGTCACAGCGTAATTAGCACTGGGCAACGCATTGGTAATATTGACAGTGTAATCACCAGTCCCGTTGTCCGTAATAGAAGAAACGTTATAGCTGCCTCTAATTGCAACCGTTCCAGTACCGTTGAAGTTCACCCACGCCTTAGCGCGACCTGAAGCAATCTCGGCTGGCGTGCTGTCGTTATTCCCTGCACTATCTGCCAGTGTGGTAACTCTTACCTTGCCGGAAGTGTCAACATCAAGCCCGCCAGATGCGGTGCTTGTATTCTCAATGCGATTGCATTTCAGCGTACTCATGATGCACCTCCGGGCTTAGCAGGCCAAACAGGATTGGCTGGGTCAGATGTGTTTGCAGGTAGATCCCGCAAGGCTTGACGATAGGTCGTCATGTCAGAACTCAAGGTCACGTCAGACAACGCAAGATAATCAGTCTCAGCGAGTAGCTGATTTCGCTTGCTGCGTAGTCTTGCAAGTGCTTGTTCAGCTGCAACCTCAACAGCAGCAGCATCAACAACTGACTGATCAAGAGTTACCTGATTGCCGTCAGCATCAAACGCTCCAGTGCCATCATCAATAGTGACAACGTTTGAATAAGCCCGATAAATAGCAGAATGGTTCATGCTGCCACCTCCATCACAGTAATAGACGATACAGCTCTAGGGTAAAGATTGTTATCTGTGTCCGTACCGGCTCGATTAATGTAGGAAGTAAAACTGCTTTGAGCTTTAAGTTGCAACTTATAAGTGACTTGAGACGTAGTAGCGGGTGAATCTAAAAACTCAAATCCAAAAGAGTGTAATTGAATTGTTGGCACTGAGTAATTGGAAACAGTTGACCTAACCCTGTTTCCAGCAGTATCGCCAATTGCCACATTAGTGCTGTCTCTGACCAAATTGACATACCAACCGCTACCAGCACTTGTTCCTCCTATGACGGAAAACAAAGCCAAAACTTTGCTTGATGCACTGCTTGGCGTAATGTTTACGCTGAGATCTGTTATGTCCACAAAACTTGTAGACGACGTGCTGAATGTATCGGTCTTGACTGCCTGGAGAACCTGCAAAATGTTGCCAGCACGCTCCAACCGGTCAACCGTGCCAGCACCCGGCAAACTTAGGCTTACGTCACCGCCTGTAACGGCTGCTGGAACATCCAGTTCAACCGATCCAGATGTGGCCCCGTTCAGCTTAATACTCATCCTGCACCTCCAGTTTTAGGGTATTTAGCCTTCACGGCATCACAGGCTGAGTAATACTCATCTAGCTTAGCTGAATCACCTTTGCTGGCCCAATAGAGGCCATCGGCAAGATCAGCGGCTGATGGATACTCAGGAGCACGCTGATCTTGATACGCATTGGCTTGGCATAAGAGCCAAGCGGCTTCTAACTCTGCCTGTGTTGGCTGCGCGTCAGGACCGTTCCATTCAACGATGGTGTGTGGTGGTACGGACTGCGTGAGTTTGTAGTTGTTGGCATTCAAGCCAAGCTGATCGATAGCAGCGTTAATGTCCATGGTCATGCCTCCTTGTAAATTTCGACTCTGGTGTATATGGAAGCGTAAGGATTATTATCGTGCGCTTTGCCAAAACCATTAGTGGATTTTGTGCTACTGCATTGATGCTGAATTTCGTACACCGTTGTTCCAGTAAGTACAGCTCGAAAGCTTCCAAAACAGCGAGTGTATCCGTTTCCGGTGACATTCGCTTCTTCTGATGTTCCTACAGCAGAAGTTGACCCAGCCGTCATGTCTTGTAAAATTGCAATATGTTTGTTGACATCAAAAGCAGGCGCTGAGAATGCGATTAAATAGCTACCTGCTGTCAAAGTAAATTGATTAGAGGAAATTGTAACAATGTTGTCTGGATCATATAGTTTAGTATTTAAATCTCTTGTTCGCAATGCTCCGCTAGTGAAAGTGCCTCCGTCAGAGTTGTACGCTTTTAAATCGCAAATCGTTGCATAAGAGACAAATGTTTTAGTGCCCAGCTCTGCCGCAGTAATGCTGTCATCAGGCAAGCCTCCTGCTGAAATTCCAGCAATTGTTCCTGAACCGTTGATCGTAATTGCCATAGTCAGGAAATGACGAGGCGGGTATTAGCGGGAATCGTTAACGACACCCCTGTGTTCACTGTAATTGGCCCCACAGCATGGAAGCCACGGCTTGCAGTCAGTGTAGTGTTGCTCGAAACGATGAGCTTGTTTTCATAGAAAACTTCACCAAAAGACGCACCACCAAGACTGCCCCAAGCGCCACCGGCGTAACCTTCAAATCCTGCGGCGTCGCTGTTATATCGAATATCTCCATTAGTAGGTGAGCCTGGCCGCTGGGCTACCGTTCCAACCGGCAGTTGTAATGCCGTTGTGGTGTTCAGAACCACGTCACCCGTAAACGTCGCCCCAGACAGCAGAGCTAAACCGAAATTTGTCAGGCTGTAATCGCCAACCGTGATCCAAGCGTTATTGGCTGCATTCCGAATCTTGAGCAGCGTTGCATTCGTGTCTGCCCACCACTGATACGCATACGTCGTGCTGGGTTCAGTTGAAGAGCTGTTGTTGCTGACAATTGCTGCCAGCGCATTATTTAAATCACTGCGAACCGCACTGCCCGTGGCATTTGCAATTACATAGTCGTGGGTTGCCACAAACTCAGGTCAACTGTTTCGATTTTAGCCTAACTTGCCGAACCCCACCGCGCTGTAGTTGAAGTTCCTGTCAACACCACTGTTGGACGAATTGAAAAACGCCACGTTGAATCCAGTAGCGGAAACACTTGACAGCGTGAAATAGTCACCGCTTTGCATGTTTTGGGCCGTAATCCCTACCGCTGGCAACTTGGTGTTACTGCCTAACAAGCTTGACGTTCCAACAAAAAACGGGTTGGCAAACGTCACTGACTTGGTTCCTGTTCCGCTAGCAATGACAGCCTCGCTTTGTTCAGTGCGTCGGTCAAGTTGAGCGACATAACCCAGTTCATCAACCAAGATGTTTTGAGACGTGTTGCTCGACTCAAGCTCGGCCTTGAACTGGAAGCCACGGCCCTTGAAACTACCGTTGGCAAATTCGTTCCAAATGCCCCAAGTGGGAGAACCTGACGGGTCGTCGTCCGTCTTTCGCACGTAAAGTTTGGCGTTGACTTGATCAACCTCGCTCCCATCAAACTCATCCCATGAATCGATGTTTGCTGTTCGAGAGTCGATCAGATCGGTGGGGTAAATGCCACGAGTAATGAAACGCCTAGTTAGCTCAAGAGCAAACACACCCTCTAGATCAAGCGTGTTTGCGAACTGATATTCAGCACTGGTCAACACGTTCCCGCTTCCATCCGAATTGATGATCAGTGCGTCATAAGTTGCGTTGTAAGCGCAATCAGTCTTAATTCCTCCAAACGGTGGTGAATCCTGATCTTCTCGCCGCGCCTCTAGCACCAGTTTCCCTTGCGGATCAGGCAGATCGATAATGACGCTTGTTGCTGCTGAACTTTGACGCCCGCCGTCATCTTGGAACTTGACCAGCACCTCACCTTCAACCAGTGGGATCTTTGCGCTAGTCGAACTACCAGCAACGGCCTTGATCAGGTCAACAGAATTAGACCACGTTGCAGAACCATCAGTCTTGCTCGAATGCTTGATATGAACGGTGCCGCCGTGTCTAACGTCAACATCAACAGTTTCAGTCCAACGCAAAGTGCCTTCTTTGTCGCTGGTGGCCTCAAACGTTAGCTCTTGCACATTGGCTGGAACAGCAGTCTTTCCGATAGCCGTGAAGCTTAATGAGGAGAAATCGTTTGATTGCCGTCCCAATGAGCTAATAGCAAAAATCTGAATTGCATAAGTTGCGGCTCTTGCATCCAAGATCTCGTAATCAGTTGAAGTAACGACAGTGTCAACAAAGTTGTCGTTATCCGCTCGATAACGAACTTTGTATTGGGGCGCTCCCTTAACAGCTGACCAAGAAACAATAATCTTGACCTTTGCTTGGTCATTGTTGACATAAAATTTTTCAACTGCTTGTAGGTTAAGCGGTGGCTCAGGGATTGGACTAAGCGTTGTAATTGATCGATCTGAAAGCGTTTCCCCGCGCTCAATATGTGCGTACTTGCTTGCGTTGTACTTCAAACCCGTAATTGCATATACGTTGCCTTCGCTTTCAGCAACTGACAGCACCCTATATTGCTGCGTTTCAACCGCATCAGTTTGAATAATCCAAACACTGTTGACGTTTGGTGCTGTCGTCCAAGCGCCATTGACAGTAATCACAGCACCATCGCGTGAACTTATTGTCTTGGCCTCTAGCGTTCCATCCGGCAGCATTACGCTCAGGGTTGCGTTATCGCTGGGCAGTCCTGTTTCGTCGTCAACCGTGACTGTATTGGTCCCAGATGCGGCGATCCTTCCGCCGTAGCGAACACCAGCCCTAACAGGATCTTGAACATCAATCACCGCCCCAGGGCGCACCAGAACGCCTGCATCAATAGACGCAGCAAAGCTGATCACCTCAGTTTCGTTTTGCTCAGAAAACAAGATCCACGAACCAAGCCGGTGAGCCTGGCCGCGTGACGTACAAGCAAACGCCTTCACCTGCGTTGCCACCCAGCCATATTTAGCAATGGCATCACGGTCTTCAACTAGCTCGTAACTTTGCTCTCTAGTTTCCAGATCTAAGTAACTAACGATTGCAACCGTGTGGCGTGTTTTTACGTCAGACCCTGCGTAGCTAAACCCATCCTCTGTTACGTTGGCGCGGTTAAACAGATACGTTGAATCAGTTGGTCGATCCTGCGAAATCGTTAACGATCCAACCGACCAGAACGGCTGCGAGCGCATAACGCTGCATAGATCATTCACTAATTTGTAGGCTTCATATTGATTTTGGATCAGGACGTTACAAGAAAAACGCGCTTCTTGTCCGCCTTTTCCATCATCAACCAGTTCGTTTGCGTGTGTGCTAGCAGCAAGAAATGCAAACTTGTCTAGTTGTGCTTCAGCAACGTGATCACCGAATCCATATCGCTTGTTGATCAACAGGTCATACAAAATCCAAGCGGGGCACGTTGTCCATTGCGCCGCTCCAAACGTCCCCGTCCAAACCCCGCTATAAGTCAGCCTGCCTGTTTCACCGTCAACAGTTGCATTGTTTGGGATCTTGATTTTAATTCCACGGATTCGATAGGACCGAGGAGGAATATTGGAAAACTGTTCAGCAGAAAAACGGACAGCAGATAACGCGCTGTTTGGATAGCGTAGTTTTTTGCGAATAATTTCTGAATACGAGGACCAGAAAGAAGAGCGCACGTTTTGGTCCGTGCTGTCTGGAGTTGTCCTGACAACGCGAATATCAACAGGAAAATCTCCGTCTAATTTAATTAAATAGTCACGTTCGTACTTATCTGCTGTTCGTCCAGATATAGTGCGGTTTCCGCCAATCGTTGTAAAGCCACCACCGTTGTATTGAACTTGAAGTTTATGGCTTACGCTGCTGCCAAGAACATCACCTTGATCATTACTCCTTTCAAGTCGTGGGACTGAGATTGTAAATCGTACAACATTGACGTTTGTATTAGTAATTTGCCGAGTTACTGTATTTGTGTCTTCAAGGTCAACATTAACGCTGACAATGTTTTCTACGTCGCCAAATCCTGTAGCACTGATATGCGTCTGGGCATTGGTTCCATACCGATTAGTGACATCAACAGCTTCAAAATTGTAATCAGACCTTTTCAGATTGGTAACATCTGCTTCGGACCGCAAGATTGGGGTGTTGCTTAAGAAAATATCTTTAAGTTTGGCCAGGTTGTAATTTGTTGTGTCGCGAGTATATGCACGAGCAGACGGAAACCCTTCGATTTCGCCTTCTGAAATTAAATCTAGTAACGTTGCAAACTGGCTAGAAGCTAAGTTGTCTGGCGTTCGTGTTGGCCGCCTAGCTGGTGGCGCAACAATTTGCTGAGTGACATAGGTGTTATTAACTGTTTGTCTACCACCACCACCACCGCCGCCGCCGCCAGCACCAATGATCTGCTTAGATTGCTTGTCAGTCATAACTAAATGGTATCGGTGTCAAGGCCAGCAGAAAGGACAATAGAGCCAACAACGGTTTCGCCATAAACAAGCGGGACTGGAGTTCCTACATTGCTGGTGTTTTGAATGCCACTGAAGCTGTAAGACTCTTGTGGGTCTAGCTCTGATCTCTCTGTTGTGGTTTGACGCCTATTGCCGCCGCCCATTGAAACAGGGCCAAATTCTCCAATCTGAGGAGTAGGCGATAAAAGCTGCGATACCCCGCCAAGTATTAGGCTTGCGCCGACTGCGCCGATTGAAACAGCAGTGCCTAATCCAAATCCCAGACCAACGCCAGCAATCAGTCCTGCACCAGCGGTTACAACTGCAAAGGCAATCAACGCAACACCAGCAATAATTTTACCGACACCACCACCCGCACCACCTATAACAGGCACAAACCTGATCGTCTGACTGGCTGGGCTGTGCAGCTCTTCTAAATCTGATTCATAACCATCAACAATCACCTTGTAATGCTGATCAGCCATGTGCTGCTCAAGCCCTGGAAACTGATAAATCAGCATCCTTAAAGCTTCAGCCGCATTGCTTACCTCAGCCATAAAGCTTCGCTGGCCAATAAATTTGGCGAGTGGACCGTAGAGCCTAACTTCTCGTTCCATGGCGCAAAACCCGTCCTGTGCATTTTAGTAGCCATTCGCCCAATAGGTCACGGCTCGACAGGCGTCCCCTCAAGTGATGCAACACGGTTTGATCACCAATGTAAACAGCAACATGATTGAGCTTGTTTGAATCAATAGCCATCAGCATTGAGTCACCAGCCTGCATCTCAGCAATGTCCACCTCGTAGAAGCCTGCATTCTTCCAGCAGTCATCAAACATTGGATTTTCGTTGAACTCGTCTGGTGTTGTGGGACGGTCCCAATCAGGTAACGCCAAGCCCTGTTTTGCGTACCAATCGCGCACCAGCGTCCAGCAGTCGCTAACGCCCCAAACCCAAGACCTACCAATCAGCGGCGCGACATAGCCATCAGGCTGACATTCGCCCCAGGTTTCTAGCTTTGGGTTGACGATATACCAAGGCAAACCAGACTTTTCGCACGCAACACGATCCGCTTCGCTTGGTACTGGAGGTGTCACAGGATGACTGTGGATTACTGCTGCAATCTCGCCTTTGTCTTCTGCGTTTGCGTAGTCAGCAGGATCAAGGATGAAAAACTCGTTTGTTTCTGCAAGGTTTTTACAAGGCCAATACTTCTCACGACCTTTGATGATGACCAGCAAGCCACACGCTTCACACGGATCTTCAGCCTTTGCGTGCTCCAGTGCCTTAGCTCTTGCGGTTGCCTTCATATAACAAACGTTCCTAAGCCAGGGTAACCGCCAAAAGGTAACTCATTATCAGCACCAAAACGAATCTCACAGCTACTTAGCTTTTTGCCGCATACGTCTTCCGAAGATTGATCGACCGAATTATTGTTTTCATCAAATTTTGCCGACCCGGAATACGTGCATTCTGAGCCTCTATAAATCCATGGGCAAAGGTTTTGGCTGCAATGCCTTTTTGGAGCCCGAACACCGGCTAAATCAAATACAGCCGCAAGTTCAAACTGAACGACGTCTTTAGTCTCAGAAACCTTTCGCGCAACGTAGTAAATCTCTTGAGGGAACTCTTGGCTAGGGTCTGGCGTTCCGAACGGATTGCTCCCACCTTCAAAGTTTGCAGCGTCGATATACCGCGCCAGCGTGCGAATGCGTGTGAATTTTGCACCCGTTAAATCGTTGCCTGGTGTTGTCGTATTTACCTCAAGCAAAATTGCCGTAATACTGCCAAGCAGGTTTGCAACCGTCAAAGTAGGTCTAGGCAGACTGCTACTTTCTGCGCTGTACTCAAACCCGTCAGCTTCTATTGGCAAAATTGAATATTCGTTGCTGTTCCAAATTACTTTTTGAGCGCCCGTTCCAACATCATTAATGCCAGCGTGGAACCTATAGGTAAAATCTGTGCCATGCAATGCGGCAGTCGTTTCAAGCTCAAACAGCTCGATAATGCTGCCGGGATTAATTTTCTGAAGCTCAGATACTGGAATGACCATCAGGGCTCAAAGACCTCACGGAACGTAGCGTTGATCGTGGCGCGGTTAGCGTAAGGGATGGTTTTGGTCCATGACTCGCAAACCCATTTATACGCTATTGAGGAGCCTGGTGGCGTCCAATCAAACGATGCATTGTCTAGAGCGCGTGCATCTAGGAATGTCTCGATCTCGTCTGATTGTGTCTCAGTAATGTTTGAGAAGGCCAAGGTCCAAATCTTTGCGTTTTGGTGTAGCCCATAGGTCAAACGCTGTTCGTAGCCATCACCAAATTGGACTTTGCGAACCTTAGGTTCACTAGCTTTTTGCGCTCCGTAGTCAGGACTGATGCTTGGGAAAGTAGCCATTAACCGAGCAAGCCTCCGGGTCGTTGTTGTTTGATCAGCTCTTGCTGAACAGCAATGCCAATTGCCTTGCCCAGCTGTTTGGACTGTTCGGCATCACCCTCAACATTAGAGCCAGAAGCATCAACGTTCACCGTTACGTTAGAGCTGCCCAAGCTGTTGTTTGGCGCGATGCTGCCGCTGCGGCCCGGACTGAAAAGTTCTGGCCCTCTTTCGCCGACCAAATAAGACTTGCTTGAACTGACGCTGCCACCGCTGGCCTTGCCTCCACCAAAGAGCTTGGTAAAAATGCTGCCTGAGTTACCTCCGCCAAGACCGCCAAGGAACGTTTGAAGACCAAACTTGAGCAAGATATTGGCAAGGCTTCTGAGAGTGTTTGACGCAACCTCTGCCAGCGACTTGGTGCCATCAACAGCAGCGGTCAAACTATCAACAATGCCGGTTGTAATTGTTTGGCCGATTGAGCTGTAAAGCTGATTCATCTTTTCAGCTTGCTCCTGTAGCTTTGCATCTACCTGCTGAGCCGCAATAAATCCTGCTTTTACGCCCTCAATGGCTTGAGCGGTAATCTGTGCATTTATTTCGCTTGCTTCTTTGAAGTTATCTTTAAAAATAGAGGCAAGCTCAAGTGTTCCGTCAATTTCATTCCTAAGCAACGCGACCGTCCTCTCTCTGGTCATCATTCCAGACTCAAGAATCCTTTGCGTTTCTTCCTCTCTTTCTAATCTGTTTTGTTCGTAAACGTCACCCGACAGCCTTGCTTGCTGCATTTTCATCTGTATAGCAAACATCGCTTCTGATATATCTTTTTGCTGCCTTAATTGAGAAGTGCGACTGCTTCCTTTCCCCTTCCCCTTGCTACCTCCTAGTTCGGGCAGCGCCGCTAACTCTGGCGCAACTATCTCGGGGCTGATAAGCCCTTGTTTAAACCCATAAGCCTCGATTAAGTCTTTCTCTCTTTGCTGTTTTAGTTGATTAAAGACGGCAGGGTCTAGCCTGCCTCCTCCTCTTATTAAGGCTAGTTCTTTTGCCTCTTCTTCTGCTTGTCTTAAAATTTTTGTCCTTTGCTTGCCAGTCATCCCAAAACTTTGAGCGCGTGCCCCTGCTGCCAAAAGCATATTTACTGAATTTATTGCGCCAATGGACTGGTCGAGAATTACTTTTATTGCTGGGCTGAGCACGCTGCCCAAAACTCTTGCAAGATTGTCAATATTATCTTGCAGCGTACTCATTTTTCCTGACAACGTATCAGACTGCGCGATCGCGCCTCCTGCGTATTGCCCGCCAGTTTCGGTAAGTTTTTTCAATGCAAATTCAGCCGCTTCGGCGCTAATCTGCCCTTTCTGCAATGCCTTGCTAAACTCCTCGCCCGTTAGTCCGTATTCCTTCTTTAATACTCCGGCAAGATCAACCCCACGCTCCTGAAGCTGCAAAAGTTCTTCAGTTTGTAAACGACCCTTCGCCTGGATTTGGCCATAAGCTGTGGCTATTCCGCTAAGGTCTGCACCAGTCGCGCCTGCAATATCGCCTAAACGTTTTGTAGTGTTTACAAGTTTATTTGTCTCAACTCCAAACGCCTTTAAGCGTTTCGCCGTTTCAATTAATTCGGCGCTAGTAAAAGGAGTGACAGAACCAAAATCTTGCAACTCCTTAATAATATTTCTTGCATTGCCCAAAGAGCCTGTTAAAACCTGAAGGCTCTTTGTTTGCTTTTCAAGTTCAGCGGTTTTAAAGAAAACGAACCTAGCTGCTTGAATAACGCTAAAAGCGCCAGCCAGTTTGGTGACAGTGCCTTGAAGTGTTCCGGCTGCTTTGTTGACACGGTTAAGTTGTTGGACGGCATCACGACCGTCAACCCTAAGCCTAATGTTAGATTCTGCTGCCACGACCGTTCCAACACTGTCTCAATCTTACCGCCGACTGGACTTGGCGCGATCCATTGCCTCCTTTTCCTTCTCTCCCTTCAATTCGTAGTAAGCAGCAAAATAAACAAACTCCGCATCGGTTAATTCCGTGCGAAGTCTGCTCACTGTCATCCCTAGCTCGCAGGCCAGATGGAACTCAAAGAAGAGCCAACTATCCTGCGCTAGTCGTTTTTTGCTTCTTTAAGATCCTCGTCACCGCCAAGGCCAAACAAGAACAGCTCAACTTCATTTAATACTGATTCAGGCAACTGACGTTGCAGTTTTGGAGCATCAGCAGAGGCAAACGCCTTGGTTCCATCCTCAAGTTCTGCTTTTTGGCAAAGCATGTAAGTGCTGATGTCTAGAGCTTCATCGCTTTGCGCCATTGTCTGAGCAACTTTACGATCTGCTCTTGTGATCGGGCTGAAATACAAATCAACGACAGAATCACCTGCCGCATTCTTCAAAACAAACTTACGGCGTTGGTTGAGGTCAAATGCCTCAACCAACAAATCAACCGTGCGAGTCTTTGACGCTGACATTCAGCAAATAAACATGTATGCCCTAAAGCATAATGCAAACTGCTCAATTACTCCAGATTGCCAGTGATTGTTCCGCTAGTCACAAAGCTGCAACTGACAACGACAAGGTCACCAACATTAGAACTAATTTCCATGTCAGTAATAATGCCCGCAAAGCTTACGGAATCAGTGCCGCTAGTTGTGCCAGTAGTAAACAGCTCAAAGGTAGCGTCAGCAGGATCCGCAGCGGTCAAAACGTCCTCTAGGAAACCAGCTTGGCCGGTTGCGTCAGGGTCATAAACCAGCTCAACGGTACCAGAACCTGAAATCATGCTGCCAACAAAGCTGCGGAAAGTGTCACCGTGCTTTGAAGTGTCCAGCGTTTCCTTAGTTGTGGTTAGGCTCCAGCTGCGAGTTCCAACAATGGTGGCATTGCTAGAACCTGCTGCGTCAAACTGAACGGCGCCTTGTTCGCCTCGGATTGTAGCCATGGTCAGAGTTCCTCGATAAATTCAAAGGTCACACGGACCTGAGTTTGAAAGTAGCCCTCAGGAACTGGTGAAGCCAGAACCGCTGGGCCGTTGGCTGCGTCGAAGTAAACCCCCGACACTATGACCCTATTGTAAAGGTCACGAATGCGTTTTCCAATGACATAATTAGCCCCAGGGCCAACACCTTTTGGCGTAAAGATACTGACAAGCAACAAACCAACGACACGATTTTGAGAGTCAGTTGTCAGACCTTGGCTTAAATACTCGTTAGCGCCAAAACTGACAAGGCATTGGACCCAAGATGAGTTTGGAGTTGGCTCATACGCCATGTTGTGAAACACAACGGGAAGAGCTGGAGAACTTGCAAGCTCTGTGGCCAGCCTGCCCTCAATAACGCTTCTAACAGTGTTGAGATCTACAGCAGCCATTAGCCCCTCCTAACGATTTTTTGATATTGCTGTTGCGCCCAAGCCTCAAGCTCTTTGCCAATCAGCTCAGGAAAACCAGGTCTAGTCCCTTGGCGAGTCCTAAATTTGCCTCCCCATGATGGCGGCAGATTAGTGCCGTAGCAAACAGGCTCGGCATACTCCATGTTGTTGGTCACTTCGCCAACGTAAAGCTCGATTTTGTTTTGCCATGCGCCTCGAAGGCGTCCAGTGTCAACAGGCGTTTCTTCCTTGACTTGCTTTTCCCATTCAAGCGTTGTGGCCTTTACAAGCTGACGAATCTGCCCGTCCATGTGGTTACCGATCTGATCTAGCGGGATCTGACGCGCCATGGTTATGCCCTCAAAATCAGCTCGTAGGTGATCGGCTTGTTGTCCTGCTCTTGCTTCCTAATCTCAATAACTTGATGCATAACCCCTTCAATCGTGATTCTGTCTTTCGCCTGCGGGGCCACTGACAGATCAAGAGCAGCAATCGTTAAACGCTTGTCACCAGCCTGGACAAGCTCGTTTACCTCTCGCGACGTAACGCCCTCGACAATGCCTTTTGCACTGACATAAGTGTCTGACTCCCTAATAGTGCCCGTTGCAGTGTCATATCCCTCTGTGGATATGTACCGAACCTTCACCTCACCACCAAAACGGGTGATTACTTTAGAAGCAACTTTTTGCAGCGAATCAGCAAGAGCCATTAGATGCGATAAGCAATGCAGGCGCCGTTTTGAAGCTGAATACTGGTGAACACGCCAACGATATGAAAACCGCTTGGCATTGTTTCGCCGTCCAAGGAGTTGCCCGTATAGTTTTCGCTTGAAATGGCCGTAATGGTTGTGTTTTCAAAAAAATCAATATGCTTAAACCGACCTGTGTGAGCAGCCGTGTCTGTAATTACTTCCGCGCCAACGGCGTAATCAATTCCAACGTCGCCTTGTCCAAACCCTTTCGCCATGATCAGCTCCGTTTGATAGCAATGTTGCCTGGTCCGCTAATTCTAAGCCCTGTGAGATAGCGTTCAAACAATGGTGGCACGCGATCTGCTCCAACGGCCCCAGTTTTGTCAGGCGTCACGCTTAAACTGCCAATGCTGACGCTTTTGTAATCCTCAAGCCCGCTTAGGCCGATGCCGTCTTTATTGTTGTTCAGGTAAATAGCCAGCACGACTTGAGCCCGCTTGATCTGATCAGGAATCTCTGTATCAGTAAAGTAATCGTCAGAAATGCGAAA
>Ga0208767_1002243_pt1 | contig 14812 bp, 20 predicted proteins | sample VirMetDEL_Mar_21_FD_184514 | JGI IMG/M metagenome (GOLD analysis project Ga0208767, IMG submission 184514) | Aqueous microbial communities from the Delaware River and Bay under freshwater to marine salinity gradient to study organic matter... | ecosystem: Environmental > Aquatic > Marine >... | reverse complement strand
AAAGTTTCGCCTAGCAATGATTGGTGGGATCAAATAGTGACAGCGGCAAAGTCTGCGGCTAACACAAACGACGCTCTGCCGTGCCTGGTATATAAACTGGATCGCCAGCAGACACAGGTGCGGATACCGATTCAGGCGCTTGTGGTGCTAGGCAACTCTAGCGTGGCTCAGGACATAGCTGAGTGCTATGACTGGCGTTACACGGCTACGCTAGACTGGGAGACGTTTGAAATGGTGTTAAGGGAGCATTTAGCTAATGGATGAATTATTTGAACTTGATTGGCAGAGAGAGTGGCATGACATGCCGGAGTTTGTGCAGGAAAAAGACGAGCCTTTTGCAATGGTGCGCGTCAGGTTTCGGACGCAGGAAGATTTGGAAAACTTTGCTGAGTTGATCGGGCAGAAGATGACGCCAAAGACCAAGAGTGTTTGGCATCCAGCCTTGGAGCGTTCAAACAAGCAATTACTGAGGTGGAAAGATGTTACCTAGATACCCGATTTATATTGTTAGCAAGGGTCGGTGGAAAAACCGCCTGACGAGCAAGGCTCTAAATGTTATGGGCGTGCCTTACAAAATCGTCGTCGAGGAAGACCAGTTGCCAATGTATCAGGCCGAGGTTGGCGCTGACAGGTGCCTAGTCCTGCCGCAGCGTTACCTCGACGAATATGATACCTGCGACGATTTTGGTGACAGCAAGAGCAAGGGACCGGGGGCCGCGCGTAACTTTGTCTGGGATCATGCGACAGAGCTTGGCTCAAAACGTCATTGGGTAATGGACGACAACCTCGACGCCTTCCACCGGCTAAACAGGAACATCAAGCGCGAGAGTGACACGCCCGCAATCTTTGCGGCGATGGAAGATTTTGTTGACCGTTACGAAAACGTGCCGGTGGCTGGCCCTAACTATTATAGCTTTGTGAAGTCGTCAGACGGCGTGCCTGCGTTTGTGACTAACACACGCATCTATTCATGCCTGCTTATCCAGAACGACGCGCCATACCGTTGGCGTGGGCGATATAACGAAGACACCGACCTAAGCCTGCGCGTCCTAAAGGACGGCCTATGCACGATCCAGTTTAACGCGTTCTTGCAGGGCAAGGTCACGACGCAGCGCATGAAGGGCGGTAACACCGACGAGTTTTATGCGCTTGAGGGGACAAAGGCAAAGTCACAAATGCTGGCTGACCTGCACCCTGACGTTGCTAAGGTGGTCTGGCGGTTTAACCGCTGGCATCATCACGTCGATTATAAGCCGTTCAGAAAAAACAGGCTGATAAAGCGAGATGATGTCGTGGCCTCTGACAAGGTCAACAATTATGGAATGGAGCTTGTCGATGTCGCGGCCAATGTATGAAACACAAGCCGACCGCAACAACGAGCAGCGGGTCGCTGACTTGCTGGCGGAAAAGGGTTACAGCCTCGACAAACTGCCAATGAGCTTTGGCCTAGACGTGGCTATCACTGACGATTTTGAAGAAAAGATTGTGGCGTTTGCCGAGATAAAGGCACGCACATTTGAGATGAATAAGTACCCGACGGCTATGATTAACCTGCATAAGGTTATCAGGGCGCATGACATTTCCGCTTGCACCGGATTGCCGTCGTATCTTATCGTTCTTTACCGCGACGCACTGGTGCGAATAAATTTTGCCAGTGAGTTCGAGGTCAAGATGGGTGGCAGGTCAGACCGAGGCGATCCGGCGGATCGTGACGTTTGCGCCTATTACCCGATTAGTGGGTTCACGGTTGTGAGCCAATTTTAAAAGCTGAAAACGGAAAAGGAAACGTAAAATGGCTTTAGGAATTGTAAACGAGAATAGCGGTGACGGTTCAACAATCGTGCCGATTTTGAAGTATGAAACACGCGGTGGTTACATCATTAAGGTTGACCGGCATCAGGATGAAAACGGAACTTGGGTTAAGGATGAATCCGAGCTGGAGTATCCGGTCAAGGTCGCGATGGACTTGGAGAACATCAAGGTTGGTTGGATCGGATTCACAGGCGGCGCGCCAGACTTTCATTTGGTCAACATTGGCGATCCGATGCCGCCGCAGCCGAGCAAGGATCACAATAAGGGGTTTCAGGTTATGCTTTGTAACAAGGAGCTGGGGCTGCGTGAGCTGTCAAGCGGCGCGAGGACTTGCACCGTGCCTTTCAATGACCTACACAATGCATATGAGGCTCAGAAGGCCGACAATGCGGGCAAGGTTCCGGTCATTGAGTTTACCGGCAGTGAGCGTTACAAGGTCAACACGCCTAACGGTGAGCTGACTTTCAAGAAGCCGGTGATGGTTATCTCCGGTTGGGTTGACCGTCCGGCAACCCTAGATGGCGCAGCAGCGCCACAACAACCTGCGCCGACAGTGTCAGCGCCCGCTATGGCAGCCGTTGCCACCTCGGCGGCTCCAGTGGAAGGCAGCGACCTGTTCTAGCGCAGTAGGTCACGGCGGTTAGGGTTTCCCTCCCTTTCCCTAGTCGCCGTGGCCGCTTTTCTAAAGGGACAAAGGGGCAGGAAAGGGTTTAGGTATGACAAATATATCGGCTCACATCGAGCAAATAGCGAGGCATTATTGGGGCGAACCTAATATGAAGCTGTCGCAAAAAGGTCGGACGCTGCGGTTTGGCAATCGTGGATCGCGCGAGGTGCATCTCGGCAAAGGCACTTGGTTTGACTTTGAGACAAACGAAGGCGGTGGCTGCGTGGACTTGGTTCGCATGAACGAGGGCGCCACAATCGCCAGCAACATCCCCGAGATACTAGAGCGCAAGTTTGGCATACAGCGTCAGGCGCAGCAGTCGTTGCAGCCAGCGCGGTTTATGTCTGCGGTCTACGACTACATCGACGATCAGGGCGAGGTGCGCTATCAGGTCAGGCGGTTTGAGCCTAAGACGTTCAGGCAGTGTCGGCCAGACGGCAAGGGCGGTTGGCTATTCAATATGGATGGCGTCGAGGCGTTGCCATACAATCTCCATCATATGATAACCAACCCAGACGCGCCCATATTTATTGTGGAAGGCGAGAAGGCGGCGCAGCGGCTATCCAAGCTGGGGCTGGTCGCCACGACCTCTCACGGCGGGGCAAAGAAGTGGCAGCCGGTGCTTAACCAGTATTTTGCCGGACGCAATGTCGTGGTCTTGGCTGACAATGACGACGCAGGGCGTGAACATGCCGACATAGTGATCGGCAATCTGTTTGGCGTTGCTGGCCGCATAAAGCGGGTGGAGCTGGACGGCCTGCCGCCGAAAGGCGATATCGTGGACTGGCTGGACAGCGGCAAGGGGCTGGAGGATTTGACGGCAGCGGTGAAGGCTGCGCCTACGGTGGCTGAGGCTCCGGCGGTTGAGGCTGAGGCGGAGGATTATAACAACGATAATAATGACGGCGATTACTTCGACTTCGTTGACGAAGATTACCTGATGAACATGCCGCCAATCGAGTGGGCGGTCGGTGAGGGTGACGATGGGCTAATCACGGCGCACGGTTTGAGCATGATCTACGGCCCGCCCGGAAGCGGCAAGAGCTTCATCAGCCTAGATATGGCGCTCTGTCAGGCGCACGGCATCGACTGGCAGGGCATTGAGACGAAGCAGGGCGACGTGCTTTACATAGCCGGTGAGGGCGTTGGCGGGCTTGGTAAGCGCGTCAAGGCGTGGAAGTCAACGCACGGACTAGGCACAAGCGGCCACTTTCATATGCTGCCGCTGGCCGTAAACATGCGCGATCAGGCTGAGGTTGAGAAGCTAATCCGGTCAATCGACCGGCTGGGTAGGAAGTGGACTGCGGTATATATCGACACATTGGCGCGGGCGATGCTAGGGGCTGACGAAAATAGCTCGACCGAGACTGGCTTAGTGATATCTGCGGCTGACGCTATTCGCAATCATGTGCAGTGTGCGGTCGTGTTTGTGCATCATAGCGGTAAGGCGGTTGAGCGCGGCAGCAGGGGTTCTTCGGCTATCCTTGGCGCGGTAGACACGTCTGTGGTGGTGTCGAAGGACGAAAACTACATCACGATGCGCGTTGAGAAGCAGAAGGATGCCGAGCCTATGGCCGATCTGACGCTGGAGATGACGCCGATTGCGTCTATATCAGGATCGTCGGTGGTGTTGACGAGGCTCGACGGTGATGAGGCGGCGCGGATAAAGCGGTCAAAGCCACTCAATGCGGATCAGAAAATAGCCCTTGAGGCGCTGAGAAATGTCATCATAGACACCGGCAGAGACCGCGTTCCGTCGCGCGAATGGGCGGATGCACACGGCGGAAAATTGCCCGATAAAGACCCAAAAAGGCGCGGAGATGACCGGACGGCACTAATTAAGAAGGGTTTGGTCGGTGCAGACAAGTGGACAGTGTGGCTTATTAACGAAAACAAAGAGTTAACATAGGATATCCGATTCCGATCGGAACGTCCGTCGGATCACTTCGGAATGTCCGTCCGATCCGGTTTCCTTTAGGAACCGGACGGATATTCGGAAAGCGGAAACGGAAAGTAAAAATGGAGGGTGTAGTGGCGACTAAAAAGACAACGAGGCAGAGGCCAAAACCTAGCAAGGTTTACTATACGCCTACGCAAGGGGCAATGCGGCGGATGCAGGACGCGTTGCATAGGTATGATGATGTTGTGTCGGAGGTTGAGGGGCGATGGGGTGTAGACCGGCTGGTGTGGTTGGTTGGCGGCGAGCTGCGTGACAGGTTTGAGCAGCAGATGGATCGGCTCAATGCGGCGATAGATAAATGCGATCCGTCTATTGAGCATGAGGTTGAAGTGACGTTGCGTGGTGTGGCGGCGTTAGAGCAGGCGGCGATAGCTGCTGGCGCGAAGCCGCTTAACGGTGACTACATCGAGGGCAGGATGCCGGATGGCAGGGTGCTGGCGATTACCGCGACAGGATATGAGGCGGGGAAGGTTAAGCGCGACAATCGTGAGATGGTCGTGTATTCTGTTGACGAGATAGGTCGGATCATTGAGGGGTTGAACAAAGAGGCACCTGTGGTTGATGCTATAAAGAACGCGTTTGCTGGTGCCGAGGTTCAAAGTGTTAAGCCGGTTCCGGCTAACCTAGACGACGAGATACCGTTTTGAGTGGGGTTCGGATGGAAGATATCGACAACGAGCGTGACGATGTGCTTAAGGATCGGGAATACATGCTTCTCGGCACATCCACTTGGGTTGACGTCAGGACGCTTACGGTGAACGTACAGCGCGTCGGTAATGGCGTCAGGGTAGATATATGGCCAAAGGAGCTTATGCGTGGCTACGAGCCTATAGCAAGCGTTGAGGTGCCGTTTAGTAAGGGGAGGGATAATGATTCAGGCGGGGGATGGTAGCTGGCAGCGTATGCTCGATCAGGATAGATGCCCGAAGTGTCGAAGCCTGATGACAAAGCTGGTGAACGAACAAATGATTACCAAGCGTGAGTGCTTGGTGTGCAACCTAACGATTAACGAAATGGACAGGGATAATGAAAAGGGCTGAAGTTTTAGACACGGCGAAGGAATATGTGACCAAAGACAGGGCGGCGGATCACGGCAATATGGAAGACAACTTCACAACGATTGCGAAGTATTGGTCAAATCATTTAGGTCACGATGTTACGCCAATAGACGTGGGCATAATGATGACGCTGCTCAAGATAGCGCGGCTGAAGGGCAATCCATACCATCAGGATAATTATGTTGACGGTGCGGGTTATTTAGCTTGTGCGGGTGAGCTGGTGGATCACGATGGGTGAGGTGCTAGAGTTCAAGCGTCATTGGGTTTGGTTCTTTGAGGATCCAGTGACGTGCGACTATTGCCTGAAAGAGACACGCGCTAAAGTGTTTGAGAAAATGCAGTCGATAGTTTGTGGCAATTGCGGTGAGGCGTTGCTGTTGATTGATGAGAAGACCAGTTACGTTTTGACCGTAGATTTCGACGATGAGGATTACGACGATGTCAGCTAGGTTGCCTGATGATGTTTGGGTTGAGTTCCTATCTCGCGTGACAGCGGGTAGAGCTGGTCAGTCAGTGTGCAAGGACAAGGACATGCCAGCTTGGGGTACGACTTGGAACAAGATACACAACGACAAGGATTTTGAGCGCAAGTACATGAACGCGCTTGCGTCTCGCGGTATGATTTATGCGGATCAGTTGGATGAGATAAACAGGCGCGTCCTGAATGGTGAGATTGATCCGCAAGCGGCTAGGCTTGTGTCAGACAACTTCAAGTGGACTGCGGCTAGGTTGCTGCCAAAAGTATACGGAGACAAGCAACAGGTTGATGTAACGCATGAGGCTGGTGGGTCTTACCTCGACCTATTGCAGCAAGTGAATAAGGCGGCTCAGTTGAAGCACGTTGATGTGGTAGAACACACAGAAGACATAAGTGATGGATTACGCGCACGCGAGACCGAAGTTAACCAGATTTCGGTTAACAACGATATGCCTAAAAAACAGGCAAACAGGAAGAAAAAGGGCAAAAAGTTATCCACAGGCAGCTAAGTCATTGTATTTGCACGATACGCGTTACGCATAATTAACGTTATGCGACATTTCTGCCAAATATGTACAAAGTTAACCGAAATCCGGTTACCCACCCCCCCCATCGAAATATCGCGGGGGGCGGGAATAAAAATATATACCCCTTACCACCCCACCCCCTTCGGAGTTAACGCATGACCACCACCCCCGCCACCATCGAAGCGATTGCCGCATTAAGGGCCGATCCGACGTTATTTGTTGAGGAAGTCCTGCAGGCCACGCCGCAAAAGTGGCAGGCGGAAGCCCTCAAAGCCATAGCCGCACACGACCGTGTCGCCATCAAATCCGGCCACGGTGTCGGAAAGACCGCGTTTGAGTCTTGGGTGGTTCTGTGGTGGCTTATGACGCATTATCCGTGCAAGGTCGCCGTCACCGCGAACAGCGCACACCAGCTATCGGACGTATTGTGGACGGAGATCGACCGCTGGGCGCGTAACATGCCGCCCGCGTTCAAGGAGCTGCTGGAGTTCAAGGCTGACAAGATCAGCCTCAAGGGCGCACCCGACAGCTTCGCAGTGGCCAGAACCAGCCGCCGCGAAAATCCCGAATCCCTCGCTGGCTTTCACTCGCCGCATATGCTGTTTGTGGTGGAAGAAGCGTCCGGCGTACCCAACGTAATCTTTGAGACGGCCAGCGGTGCGCTGTCCACCCCTGGCGCGAAAATCATTATGTGCGGTAACCCCACCCGATCCGACGGTTATTTTTACGACGCCTTCCACGGCGACCGCGAGAAGTGGCACTGCATCACTGTGTCGTGCAGTGAGGGCGAGTACGTTGACCCGAAGTTTATTACGGAGATGGGCGAAAAATACGGCGAGGAGAGTAACGTATTTGCGGTTCGCGTCTTGGGTGAGTTTCCAAAGCAGTCGGACGACGTGCTTTTACCGTTGCACCTGATTGAGGATGCGACGAAGCGCGACGTGGAGGCAGGCCCGACCACGCCGGTTGTCTGGGGCTTGGACGTTGCGCGGTTTGGCTCTGATAGGTCGGCGCTATCCAAGCGTCAGGGCAATATATTGGTCGAGCCGATCAAGACGTGGCAGAATAAGGATTTGATGGAGCTTGCGGGTATAATCCTATCGGAATACGACGCCGTGCCTTATCAGATGCGGCCACAGGCGATCTACATTGACGCCATTGGCTTAGGCGCAGGACTGGCCGACCGGCTGAGGGAGCTGGACATGCCCGCGGTCGGCATATCTGTGTCTGAGACTGCCAGCCTGAAGGCTAAGTTTAACCGCCTGAGGGATGAGCTGTTCTGGCACTGCCGCGAGTGGTTTGAGGCGCGAGACTGCAAAATACCGCAGGACGACACGCTGATATCGGAGCTGTCGGGCATCCGCTATAAGTATCTCTCGACTGGCAAGCTGAAGGTTGAGAGCAAGGACGAGATGAAGCGACGCGGCCAGAGATCGCCCGACGTGGCCGACGCATTTGTGCTGACCTTCGCGGGGCAGGGTGCGGTTGCTGGCGGCTACTCAAGAGGGTATAATTCAAATCGCAGTTTGAAACCAAAAACGAATTGGGTGGTCTGATGGAAAAAGTTACCGCGTCTAGGTTCCGGCCTGAGGGCATGAGCGACGAGGACGCATTTAACGTGTCTCCGGTTAAGGTTGCCTATGATGTCTTGGGGCCGTCGTTTCTAAAAATGCCAAAGGCGGCACGCTCACACATTATGGAGCTTGTCATGTCAGGCGACCTGACGGCTGATGAGATCAGGAGTTCCGCAGAATATGCCTTGCCTTATAACCCGATTTTTGGTGAGCCGGGTGACGGTGACTTTGGTGAGTTTTTGGGAAAGATTCCATCTTATGGCCTGTTGGCCGACCCCCTGCAAATGTCTGAGGAAGAATTTTACAAGAGAATGTTTGGCTTCGATTATGAGACCAAACAAGAAATGATGGGTGGCGTTCCGTTGATGCCTACAGATAACTTGCCTAAATTTGGCAGCGCCTTGGGCGTTAATGATGATGATTTTGGCTATATGATGCGTTGGAAAAATATTTAATGGATCAGTATCGCGGCGCATACAAGCAGGGGCTGTTGGCGCAGCCTATGGATATGACGTCGTTTGATCCATACGCGCCGTTGGCTGCTGGTTTGATGTTAGCCCCCGGCTCTGGCTTTGCCGACGTTGCGGGCTATGCGCCGAGCATGACAACCGCTGGCGAATACGAGCCGAGCATGATGGCTAACATTGGCAGCGGTCAGTATTTGGACGCTGGCCTGCAAGGGCTAGGGTTGCTCGGTGACGCCTTTATGGCCGCTGGCACGGTTGTTCCACCGCTAATCCCTGTTGGCGCTGCTATGAAGCTGCCAAGGGCTGGTAGGGTTGCGTCTGCGGCTGACGTTTTTTCTGAGGTGAAAGATTTCCCAAATCTTACAAAATCAGAGGAGCGGGTTGTCGCCGCTTCATCTGCTCCGCCAGAACAAGTTGCAGGTTTGGGGCGTGTGGTTACTGAGCCAATAGACCCTCAGAATATGGCCGCTTCTAAAGCTCGGTTCGATCAGTTACAGAAAGCAACATCTGGTTATGAACAAGAGAGAGCCAAAGCACGCATTGTGCGGTTAGATGACGGCACTGATGCAATACAGTATATGGAGCCGCCTGCAACGGTTCAGTCTGTCCCTATTTCTCAGCTAAAGGCAACACAGCCCGGTCTGCTTAGTGGCGGCGACGCGCCTTTAACAGAGGGGCCGCCTTTGGTCGTCAAAAAGGGCGGAGAGTTTTTTGTACGAGACGGCCACCATCGTTTAGCGCGTATGATTGAGGCTGGCGCAGACACCGCTGATGTTCGCGTTGTTGACCTCGACGCTGGTGGGCTTTTGGGTGTTGAGACTTCTAGCAGAGGCGAGGATATTGCGGCATTAAGACGGCAAGCAAACATAGAAAGATTTGGATATGATCCAAACGATGCCCCAACTGGGTTACTTGATGAGCCTGATGTTTCTTACCGTATGCAGCACCAGCCGCGCGGCCCAGAGGATGATCTGCCTGTGCGGCTCGACGATTTAACTAAGTCCACCACCGGAGAGGCGGCAGGCTTTCCGGATGATTTTTACAGTTCTATTGGAAAGCGAACTTTCGCGCCGGGGCCAAGGTTTGACAATGATGAATACGGTATAGCTGGACAACAAAGCTATCGCGCCATTTCTTCTGTCAGGGGCAAGCCAAATGCAGAAGTTACTATATATAGGGGCGTCCCTAACGACCCTGATATAAACACAATAAATCGAGGCGATTTTGTTACACTTAGCCCAAAATATGCGGAGCTGCACGCGGCTAGTGGGTATGGAAGGTCTGGCGATGAGGCAGGCAAGGTAATATCGCAAAAGGTTAAGGTAAAGGATATTTATTGGGATGGGAACGATGTTAATGAGTTTGGATTTTTCCCAAGCAAAAAGAAGTAAGGAAAAAACATGCCCCCAGCCAAAAAGAAAAGCGTCAACCTATCAGTCGGTCGCGGTGAAAAGCAGTCGGTCAAGGCTGGTGGTGGACTTACTGCGAAGGGTCGTGCAAAATACAACCGAGCCACAGGCTCAAAACTAAAGGCACCTGTGACCGGCAAAGTCAAAGCCGGTAGCGCAGACGCAAAGCGGCGCAAGAGTTTTTGCGCCAGATCAAAGAGCTGGACTAGCCCACGCGGCAAGGCAGCTAGACGCAGATGGAAATGTTAGGAGTTAGTTATGGGATACGGTAAAAAGAATGGCGGCAAGAAGTCAGGCGGCTCAAAGCAGGTTCTCGGTAAATACTGCTGATGTCGCTATACGCTAATATCGCCAAGAAACGCGCACGCATTAAGGCGGGCAGCGGTGAGAAAATGAGGAAGGTCGGAGCCAAGGGTGCGCCGACCAACGCTGCATTTAAGGCGGCTGCAAAGACCGCAAAAAAGAAAAAGAAAGTGAAAAAAGCATGATTGTTTGTGATAACTGCCCATATCGTGGCCGCTGCGAAATTAAGCAGCGTTGTATTCAGGGCAAAAACCCTATGCCTGACATGACGCCGCCGCCAGCTCCGTCAAAGTTTGTGCAGACCAGCAAGGGTACAGTCGAGACTGCTGGCAAGCGCGGCGCGCCTATCAAGACTGCCGTCAAGAAGGTCGTCAAAAAGGCGAAGATGCATTGAACATCAGGCGACCGACTGTTGGCCGGATAAGGCGACCGCAGCCCCCGCTAGAACCAAAGGCGGAAGTGTGCGATAATGTCGGCACGCCAGAGACGGCGGCCAAGGTTAAGCGTGCGCCAAAACGCGCGGCAAAAGGTGCAAGGAAAAATGGCTAAAAAGATGGACGACGATCAATTGGGCAGCATCGTGTCTGGTGAGATCACCGACGCGCTCAATCACTTCGACAACGAGTACACGACCGACCGGCTCCGCGCCTTGGATATGTACTTGGGCGAGCCACTCGGAAACGAGGTAGACGGTCGCTCAACAGTGATTGCGACAGAAGTTGCCGACACCGTCGAGGCCATCATGCCTAACCTCATGCGGGTGTTCACGACCAACGACAAATATGTACGCTTTAGCCCGCGCACTGCCGAGGATATGGAATCTGCCGAGCAGGCCTCGGATTACGTCAATTATGTGCTTAACACCCAGAACCCCGGCTATCAAATCCTTCACACGTTTTTCAAGGATGCGCTGTTATTCCGTTTGGGTGTCGTGAAGTTCTTTTACGAGACACGCGAAGAAGTCGATGAGGAAGAATATAGCGGCCTGTCAGAAGAAGAACTGACAATGCTTTTGAATGACCCGACTGTTGAGCTTGTGTCTCAGACAGAGACCGTCGTCGAGAGCATGTATAACGACGAAACCGGCGAGACTGAAGACCTGCGCTCCGAGTACGATTTGACTGTACGCATCAAGCGCGAAGAAGGTGAGATTAAAATCATCAACATTCCGCCTGAAGAATTTTTGGTTTCTCGCCACGCGACTTCGCTTGACGACGCAAACTTCATAGCGCACCGCACCAACATGACCGTCTCAGACCTTGTGGCTATGGGCTATGACCGCGAGGAAGTTGAGCAGTACGCTGGCGAGAATGAGCTGGACACTGACCGCGAGGTCAGCAACAGATTCCAAGACCTTGAATCGTCAATGCCTGTCGATGCGGCAGACCCGACACTGCGGTCTGTGCCTTACTATGAGTGCATTATCAAAATGGACTACGACGGCGACGGCATTGCCGAGCGCCGCCGCGTCTGCGCGATTGGCGCTGAGGGCAAGCACATCTTGCACAACGAGCCATTTGATCATGTGCCATTTGCGTGCGTGTCACCTATTATGATGCCGCACCGCCTGATTGGACGCAGCATCTTTGACATGACCGAGGACTTGCAGGTCATTAAGTCAACGCTGATGCGCCAGTACCTCGACAGCGTCTACTCATCTACCTTGCCACGCATTGCGGCGGTCGAGGGTCAGGTGAATCTTGATGATTTATTAGATGGCTCCCCCGGCGGTGTAATCCGTACACGCCAACCGGGCATGATCCAAGCCCTGACCGGCGCATCAGTAGGCGGAGAAATCCGCCCGCTGATGGATTATTTGGATACAGTAAAAGAACAAAGAACCGGGATGAGCCGTGCATCTCAGGGGCTTGACGCTAACAGCCTACAGTCAAGCACCGCCAGCGCAGTCTCAGCGACCGTGCGCGGCGCTCAGGTTAAGTTGGAGTCATATGCAAGGACAATGGCGGAGACAGGCGTCAAGGCGCTGTTTAAGGGCATTTTGCATTTGGTGCTAAAGCACGACAACAAAGAAAAGATCGTGCGTTTGCGTAACAAGTTTGTGCCTATCAACCCAGCCGAGTGGTCTAGCCAGTTTGACACGGTTGTGCAGGTTGGCTTAGGCACGACAGACGACGAGACAAAGATTGCCTTCCTGACGCAGATTGCGTCAAAGCAAGAGCAAATCCTGATGCAGCTAGGTCAGGATAACCCGCTTGTGACGGCGCAGCAATATGTTAACACCCTGCGCTCAATCACTGAGGTTGGTGGCTTTAAGGATAGCAGCTTGTTTTTTAACTCGCCTGAGCAGGTCACGCAGTTTATGGCGGCAAAACAACAGCAGGCAGCCAACCAACCGCAACAGCCCACGCCTGAGCAGCAGCAGATGCAGCAGCTCATGCAGCTAGAGCAGCAGAAGGCTCAGGCCGACATCCAGATCGCGCAGCAAAAGGCTGAGGCTGACATTGCGCTGAAGCGCGAGAAGATGCAGGCCGAGTTACAGATGGAGCGTGAGAAGATGCAGATGGAATTGCAGATGCGCCAGCAAGAGCTACAAGCTGAGGCAGAACTGCGTGTCGCCAAGGCAGTCACCGACGCCGAAATATCAACTAACCTACCGAGGGCATAGAGATGGCCAAGTTAAACAAAATCATGCCGCCGCGTAACACAACCATTCGCGGCCAAGATCACCTTCTGGCCTACATCACGCCCGAAGAAGCGCAGATGCTTATGGATAACGGCGGTGCCGGTAAGGCTGGCCCTATGGGTATTCCTGCGTTTTATGACGAAGGCGATGATTATACTGGCCCCGGTGGCAATGACAGCACTAATGATTTTGGGTTGTCTGATAATTTTGGTGGTGAAAACCTTGAGTCAGCTAAAGCAGCGGCTGCTCGTGCTGCTGAGGCTAATTTAGTTCAAAGCATTTTAGAGCGTGGCGCAACTCAGCCATCTTCGATGACTGCTGCTGAAATGGCATTTCAACAAACCCCAGCCGCTCAAAGAATTGCTCAAAGCTATATTGATGGACGGGGTGTTTTTGGGCCGGAAGTTTTTTCTGCCAATCGTTTTGGTGGCTCTATACCCGCTGCTTTAAGAGGCGGTGGTTTTAGTGCGCTTATGGGGGTTCCTAGTTACTCAAATTATTTTGATGACCCTGCTGTAAACCAAGCTTTTTCTAGTCTTTTAGGAGACACGTTTGAAAGTCGTATGGAGCAAGCAAAATCTATTCCTGGCAAACTTGGTGCAATAGGTCAATTTTCTCTTGGCAGAATAAAGTCTGGATTAGAAAAAGGTGGCAGGCCTGTTTTTGATTCTTCCGGTAAACTACAAGGTGTCTTTAATGAAGGGCCATTTGGCTTTGGTGAAGTTTATACAGGTATGCCTGTAGAGGGCGTTGAAGGCACAGGTTACGATGACGGTGGCCGTGATGGATATGAACCAGAAGTCAAGCCAGTAAACCCAGAAACCGGCCAATGCGACGAGGGCTATATGTTCGACGAGGACATGCAGGCTTGCCGCCTAGACACAGGCTATCAGGCAGCAGCCTCAACCGGCGGAGCGTTTGGCGCACCCGGCGATGCGTATGCGCGGATGGGTTTGTTGGATCAGGCGCCAACTGGCCTGCCTCAGTTCCAGCAGCGGTACGGAGCTGGGTTTGGCTCACCAACTGACTTTGCGGCTGCTAACACCGCGTTCAGACGCCAAGGCGCATATCGCCCAGAATATTTTGACCAGCCATATCCGACGACAGGCTACACACTACTAAGTTAGGGAAAAAATGAACGAAGGCAAGGCGAGGGAAGCGGTGCTGAGAGCTGAGAAGGCCGAGGCACTGCTTAGGAATGAGTTGTTAACTGAGGCGTTTGATTATTTGGAGAGCCAGTTTGTGCAGGCTTGGAAGTCAAGCGGCATAGGTGAGGCCGAAGACCGAGAGCGAATTTATCAATTAAGCCAGAACCTTGAAGCCCTAAAGGGGTATTTTCAAACGGTGATATCGGATGGTAAGATGGCGCAATCGCAGATTGACGAAGTCAAGAGGCGCTCCACTTTTAACAAGAGATAAGGTAGAAAAATTATGGTCGACAATCCTAATGGAACCGACGCAATTTCAATGAATGACGCAATTAGCCTTCTGAACACTCCCATTGAGGACACCGTTACAGATGAGCGAAATGAGGCTGAAGATCAGCCTCAACAGCCCGAAGCCGAGGCGCAAGTCTCATCCGAAGATCAGGCGCAGGACGCCCCCGAAGATGACGACTATGACGATGAGGCTGATGACGGCGAAGATGCCTACGACGGCGATGATGACGACGAGGACTACGACGAGGAACCCGCTGAAAAGCTGTACACCGTAAAGGTGGATGGCAAGGAAGTGGAAGTTAACCTCGAAGAAGCCCTCAAGGGTTATCAACGTCAGGAGGCATTTACTAAGCGATCAATGGAACTGGCCGAGCAACGCAAGGCATTTGCTGCTGAGGCAGCCGAAACAAAACAGCTCCGAGACGCTTACGCGCAGCAACTTGAGTTACTGCAAGCCCAACTCCAGCAGACAAA
>Ga0208767_1002242_pt1 | contig 14814 bp, 30 predicted proteins | sample VirMetDEL_Mar_21_FD_184514 | JGI IMG/M metagenome (GOLD analysis project Ga0208767, IMG submission 184514) | Aqueous microbial communities from the Delaware River and Bay under freshwater to marine salinity gradient to study organic matter... | ecosystem: Environmental > Aquatic > Marine >... | reverse complement strand
GCTGTTTGCGTTGTGTAGGGGGCAAAGCTTTAAGCATTTGCTCGTAACGTCCATCTGTAGCTAGAAATGGATTGTCTTCTAAACGAGCTGGTATAAACTTTCTTGTGAGCCCATCCTGACCTAAAAAGCTTTTGTCTGGCTCTGATGGCTCAATATATCTTTTCTTTACCCAGTGAGCACCAACGCCACCGGGGTTTGCTGTACAACGCATATAAGGAACAATTTCACTATCTGTTGTACGTAATCGTGATGCTAAGTAATTCCATGCAAACTCTGTGGGTAGGTGAGTAATCTCATCAAAACCTATCCATGAATATGCTTGTCCTTGATAACGATAAACATCTGCATCTCTTTCAAGAAACCCAAACTCTACTTTAGCTCCACTTGGGAAGTTCCAAAGCTTTTCTACTTCTCGGTACTTACAACCGGGAAAAGCTTTCGGATATAATTCTCTTGACTTATCTATCAGCTCCCGTAGCTCTGGCATTGAACGTCGTATGATTAAGGCCCTGTGTGCGCTCCTGTGAGCGTATCTGAGGGGGTCTACGAGCATAGCATAGGACTTACCACCTCCTGCTGCTCCACCGTACAGTACGTCCGTCTCAGCGGCTGCTAGGAACTCTGTCTGTGGTCCTTCGTTAGGAGCAAAGATAACATTCTTTTTTGCTTCCTCTTTAACGGCTTTAGGAGTGTTTGACAGATTCTCAGGAGTTATAATTTTAGAGGCATTAGGATTCTCTAATTTATTTATAGCCTCTTTAGTATTTTTCAGGGATTCTTTATATGAATATAATTTAGATTCAACCTTAGCAATTTTCTTTTGTTTTTCTTTTATTACTCTGGTAGCCGTCATTTTAGCTTTAGTTTGACTGTGGTAGTTATAACCCCTACCTTTTGAACCTTTAGGTCTGCCACCGCGTAGCTTAGGCGTACCATCTTTCTTTAAAATAAAATTACCATTATCATCGGTAAGATATTTATCTGGATTACTGTCCCAATCGTTCATTGTCAATTATATTCTTTAAACCTTGATAGCTTAGTTTACGACCTGTCTTATGTTCTAACCACATAGACCCATCACGTAGGGATAGTTGTTTATTAATTACTGCTTGTTTAATATCTTCTAAGGCTTCTAGTTCTAAAGGCACAGGTACTAATTCTTTATCTTCTTTCTTATATCCAAAAGGTACATGCCCTTTAAGCTTCCTCATATTCTCCATCAATAATAACCTCTTGTTTAGAAGGTAATATAAATAAGCCTCCTTCTGTTTTATGATTAACGTCTATACGATCTGATTTACCCAAGCCTACACGATCTAAAATAGTTTGTGCAGCTTGTAGTCTCATGTTAGCTTGTGGAATAGGTACATCAGAGTTCATAACTTCCACAAGTTTTAAAGCAGCTTTTGGAGCTGACTGGGCTAGGATTCCTTCAGCTAAGTCTAATATTTCTTTTTTTAAAGATTTTACAACCTGATAATGACCACTATTGTATCCAGCCAACTCCGCCGCCCTCTTCGGATCACCTCCTTGTTCAACTAGGTGGTCTAAGAAAGATTGTTGTTTATCTGTTAATTCTTTATTCATATTTACATTATAGGGCTAGATAGGATGTTGTCAAGTACTATTTTTTATTTTTTACTTGACAAAATTAAATTTGAACTGTATACTGACGTAATCGGTCCCCCCGGTTACATATAGATATATGTATATCCTTCTTCTTTAAATACCCGCCCTAACCGGACAAGATCCTATAAGACCCTTATAGCTTTCTGTCCGGTTAGTGGGTCTTTGAATACCCGTCTTAAGTACCTGCTTGACACTCCAGAGTTTCCCAAAATGTATAACATTTAGTATATATAGGGGGTGGGGGTGCTGGCCTCCTGCCCACCCCTCCGAAGTCCTCTAGAGTTCTCTAAAGAACTCTAAAGATCTATTAGACCCAGACCATTAAGTCTCTCTAGAGAGACTCCAGAGATCTCCAGAGTAAATTACTTTGTAATTAGTGTGTACTTGATAGTCTCCAGAGAGACTTCCTAGTGTATAAGTTTTAAAGTTTCTTTAAAACTCTCCGAAGAATTTCAAAGACTTACGAGCTTTTCCCACCATAGTATATTTATACTATGAAGGTTTTTAAAGTTAGTTACAAAGTAACTAAAATAATTCTTGACAACCCTCCAGAGTTCTGCCATTCGCGCACATATCTACACATACCCGACCCCCATAATCTATGATTATGAAAATAATTCACTTTACAACCATCCCGATGTTTGCCATCGCGCAGGCACACATGCACACACGACCCTCACTACTACGTAGTGTCTAAAAAGACTTGACAGGCCTTCCGAGGTTTGCCATCGCATGCAGGCTATGTGCACACATGACCTACGGCTTTCTTCACGCACGGTCCGAAGGACTCGCGCACAGAAAGTTGTTGACAGCGACCCGACTGGCATGCCAAAGTGGAAAACGTCAAAGCAGCGCTGGGTTGCTTTGCCTCACACTTAGGAGATGTATATGTACGCTATCGACGAAAACCGAATCGCTTCAGCCAAACAGTTCAACGCAGTGTGTGCACACTACACACAGCTTATCGCAGATAAGCAACAGCTCTCTCAAGCCGACCGTTATACTTTGTATAAGAGGATGAGAGGGGCTGTCGGGCATTACTTCGGAGAAGTACTTAAGTCTCGTATGACTCATGGTGATGTGCAATTAGCTTTCGCTAATAAACTGGTGCCCTCGGATATCTTAATATCTATTAAGATTCCTGCGTCTGAACCGAAGGTTGAAGAGCCTAAGCGTGGTCGAGGCAGACCCAAAGGGTCTAAGAATAAGTCTAAAGAGACTACGAAGTCTCCAGAGACTTTAGAGCAACGAGTAGATTCTTTAGAATCTAAGATGGATAAAATATTAGAAATATTATCTAAATAATATCCTGAGTGTGACTCCTGAGCATGAGATTAAACTGCTCGTTTTATTAATTTTAAAAGGATTATTATGTCTAGATATAAATCAGAAGAATGGAAAGAATTAGTAAGTCTACAAAATAAAATGCCTCAGCAGGACATTTTAACTATCACTGGCTTCATGGATCATAAAGAATTTATACAGCATCTTGAAAGATACCGTGAGTTTTTAGGAGTTTAGATAACTTAAAGTTTTTATTAATTTTAATTTAAGGATTACTTATGACTGATATTATTAATACAGAAAGTTCTTTAGAAGAACAGGTAGCTTTTTTATTAGATCAAAATGCTTTACAAGAAAATCTTATTGAAAAGCAAAAAAGTATGATCGAGCTTTTAAAAGAGCATAATTCTTTTCAAAAAAATCTTATTGAAAAGCATGAAGAATTAAACGAAGTTAATAATAGAATTATTGATAATAATGATAAAATTATTGACAACTTTAAAAGTATTCTTGGTGTTGAAAGAAACGAAGAGGAAGAAATTATTGAGGATAATATCCTGAGCACGCTATAAAACTGCTCACTCACTTAGGAGAATATATGAAAACTATATTACATGTTAATCAACATAATATTAGAGCTAATAGTAAAGGTTCTAACTTGCCGGTGCTTACTGTTAAAGATTATAAAAAGAATAGGAGGTGTAACGAGGCAACAATTAAAGATGCTGAAGGTAATGTTGTTGCTAAATTAATATATCGTCCTGATAAACCTTTAAGTTGTGGTGCTAAAGTTTGGATTGAAACTGAATTAAATGTAGAGGTGTTATGATAAATTTAAATAAGAAACAACAAATTTCATTGCTCCGAAAATGGAAGCAAGAAAATAATGGAATGAGTTTTTTGCAGTTTAGAAAAACTGTTAAGCCTACATTTGGAATGGATGGTGCCGTTGTTGTTAAATGGAGTTCTATGTGGCTTGCAATTGAATCTGATGGTTATGTACATACTTAAGGAATTAAAATGCCTATACATTTCAGTACAATGACAGGGAAACTTAAAGGTATTCCTGCAATAAACACGAACACCGTGACCAATGAATATTGTATCAAGATGAATAAATCTGATGCTATTTGTAAGTCATGTTATTCTATGAATATGCTTAAAGGATCTAGGAAAAACTGCCAGCCAGCCTTTGAAAGAAACTCTAAAGTCTTTGTTGATTTAATACCGATGGAAGATTTACCAGTAATTAATGCGGCCTTCTTTAGATTTCATGGGCATGGTGAGCTGATTAACTTTAACCACATGATTAATTTTCATAATATAGCTGAGAAAAATAAACATTGTACTTTTTCTTTATGGACTAAACGAAAAGATATTATAAAAGAATATAGATCTATTTATATAAAACCTAATAACTTAATACTTATTTATTCTAATCCTATAGTTAATGAACCTATGGAGATGCCACCATTAGCTTTTAATAAAGTCTTTAATGTAGTAGAAAAAGATCATTATGAGAGCATACAAAACTGCACTGGACAAAAGTGTATAGATTGTTTAAAATGCTACAGGATGGTAGGCCCTGATGTGATTACCGAAGCCATAAAGAAAAGGAGTTAGTATGTATTATGCTACAAGAGTTGATTCATGCAGTGGGATTTGGTGGCATGGTGAAACTTTGAAAAGTTTTGTCAATAAATTTCATGATGGAGATGAGCTTCTTATATGTAAAAAGAAACCTCACACTGCCGATTATGGATATTATTACAGATTAGTAGACGGTAAAATTAAACGTCACCCTAAAAAAGCAGTTAATGTAATGTGGATGAAAAGAGAATTAGGCTTATGAATATACAATTTAAAGTCGGTAATGCTACCGGCACAGCTGATGTTTATCATGAGCACCCAGAATATGAAGGCTTTTATTTATTTTCTCCGGGGTACATTGAGTTTTCTGATGTTATTCTTAATGGGAAGAAACAACCCTTATTTAAATACAATAAAGTTTTAGAGGATATAATGATGGAGGCTTTTTTAGATGCGACATAGCTGTTGGGTTCAAGTTGGTCATGATGTTATTCATTTTAGTGGTAGAAAAAAGCAACAGTTTAAAAAGTTTATACCTTTTAAAAATCTTAAACATGTTGAAGATTACTTTAAAAAAGAAGGAGGTACATATTATATATACAATGGAACAGTAAAACCCTTGGAGCTTCATGGAACTTATCAGTTCATTAATAATAAACTAACGAGGTTAGATCATGCAGATTTTGGTGACGATTAAAGAGTCTTATGGTAGGAGTTTAATTTATCCTGCTTGTGAAACGGCAGATATGTTTTGTAGAATAGCAAACAAAACAACCCTGTCAGAGCAGGTAATTAAATATATTAAAGCGTTAGGATATACTATTAAAGTAAAACAAGAGGAAGTAATACTATGAACAATGTAATTAATATGTTTGAAAACACTAAGGTTTCTGATTATGGTCCTGCTAGTTTTGATATTGATCAAGCACCGCTTACTTATATTACTGAGCATGGTGTTGAACAAGCATCGAAGCATGTTATTTATCGAACAGATACGGGAGAAGAATTAGGTATTCATGGCTCAAGATACTCAGATCTTTATGATTTATCCTATAAAAGAATGATAGATAATCAAAGAGATTGTATTAATAGATCTGGACTAGACCTCGGAGGTCTTAGCGAAGACATACAAGTATCACATAATGGTGCTAAATGTTTTGTAAGGCATACCCTGCCAGATGTAAAACTAAGAACTCCAGATGGTGATCAAGCAGCCCTAACATTCTTAACTGTCAGCAGTTTAGACGGAACCTTCCCCTTTATATCTACAACGGGAGCTAATCAGTGGGCTTGTATGAACGGCCAAGTATTTACTAATGGTGCAGCTACCATGTATAAATCTAGACACACCAAAAAATTAGACGTGGATCATGCCGCTAAAATTATGCACCAAGCTGTAGATATATTTAAAGATGAGGTAGACAAGTGGTTTGTCTGGTCTGAGATTGGCGTAAATAATTTGGATGCTTTCTTTGCTTTTTCTAAAGCAGCTAATGCAAAGGCAGTGTTTGATTGGCGTAAAGAATATCCAACATCCCCCATAAGCGAGATGCTTTTACAACCTAAGATATATAGTAACACTGCGTTAATATATATGTGGGATAAATATACTACACATTACTCTAAGAAGATGGGTACAAATCAATGGGCTGTATACAATACACTTACTGATTGGTCTACTCATGCTCCAGCAGCGAGAGAATCTTCTCAAGTAAACATTGCTTCTATATCTTATAGACGTAGCGAGACTGTTCGTGATACAATTCTTTCTAACTTTCGGGAGGCAGCGTAATGAATATAGATACCGATGCAGACTACGTAATTGAGGCTTACTGGTGGGATCACAAGCTAGTAGACAATGTAGTTAAGCGCAAGAAAAAGCACACGTTGGCTTGTATAACGTGCTATAAAGAGTATGAAGATCCTTCGGGGCAACTTGAGGAAATACTAGCACTAAAAGATGCGCTTACTGTAGCATACCACTATCATCCTGAAGGTGATGTGGTTGTTAAGTTAACTATTAAAGATTATCTGGTGAACGGATGAAAAAGCAAGTTAGATTTAAGAACAATCCGAACCTAACTGTCGCCGAAGAAAATGTAGCAAACCTTTTAAAGCTTGGACATACTGACCAAGAAATTGCAAGCATTATCTACTGTTCTCATCGCACAGTTAAGGCTCATGTATCAAATATAAAACAAAAAATGTTTGTTAATAACAGGGTTTTACTAGCTTTAAAATTACATGGAGTGCAAGTATGAAATTTGATATAGGCTGGGACACAGTAGAAGCAATAGGCACAGAGTACGTTAAGCATTCTTACATTAATTTACTGGAGATAATTCAGGGCTGGGATCCTGACAACGAAGATCACCAGAAAGAAATTATGGAGGATGAGTGGAGGGTTGAATGCTTTGAAACTGTTTTAAAATACATACTACCTAAAGGAGAATCGCATGCGTTTATTGCTGGACAAAGGCAGAAACATCTCAGCCAGATTGACCTCTTTAATTAAAGGGGTTTGGGAAGATGTAATAGCAGGTGAATTAAGTGGGAATGAAAAGACTTACTTAAAAACATCTGCCGTTGTGTTGTTATTATTTCTTTATGTATGGGTGACAGTATGAAAGTAGAGTTGATTGATATGATGGGCGGGGATTTGACTGTTGTAAATAGTGCCAGAGTTTCCTTCGATAAGATAGCATTAAAGTTTAAGGAGTCAGATCAAAAGTTAATTAGATACCTAGCAACACATGACCATTGGACCCCTTTCGCACACGTCCAGTGTCAGTTTAGAATTAAGGCCCCGGTCTTTGTTGCACGTCAGTTGGTTAAGCATCAGGTCGGCATGGTCTGGAACGAAGTCAGCCGTAGGTATGTAGACAATGAGCCAGAGTTTCATGCCCCTGAAGCTTGGAGGAAACGTGCGCCAGATAAGAAACAAGGTTCATTATTAGAAACATTTACAGGCAGAGATGAGGAGCGTTGGGACACAAAGTATTGGGGCCTCATGGAAACCTGTAAGACTATCTACGATAACATGATTGCTTCTGGTGTAGCTCCTGAACAGGCTCGTATGATCCTACCGCAGTCTATGATGACTGAGTGGATATGGACAGGATCACTGGTTGCATTTGCTAGGGTAGTTAAGTTAAGATCCAGTCCTGATGCACAGTATGAGTGTCAACATATTGCAAAGAAAATTAAAAAAGAGTTGGACAACACCCCACAAGTTGAGTATTCTTGGAGAGAATTATGTCACTAAACAATAGCGTTTTCGTACACAACACCGCTACAATTAAAATTGAAAGATCTTTAGCAGGTGAGAGCCAATCCAAAAACACTTGGGACATTACGATAACAGATAACGAAGGGCAGACTGTTTCTATTTATTGTTGGGGTGATGATGCTATACTTACTGGAGATTTTACAGGAGAAGGTGTATGACAGCAGACGAGGAAGGTTGGATTGAGGGCATGGCAGACTTCTATTCAGCAGTAGATGACGCATGGGCTTATGCTTTTGTAATGAGCTTAGGCACACGTACTCCGAACGACGCAACAAAACAAAAGTTTATTGAGTTTGTTTCAGATACTTTGATGAGCGTAGAAGGAAATCTTACTTGTAAAACTGATGACATCATCAACATGATCCCTGACTTCATTGAATACTTAGGAGACTGGTAATGTTTGTAGAAGATATATTGAAATTAAAAGATAAACTTTTAGATCCTAAACGGAGTGACGAGTTCAGGGTTCCGTTATACTTAGAAGGTTGGAGGTACTGCGATGTAAAAATAGGAAGTAAGTTATGCACAGTTAAGCCCTGTGCTAGAGGTAAGGTACATAAATATTCAGTAAGAGGTATCAAAGAAGAACTTAATCAGACTTACTGGAGCGCTGCTCTTTGTCATGCAGGACGTAAAGGGAAACGACCTCGCAATTGGAAGCAATTATATGCTTGACAAACAATAAAGCAGCTGTTAAAATTTAGATTCATAAATCATAGGAGAAAACAATATGGCTATTGTTAATGGAGTTGCTTACTGGGCTAGTGTTACAGCACCTAACACTACTTACGAGCCTTGCTATACTATCAATCTTGTAGTATCTGAGGAGGTAGCAGATGAGTTTAGGAGTGCTGGACATACCGTTAGGGATAAAGAAGAAGGCCCTACTATTGTGTTTAAACGTAAAGTGCATGGTCCTAATGGTATGATTAGGAATCCTCCTAAACTTATTGACCGTTTCAAACATGAGATGGACTGTCAGGTTGGTAACGGTTCTACTGTACGTGTCCAGTATAAAGAATGGGAAAGTAACCGACAAGGTAAACTTTGGAAGGGCTTAGATTTACAAGCCGTCCAAGTTATTGATTTAGTTACTTATAGTAAAGGTGGTCTAGATGAGTTCGATGTTATTGAAGAGGAGGTAGATGAATTATGACACAGTTTACATACAAAACTGACAATGGTTTATACAATGTAGAACTGTTAGAAGACCAAGCTAAGATTGCTTTTAATTATTTAGCAGAGGTTGAAGCAGAAGTTCAAACACTTAGCAAACGCATTGATGTATTAAGGGCAGCTGCTAAAAGTTTTCATGAGGTAGTTCAAGAAAACTTAACAGACTCTGCACTAATAGATGAGAAAGAAGAGGAGGAAAAACAAGAGTCTTAATTAACGGGGGTGTAACAGCCCCCTTTTTTTTCATTAGGAGTTAATATGCCGTTCGTTATTTTTCGCAAGCCTTGTCCTGAATGTGGTGGTAGTGATCCTGTCCAGATAAATGACAATGGATCAGCTAAATGTTTTAGTTGCCAAACTTACTTTAAAGACTATGAACAAGCTGTTAAAGGAGGAACAGTTAGTGACTTTAAAACTTATAAGAACAATACAATGAACACAAGTGAAGGAGAATATATAGATCTTAAAGACAGAAATATTTCTGTAGCTACAGCTAAGAAGTATGGAGTCAAAGCATTAACTAATAACAAAGGCGAAGTAGTAAAACATTTTTATCCTTACTATAATGCTAATGAAATTAGTGGCTATAAAATAAGAGAACCTAATAAAGTATTTTCATGGAGTGGTCAGGCAAAAGAGTCAGGTCTTTTTGGACAACAGGCTTTCAACCAAGGCGGTAAGTACATTACTTTAACTGAGGGAGAGTGCGACGCAATGGCTGCATTCGAACTGCTCGGTTCTAAGTGGCCTGCTGTTTCTGTTAAGAACGGTGCGGGTGGTGCGGTTGCTGATGTCAAGAAAAATATAGAGTACCTAGAAAAATTTACTACTGTAGTCATAGCGTTTGATAATGATAAGGTTGGTAAGGAAGCAGCTCGTAAGGTAGCAAAGCTTTTAACTCCGGGTAAGGCTAAGATTCTTACGCTTCCCGAAGAGTATAAAGATCCCAATGATATGTTACGGCAGGGCTTGCACCATAACTTTATGAATGCTTGGTGGGCCTCTAGTATTTATACGCCATCAGGTGTACTTAATTTAACTGACAACCTTGATAAGTTAATCACTCGGAAAAAAGTAGAGTCAATTCCTTATCCGTGGGCTGGTTTAAATGAAAAGCTTTATGGGATGCGGAGAGGCGAGCTTGTTACTATAACAGGAGGTACTGGCTTAGGTAAGTCTAGCATCACAAGAGAACTAGAACACTGGATTCTTAATGAGACAGAAGATAACGTAGGCATCATTGCTCTTGAGGAAAACTGGCAGCGTACCGCCGATGGTATTCTATCCATTGAAGCTAATGAGAAGTTATACATTGAGCAGATAAGAGAGCAGTATGGCGACGAACAATATGAAAAGCTTGTTAATAAAGTGTTTACTGGTGACAATGAAAACCGCCTCTGGATACACGCTCACTATGGGGCAACTGACTTTGATGATATCTTATCTAAGATTAGGTACATGATTATTGGATGCAACTGTAAATGGATTATCGTGGACCACTTACATATGTTAGTTATGAGCGCTGCCTTTGGTGACGAGAGAACTACTATTGATAATATTATGGGTGCACTTAGTCGTCTTGTTAACGAAACAAATGTAGGCATGATATTAGTATCACACCTCCGTAGAATTGAAGGCAATAAGGGACATGAGCAAGGTGTCAGCGTAGGCCTCTCACACCTCAGAGGGTCTGCAAGTATAGCTCAGATATCTGACTGCGTTATTGGCTTGGAGCGCAACCAACAATCAGATGATCCACAAGAAGCAAACACAACACACCTTAGAATACTTAAGTCTAGATATACAGGTGATGTAGGTATGGCAACTCACTTGCTTTATGATAGAGATACTGGTAGACTTAAGGAAGTATTCATAGAAGAAGAAACTAACGAGTTAGAATTATGAAATCTTTAGTCTTTGATATAGAAACAGATGACTTAAAAGCTAATAAGATATGGTGTATATCTGCGCTTGACGTAGACACAGAAGTCCAAGTATCTTTTGGGCCTTCTCAATTGCAGGAGGGTTTGCAGCTACTTAAAGATGCAGATAAATTAATTGGTCATAACATTATTGGCTTTGATATACCCGTCATAAAAAACCTAACTGGCGTAGACTTAACAGATAAAAATATAGTAGATACTTTAGTTTTATCACGCTTGTTTAACCCAGTACGTGAGGGCAATCATGGGCTAGAAAGATGGGGCTATGCACTAGGCTCTCCCAAGATTGAGTTTGAGGAGTACACAAAGTATAGTAAAGAAATGCTTAAGTATTGTGAGCAAGATGTATACCTTAACTATAAAGTATATGAAGCTTTGAAAAAAGAATCTAAAGGTTTCTCTAGAGAAAGCGTAACGCTTGAGCATGAGACCTGTAAGATCTTAGCTGCTCAAAGAACTCATGGCTTCTTCTTCGATGTTGAAGAAGCGAGTAAGCTGTTAGCTTATCTAAACAGTAGGACAGCTCATATAGTAAATAAAATAAATGAGGTATTCAAACCCAAGAAAAAAACTAGAAAGATATTTAAAAGATACAGCCCTAAAGGACGGCTGTTAAAAACAGGGATTGATAATTTTAATAAGGGTACAAGATTAACTGATGAAGAGTATGCAGTTATAGAGCGTACAAATTTTGTAGAAAGAATATATACACAAGAGTTTAACCCCGGATCAAGACAACAGATAGGCGAGTACTTAAAAGATTTTGGTTGGAAGCCTGTTGAATATACACCTACAGGTCAGCCTAAAGTAGATGAAAAAATTCTTTCTGAAATTAAAGGTATACCAGAAGCAGAAGTAATAGCTGAATACTTAATGCTACAAAAAAGAATAGCTCAAATTAATTCTTGGTTTAAAGAACTAGACGAAGACTCTAACAGAGTACATGGTTTTGTAAATCATAATGGTACTATCACAGGAAGAATGACACACCGTAATCCTAACATGGCACAGATACCCAGCACTAACTCTAGCTACGGCAAAGAATGTAGGGCTTGTTGGACTGTACCTAAAGGATATAAACTTGTAGGCATTGATGCGTCTGGACTAGAGCTAAGAATGCTTGCCCATTACATGAACGATGAGGACTATACAAATGAAATTCTCAATGGAGACATACACACCACTAATCAAAAGCTTGCAGGACTTGAATCAAGAAATCAGGCTAAGACTTTCATCTATGCCTTACTATACGGAGCAGGAGATGCTAAACTTGGAACAGTGGCTGGAGGAGGTAAAAGTACTGGAAGGAACCTTAGAAAATCATTTATTAGTAATCTCCCATCATTTAAGGCTGTTAAAGATAGAGTCGCTAGAGCAGCAACACGCGGCTACCTTAAAGCATTAGACGGCCGTAAGTTGTATGTAAGATCAGAGCACAGCGCCCTTAATACTTTACTACAAGGAGCAGGAGCTATTGTAATGAAGCAGGCATTGGTTATACTAGATAAGAAAATCAAACATTTAGATGCGCACTTTGTTGCTAACGTACACGATGAATGGCAGATAGAAGTCCGACAAGATCAAGCTGATGAGGTAGGTAGGCTAGGTGTTGAGGCAATCATTGAAGCTGGTAAGGTTCTTAAACTTAACTGCCCCCTCGACGGGGAATATAAAGTAGGAGATAACTGGAGTGAAACACATTGATAGGACAACTAGATTTGTTTGAAGAAACATATGTTTTATATGGAAAGATGTACGCTAGTGATGGTGTATATATTCCAGATATAATTTGTACAGGAGTTTATGAACATTGTAAAATGATTGAGGAATCAGCCCCTTGGGATGAATACCTTTACACCTATATAGATTTTTATTCCGACTAAAGAGGAACTTGAAATGAAACCAACTAAAATAACAAACACCAAACCAAGGCATGAGCCTAACAGATTAGGTGATATGGCAGAACACTACGCTATCACTTGGTTATGGGACAACGGTTATCATGTCTTTAAAAACTGTGGTTGCACCGGACCTATAGACATTGTTGCTTTAGATCCCCAAGGAAAAGTAACATTGATAGATGTTAAGTCTTACAAGGATGGTAGACTAGCAGCAAAGACACCGCTTCAAAAAAAACTTAACGTACAGTACCTCCACTATAACTCCCTCACACGCAAATGTAGATTCGTAAGGCATCGCACATGAATATAGTAGAAGATATATATAAAAAACTAGACACCTTAAATGACGGACCCCTAGATCTTTCCGATAAAATTATAGATGACTTTGGCCTAGCCATGAAGGAAGCCATTAGGTCTTGGGCGACCCCTCAGAAAAAAGACAATAAATTTTATTTAAGAATGTCTAACATTGGTAAGCCCGCTAGAAGATTGTGGTATGATAAACAAACAGAACTTGAAAACAAAAGACTTGAACCTTCTTTGTTCATTAAGTTTTTATACGGCCACTTACTAGAAGAAGTTATTCTTTTGTTAGTCAGACTCTCGGGCCATAAGGTAACAGACGAGCAAAAAGAAATTGATATTGAAGGTATTAAAGGACACATGGATTGTAAGATTGATGACATTGTTGTTGATGTAAAATCTGCTTCCGGTTTTTCCTTTAGTAAATTTAGGCAGGGCATCCTAAGAGAAGATGATCCTTTTGGTTACATTGCCCAGCTAACAGCATATGAAGAAGCAGAAGGGACGACTGACTCAGGGTTTTTAGTTATTAACAAAGAGACAGGCGAGCTTTGTTTTCATCAACCCGATGAGTTAGATAAGCCTAACATTAAGAATCATATTAAAGATCTTAAAAAGAAACTAGACTTGAAAACTCCACCTGAATTATGTTATGATCCAATACCAGAAGGTAAGTCAGGTAACATGAGGATTGCTAAGAACTGCATGTACTGTCCTCATAAAAAAGAATGCTTTAAAGATTCTAATAATGGTAAAGGGTTGAGAGCCTTTAGATATGCAAAAGGATTAACATACTTTACTAAGGTTAAAGTTATGCCAAAGGTAGATGAAATTTATGAGTGGTAAACGATCAAAAAAAATTAACAAGAAAGCAAAAGAACTAACTATAGAATGGTTAAAGACTTTGCTTAACGAAGAGGAAGCAGCTAAGATAACTAAACTTCCTCCTAATAACTTAGTGTATAACCGCAAAGGAACTGCTATGTCTATGCCTTATTCTTATAAAGGAATAAAAAGAAAATTAAAAAAATTAAAAAGTATAGAGCACTTAACTCTTAAGGATATTTAGTGGCTGCAAAAATAAAATCGGGCTTGCGTAAACGTAGAGTAAAAAGACCTGTGGAAAAAAAAAGCTACGATCGTAGTCTTAAAGGCTACGATTCTAATTGGGAGTATGAATTACACACAGGTATTTTAAAAGACTGGGACATCCATACAGATACAGTTGATTATATTGTGGAGCATACATACCACCCTGATTTTATTAAAAAAATTAAAGGGACTACAATTTTCTTAGAGGCAAAGGGCCGCTTTTGGGATCACGCAGAACACAACAAATATGTATGGGTAAAGAAAGCATTACCTAAAAAGATAGAACTCGTGTTTTTGTTTGCCGACCCCGCAGCCCCGATGCCCGGAGCAACGCGGCGCAAGGATGGTACTAAAAGATCACACGCAGAATGGGCTGAGCGTAACGGCTTTAGATGGTACAGCGTGTACAACATACCCAAAGAATGGATTGATTCATCGACGCGACTTGAAATAAACCCTGACTATCCGGAGGAACAAGAGTGAAACAAAACACAAAGAAAAAACTTAATGACGCGACACCCGAAGAGTGGGATAATGTATCCAAGCCAGCCCACTATAACAGCGGAGACATTGAGTGCATCGACGGAATAGAAGCCATGTTAACAAG
>Ga0208767_1002240_pt1 | contig 14835 bp, 17 predicted proteins | sample VirMetDEL_Mar_21_FD_184514 | JGI IMG/M metagenome (GOLD analysis project Ga0208767, IMG submission 184514) | Aqueous microbial communities from the Delaware River and Bay under freshwater to marine salinity gradient to study organic matter... | ecosystem: Environmental > Aquatic > Marine >... | reverse complement strand
AAGTTTAATGCTGTTTTCTGATACACTTACTTTACTTTCTGTAGGTTCTATAGGGGTAGGCACTAAATCGACTTGTTTTTCTCCACTTGTTTCAATGAATTCAGTATCTGGTAAATCTATAGATATACCCTTTTCTACTGCATCTTTAAATTCTTTAGTTTCGTAATAATCTTCTTCTTCCTTTTTATCCAAGTCTTTCTCTATTTTTTTTAATTGTCTAAAAATACGGTTAATATCTTTAACCGTTAAATTTTTAATCAACTTTTTAATATCATCTCTTGATTGTTTATTAATAAATTCTGTTATTACACTATCCGTAAAATCATCATAATTTTCTATTCCACTTAATATATCAAATAGTTTATCCTCATTATCAGAGTCTTCTATTGTATATTCTTTTGTTTCAATTTGTTCTGGTATAACCTGTTCTACCTCCATTACTGTATCACCACTAGTTATTTTTTCAATCAGATTTCTTTTTTCATTAACGTCTTGTAATTTTAAAATAGTATCCAACTTTTGAATACCTCCTGCTGTTTCTTTAAAATAGTTATATCTTTTTACTATTTCTTCCTGTGCCCCTCCTCTGCCTTCTAATCCTTTAAAATATCCTTTATAAAGTTTTTGTAATTTTTGATATCGATTAACCATAATATATATATATATACTATATATTTTTTTTATATATAGTATATTATTTTTATATAAATTTATTATATTATTATACAACAATTAGACGTATGAAAATTATAATTATGTTCATCTCTATTTACATAAAATACAATAACATCATTACAACCCCCCTTATTACATTTATAATAGTAATGGTCAATATCTTCTTCAATAAAATCATACCATCCGCTTTTCATAATTATACTATTTAATAAACTTTTACATTCAATCGCTTCTATTGATTCATAATCTCCTTTTCTTATAATTATTTTGTCTTTATCTTCGTAAGGGTCATATACACCATAATGATATATATATGGTTCATCATTTAGCATAACCGTCTGTAGTTTAGTAGGTTCCATCTAATAATAGCATATAAACAAAATTAGACGCATCACCTTCATTATCTAATATTTTTTGAAAATTTTTTAATGACAAATTACTATTTAATGCTCTTAATATGCAGTAATAACCGCAAAAATTAGTATTCCAATCTTGATATCTTTTTTCATTGTAATATAGTTTATATTTAGGATTACTATTAATTAATAATGAACTTAAATATTTAGGCGTTTTTTTAACCCCATATTTATATTCCATATCAGTAAAAATTCCATAACTATCAAAAAATTCTATATTGTTTCCGTATTTCATAAGTAAAACCCAATGTCCATAATTTTCAGATATAGGATATAATAAAAAAACATAATCGCTTATATCAAAAACATCATTTATATTATTATAATTTTTTAAATCTTCATAAGGTAGAATAATACAGTCATCATTCATATATTTTTTTATATCATCGCCACTTAAAGGTTTAACATCCATATATATTTACCAAAGATAATAATAACTAAAATAACTAGGGGAATAAAAACCTTCTTTTAAAAAACCTTTATGTCTTGCCCTATAATACTTTCTTCGTTTAGAATCGCCGTGAATTAATGTAGGATATAAATTTAATCCTGTAATATCGCGGTAGTTTTCGTATTTATCGTGTCCAAAATGAACTTTTTTTAATTTATTTGTTAATCTATCTTCTAATAATGCGTAATACATTTTATCTTTTATATTTGATTTTCTAAACCCTAATAGTTTATATTGTTTTTTTGAATAATAAGTCATATAATATTAAGGTAGATTATTTTTATTACTATATCTTGTTCCATATCTTTGTTGTGTTTGTTTCTGTGATAGTTTAGGCGAGTTAGACGGCGTTTTTATATAGTTTCCTGCTGTTTGTCGTGTCAGTTTAGGCGGTTTTAAATCATCACAAAGTGGTAATGGTATTTTTTTATCATTTGTATCTATTTTTTGCAAATCAAAAGGTATATTAGGTTCTATTATTACCTTTTTCATTTTTAATTTAGATAAATTAATTTGCTTACATAAAACTTGTTTTTTTATAACGTCTTTTTCTAATGGTTTGTCATTATCACTTTCATATGTCCAACCCATATAATAATATAATGAACGCCACCATCCAACCCTGTGATATTTTTTTTCTTCAGTTTTATCTGTCATATATTATATATTTATAAATTAAATTTCAACTAATGAACCGTTAAAACCCGTTGCTCTAAATCCATTTGTATCCGTTCCTGTTGTTAAATTTTGACATTCAAATCTTAATAAATCATTTTCTACTAATTGCAAAACACTATTGAACCCAAACGTCTTATCTGCACCATCTTTTATATCAGTTTGTATTTGTGATATAATTGTTCCATTTTGAGATAAACCAAATAAAACCGTATCGTCGCCTTTCGTATCTTGGTCTGCTGTTATATTCACATTAACCAAACAACTAATAGGTTGTTTTCCTTTATATTGAAATTCAAAAGGCGTTAATGTAGGTTCAAATCTATTTATTACTGGAACCGTAAATCCTGCCCCAAAATCTACTGGAGTCCATACGCCCGCGGTTGTTGCTGTGTAAGTTGTATTACCTATACTTTGTCCTTCTAATAACGCTTTTTCATTTCTTACCCCTGTATTATCACTAACAATTAAAAAAGGATATTGATTTATAGATGTGTTATAATCTATTAAACGCCCTGTAGTCAAACCTACACTTATAAAAGTATTACTACCTATCAAAGCGTTTAATGATGTTAATGTAGGGTCAATATTTATTCCATTTTGTGTATTTCTAGGATGAATAAGATTACTAGAAATATTAATAGCACCAAAAGAACCTACTAAATTAATCATATCGGCAGTTCCATAATTAAATGGAGAACTACCCCTTTCTAATTGTCGTAAAAACTCACAACTGGATATTTGTAATTTACTACCATTAGTATGTCTAAAATGACTACCTGAAGGATAATTATATTGAAATAAGCACTGGTTTAAATCTACTAAATCGAAACCACTAATAAGAACTACATTAGCATTTTTACAATCAGTTATAGCACAATTAGAAAAAGTTAATATTTTATCTTTAGTATTATTTACGCAATTCATTAAATCATATACACTTGATTGATTTGTTATTGTTAGATTATTGAAAGATACACTAGCATCTATAATTTGTAAGCAAAAATTAGGAAAAGGGTCTGTATTTAAAAAATTCAAACTGCTTTTACCTTCTCTACCTAACCCAAAAAATGATACATTATCATTAACCGTATATGATTGTGTAAGTGTTATGTTATCCATAATTAAATAATTACCTGTTGTAATAGGATTAGGTAAATCTGCTTCACTTCTAACTAATATACAGTTATTTAATAAACCAACATTTTTTATTTCATTATTTTTTAAATCAATATCATTTAAAAATTCAATTGATGATGGAGCGGGGGATGCTGTGTTTAAACTAATACCTTTTACTGTCAAACTTCCTAAATTTTTAATATCACCATTAAGATAATCTGTAAATCCATATGCCATTTCTAATTCTAATCCTTCTAACCTTGTTATGCCGTTAGGAGTGCTTAATGTTATTTGTGCTTCACTACCTACAGGGGCATTTAGATTTTCTAATTTTTCAACATTCAAAAGGTCGAAATTATTTATATCTAAATCATTACTCATAGGGTTCGATACACCACTTGGTCCAGCACTATTTGCCCAGTAAGCATTGCCTAAAGCGTCTATTGTTAATTGGTCGCCAGCATTACCTATATTTGGAGTATTATATTTAATAGTATTTAATCCATCTTGAGTTTTTACTAATAAATCATTATCAATAGATACATTATGAGCATCTAAATCAGCACCAGCGGGCATATTCATATTTTCACAGGTCATATTCTTGCAGTCAAAATCGCCACAAAATATTTTAGTGTTATTAATTGACGTTAAGTTTCTTAAAGACATTATATATATTAATATTAGATTATTTTTTTATAATAATATATTATAGTATGAGTAAGATTTCCAGAGCACAACAAAGAAAAGATTTAAAAGAATATTTAAAATTAGATTTAAAAATAAAAGCACCGCGAACAGGTAAAAAATTTAAAGAAAATATAGAAAAAATGGACGATTTATATAGAAATATGGTAAATTCATATCAAAAAGATTATTTAGGGCAATATATAAGAGAATATTACTTTAAATATAATAAAAGACATAAAAATAGAACACCTTTAGACATAAAAGCATTAAGAGGGGGAGCATTACATCAATGTTGTAGTTTTTATGATTGTGAAGGCGGTAATTTAAATAAAGATACAGAATTAGAAGGAATAGAAAATATAGTTAAAGGTAATGAAGGAAAAGAAATGCACGCCATTTTAAAAACACCAGAAGGATTAAGAAGAGCGAATTTTATGGGTCCGAATACTGAATTAATAAAAAGATTGAAAAGAGGAGATAAACCACTAACGCCCGCCGATAAAGTATCATTAGGTCACGATATACAATATACATTAGCAGAAACACCTAGCGATATACGAAAAGCGGATGATATAATGAAAAGAGATTTAGGTAGATTATTAAAACAAGGAAAAGAAAATATGTTTAATGTAGGACAAGGACAATTAATTAAGGTTAAAAATCTAGCAGAAGATATATTAGCACCATTATTAGAAAAAGTAGGAGTTCCAAATATAAACGAATTACAACTATCAAAAAAAAAATTAACATTAAGAGATAGAAAGTTATTAGAGGATACATTAGAAAAAATACAAAAAGAAGGATATGCTTTAGAATCACTTAAAAAAAGAAAAACACCATTATTAGCACCACCACCAGTAAAAGAAGATAACTTTATGATATTAGATGAAGTTAAAAATCAAACTAAAAAACAACCTAAAAAGCAAACTAAAAAGCAACCTAAAAGGCAAACTAAAAAACAAACACAGGAATATAAAACATTACCCACTTATGAACAATATGAACCGTCTATTAGAAAACAATTATTCAATGAAGCAAAAAAAGCAGGTAAAATATTAAGTAATGAAGAATTAGAAGAATTGATTAAAAAAATTATGAATTTACAGAGTTTTAAGGGTAGGAAACCATTAAAAATAGGAAAAAGATTTTAATAATATAAAAAAAATAATCATTTTATGTAGTTTTTTTTTTATTTTATTAAATTATAGGAATGTTAAAACTAAAAAAACAACAAAAATATAATAAAAATAATATGTGTTTAGGGGAAATTGTAAAAGGTAATAACATAGGCGAAAGAGTTTATTATTATGAAGAAAAAGAAGATGATGAAAAAGATAATGAAATAGATTTAGACGAAAAACTAACAGCAAAATATGTAAGAAGTATAAAAAATGACATATCATTAAATGATATTAGAACAATAGAAAAATTTATAAGGGGACGTATTAAAGAATTACCCGAAGATTTAAAAGAATTATATAATTTAATTATAGATGAAAAAACAAAAGAAAGTAATAAACAATTAAAATTTAATGATTCTGAATTTTTATGTTGCCCAGATATAGATATTGATATAAAAGAACCATTTATAAAAGCAAATCATATATATGTAGCAGGTAGTAGCGGTTGCGGTAAATCATATTGGATAAGTAATTATCTAAAATTAATAAATAAGTATCAAAAGAAAAGAGATATATTTATTTTTTCTGATGTAGAATTTGATGATGCGTTTGATAAAGGTATAAAAAACGTTCAGCGAATATCATTAGATGAAGGATTAATAGAAGACCCTATAGAACCAGAAGAATTAAGGGATAGCGTATGCGTGTTTGATGATATTGATAGCATACAAAACAAACAATTAAAAAAAACAATATATACATTAATGAATAGTTTATATAGAAGAGGAAGACACGAAAATATAACTTGTATTAGTAGCACTCATAATATAACAGATTATACTAAAAGTAGAGTTCCTATTAATGAAAGTAGTTTAATAGTTTTATTTTGTAGAAGCGGAAGCACCGCAGGGCAGAAATATATATTAGAAAGATATTGCGGATTAGATAAATCAGTTATAAAAGATATAATGAAAATAAAATCACGTTCTGTTCAAATACATAAATCATATCCACAGTTTTATAGTTGGAATAAAGGCATAAAATTAATATAATTATTTAATTATTAATTAAGTAATTATAATATAGAAAGTTTATAAGAAAAAGTATATGATAAAAACCATTCACTATTAGAAGTAAAATTGTTATCAACCCTTGAATTATAAATAAATGATACACTAGAACCAGTTTCAATTTGACATATTGACGCAGTAGCACTTTCATCTAATGTATTTAAACAACCGCCACCTATTAATTTGGCATTAGTAATAATATTAAAGGGTTCGTCAAATTCTAATATTTTTAATTCTAATTTTATATTACCTAATGGAGGAATACCATTATTCATTTTTATATCAACTTTTCCATTACATACAATATAATCACCTACTCTTATAAAAAGTGCAGTAGGATTAGTTGTTTCAATTGAAAATTCTGTATCAGGAGAAGATAACAATACAGGGTTTTCAATAGAGTATAAATTACCAGCATCTATTTCAGAAGTATCAATACTAACCGCTTTTATTTCGGTTGTATTTATACTAATCGCATCTAAATCGGTTGTTGTTATATTATTCGAATTTAAATTCGATATTGTAATATTAGTATTAGGGTCTGCAAGATTTCGAATTGACATCTATATAATATAACTATATATAAATATATTATATTTATTTATATAACGATAATCTATAGTGATATGTTTTATCGACTAATTGAGTGTCTAAAACTTTTAAGGGGTTTTCAAATATAACTTTAATAACATTTCTATCAGGTAATCTTTCTACATCAAATAAATATAATGGCGAATGTCCGGTATTAGTAGGATTAGCACTTATAGCGTGTCCTACGCCCGTCCATCTATTATCAGGTAGTTCAATACCTTCAGGTAAGGGGCAATCTACAGATAAAGCAGTTGTTAAACTTTTACAACTAAATAAACCACTTATATGAACAACATTTCGGCGTATTTGATAATAATGTTCATCAACCTTAAAATCAGTAATCGGACTTTGGCGGCAGGAGATAAATCAGGAAGATACCATCCCGAACTTATTTCGCTGTTTTCGCATTTTAATACTAAATTGTTAGGTTCTGTTAAATTTCTAATTGACATATATATTATATATATATATTTTTTTTATACAATATAATTTAAATTATACATAACTCTAATTACTAATGTTGTTCCTTGAGTCCATACTTGTCTATTTACAGGTTGTAATGTCATTTTAATTTTATTTAATTCAGATAAATCGGAATTAAAAACATTTATACCATTAAATAACCACGCATTATTAGAAGAATAACCTATAACTGTTCCGTATGTTCTAGTGCTTAATGGTCTACTTTCACCATATGGTCTATCAAATGTAAGAGAAAATAAACTTTTTCCATCTACAAATTGTAATTGAACATCTATTTCACCGCTTATATTTCTCATATTACCGTTTTTAGAACAAATTAATCCTCTATCGTTAAAAGTAGTTATACCAACATCACTATATGTTAAATTAGAATGAGTTAATTTTGAATATGTTTCACCAATACTATCACCCCAATAAACTGTTCCATTAGCATTACTTTTTAAAACTTGATTTATTGTTCCTTGATTAGGGGCGTTTAATCTTGTTAATGTTGTATCGTCATTTCTTGTAAATAAATTATCAGCAATCATTTGCTCACAACCCATATCTTTACATTCTATTATATCACTTTTACATTTTACACAGTCCATAACACCACAATATATATTTATATTATCATTAGGGGTTGTTATGTTTTGTAATGACATCTATATATATTATATTTATATTATAATTATAATTTTATTAAGAAATATTGTATTTTGTCTTTTTGTTTCATCATACATTTTTTTATTATATTCTTTTATTTTTTTAATTTTTATTATTGATTTATAAGTTTTTTTATAATGTTTTTTACACGCTTCTAATCTTTTTTGTTTTTTATCAATACTTAAATCTTTATAAGGTATATAGTTATCTTTTTGATATTGTTTTAAGTATTCTTTTCTTGTATGATACTCGCATTTTTTACATTTGCCCCTATTTTTTCTAAATTTAACATCATTTTGTATTTTTAAACAAATATTACATTTTTTTTTCATCGGTATTAAATAATATATATTAATTATATATATTAATTATTTAGTATAAATTTTACTTAAACGCACTTAATATCTATTTCTAAGCATACCGCGAGACATCAAACGCCCGCCAGTATTTTCTAATCCAGCACCCATATTTTGTTCTACACATTTAGAAACAGCGTGAGATAGGTCTTTTGATACACCCTTAAGGTTCAAACCGCCACCCATACCGCCACCATATACATTATCGGGGGAATGGTCAATATGTAATTTAGTAATAGATTTAGTATCTTGAACACTTTTTTCGGTAAGGGTATTAATAAGTTTATTAGTTGCACCTTCAACCATTCTAAATACACCATCATAAATGTAAATAACGGTAAATTGACAACCAGTTTTGAGTTCTTCGCCGGTTTGATTTGTATATGAAGCGGAAATTTCAAATTCATTTTTCTGATTGACACCAGCAACTTGGAGAGGTAAAAGTGAAACATCACCCTTTCCGAAATCTAAACAAATAATTGAACCGCAATATTTTTGCCATTGTGAGTATGAAAGGTTATATCCATTTTTACAAGCAGTATCGAAAAGTTGTTTGTTAGTTTGTCCGGTAAGAGTATTTTGCCCGTTAATTTTAAGAGAAAATGAACCTTCTTTAAGTTGTAAATGTCTAAGAGGTTTAGAACCAGTATTATCTAAATCACGCATACAAACATACATTCTACGAGGAATACCGCTTAATTGAACTGTAAGTGAATTATTATCGATATCGGCACCAATAGCAACATTTGTATTTACTTTTTCAGTTCTAACTTGAGGTTCATAATAAGGATACATCATTGAACGCGGGAGGTCATAATCGGGTTGAGGAGTGAGATATGTAAATCTAAGTCCAAAATTTAATATTTTAACATTATTTACTTTTTGAATACTATTATCTACATTCACACCCGTATCCTTAAAAAAAGAAAAGCATTTATCGTAATTACCAAAAGAACAATTATATTGTATGCTTTCGATACCAATAAGAGCGGTTGCGTTTTTGGCGTCTTTTCCAAACACAAAAGGGGATAACATAAGTGGTTCTTCAACAGTAAATTTAACTTTAACTAGTTGCGTTTCATTCTGTGCTTTACCAGTTTCCAACTTTACATCATTACCGTCATAATTCCAAAAAGCATTTCTACTTATGACATTTCCTTGTGTTCCAGCATTATTTGTGCTATCAAAATAAGGAGCGAGTGCGGAACGAACAGACTTATTTACCCCATCAAATGTAAGATATGTATCGTTCATATTCGCAGTTCCAGAAAAATAAGCGTCATTTTGAAATCTACTAGTTGTTTCACGAACTATAGGAGCGTTTGCTTGATTAACATTTGCGTTTCCAATAGTTATATCTTCATTAAGTGTAATTCTTGAAACGGGCATATAAGCGGGGGCGTGTGAATATTTTGCCAAGGTTGTGCTTGTGCTGACAGCAGTTCCTAGATTTTTAACTTCTAATTCAACTTCAAATTCAACTCTTTTATATACTTCACGAGATACGCAAATATTTCTGTTAGGAGGATTACAATTAATAGTAATAGAACTTCCAACATCACCATTAACGCTTCTAAGCGAGGTAGTAATAAGTGAGGCACTTTCGGCACTAACATATTGTTGTTTCTGGTTAAGGTTGAGTCTAGGGTCTATATATTTTACAAATGGAACTTGAGACATCTATATATAATATATTAATATAAAAAAAAATTATATTAATAATAATATTATATTAAAAAACTTTTCTAAGTTGTAAATCTAAATTAATTTGATTTCCAAATTGTAAAAATAAGGGGGATTTATTGCCTAAATTATCAACTAAAAACATTCTATATGATATTTCATTTAAGGCACCACTATTTGATATAGATTTCCAATTAGGAAAATTACTTTCAACTCTTATATCTTCGTCTAAACTTCTATTATAATTTAAATATATAATAAACAGTAAATTTTCTTGACTACTATTTATACTAAGTATAGAACCCGTTTTAGTATCTTGTTTTTGTGTGTATTCTTTCTTTACTAAAGGAATATTACTATATATTTCTATTCTATTGAAACCCCCAAAAGTTTTAAATTGTGGTAGTTGTGATTTTCCACCTATATTATATGTATATATACATTGAAAATATGGAGCAATAAACGATGTAGTATCATAATTAGTAGTCCATTCATTATTAGCGGGGGACGTATTTATTTCATTCCATTTTACATTAGGGTTATTACCCCTTAATCTACCGTATTTAAATGGTAAAGTTTTACCAAATAATAACTGTAATCTATTATTAAATTCGATAACAGGTATTTTTGAAGGAGTATTACTTGTTATATAACTTTCAGGTAAATGTAATCTCATTATGTTATTATCACAGGATACTATAGGCGATACATCCTTATTTTCACTTGTATCCAAATCACCCTTAATAGCATTATGAGCATCTAAAAACGCCTTATTTATAATTTTACAAAAATGTCGTAGTGAGTATAAAGAAAAATATTCTTCATATTTAATAAATGACGATTTATCATCGACTATTTGCTGTGTTATATTTACATTTCCATTAGGTATAAACGTGGAATCAAAATATTCTTCTTTCAGTTCTGAAACCCATATTAAATTTTGTTCTTCGGTTTTAGTATCTACTGTAATTCTTAATGCTTCAGGCATAACATTCCATATATTAGTTCCTACTGTTAATAAAGGGTCTATTGTTTTAATAGGTATATTTCCACGAGGTATTACAACCCTTAATATATTAACTTCATAAGAACAGGCATCATCTATAATATTACTGCCCCTTTCATCTTTGTATTCAGCAGGTATTGCACCATCTTCAAATGAATTATTTATTATTGACGTTTTTATATAAATATTATCATTTTGAGCACTTAAACATTCACCAGTATAAGAAACATTGCCAGTATAAGGGTAAGACATATATATATATACTATATATTTATATTTTTTTTAACAAGTCAATAGGTATAAATAAATATTTTTTTATTTCATATTTACCCCTATCACACCTTCCGCCATTTTTTACTATACATTTATTTAATAATTTTTTTGAATATTTACAATAATATAAACCATCAGTAAATTTAAACACAAAATAATATTTATTTTTTTTATTTTTTATACATTCTAAAACTTTATTATATCCTATCATTGTAGTCGGATACTTGTTATATTTATTACTTCGCCCTTTTAATTCAAAAAATATATCTTTATGTTCATTAACATAATCATATATATCGTATTCTTTTGTAAAATGTAATTTCATCTTAAAATATTGTTCTAAAACATTTTTAATTTCAATTTCTAATACACTTACCATAGGTTTATATATATAATTGTTATATAATAAAAAAATAATGCGTTATATATATATATGCCTAAGGTTCAAAAAACAGTTAGAACAAACCCCGAATTATGGAGTTGTATAATAGATACTATTAAAAATACTGAACATTACGGAGAAAAGGGTAAATGGAACGCCCGACGCTCACAATTAGCAGTAAGAGTATATAAACAATTAGGAGGGGGTTATGTAGGAAAAAAGAAAACTGATAATTTACTTACTAAATGGACTAAGGAGGATTGGAACTATATAAATAAGGATAAAGGAGGGCGTTATTTACCTAAAAGTGTTAGGGATTCATTAACAGACAAAGAAAAGAAAAAAGAAAACAAATTAAAAAAGGGTAAAAGAGGCGTAAGAGTTCCTTATAGTTCAAAAGTAAATACATTAATGAAATCTAAAAAAATTTATTAATATATAATATATAATGTGTATTTGTTTTAAGGTCAAAGAAAGAAAATTTTTAAAAAAAGGATTATATGTATGTAATTTTTGTTATATAAAAAAAAAATAAGGTATTAATATATATGAACATTCATTACTTAGAAAAAATATATGATAGTTTTTGGAATATAAAATATATTTATAATTTATATTACTATCCATTTGCAACACTTATTACATCAAAAAATATATATAAAGCATCTACTATATGTTATCCTTATATTAAAGATACAATTACATATAAAATAGTATCTAAAAATAGAAACAAAGAGGATATAAAATTAAAAGAATTATAAATCTAATCTATCTTTAGCAATTAAATATTACTTATATAATAATTAAATTATTCGATTAAATAAATTTGATTTAAATTTTCAACTCGTGATAACGCAGTATATAATTGTCTTGAACAAAATATATTATTTAAATCTATAAACAACCTTTCGGGGTCTTTTATTGTTTTTCCTTGGAACCCGTGAATAGTAAATGCATCTTGTCTTTCAAAACGTTTATTAGGATTATCTAAATCATAAACAATATCACCAGTTAAAAACGCGGTTTTACCTTCTAAACGTTTATAAACATCATCAGTTGTATGTCTTACACATCTATATTTTTTACCCTTTAATAATTCAGTGTAATAGGCAGTTTGTGATTTTTTGCCATTTGTTATTGATACTAAAACCCAGTCTTTTTTATAATCATATGTATCTATTAATACTTTTTTATCAACTATTCTATCTTTAAACTCTTTTTTAACAAAACTTTTAATTCTATAATTATTAAAATCTGTCATTTTCATATATTTCCTTAATTTGTTTAATTTATTTAATAAGTTATCATCTTTACATCTATAATTAGTTGTAAAATGTATTGTATTTTTAGGTTCAGGTTTAATAACATTAACATTTTCAAAGGCACATTGATAATAACCGCTTGTATCGACATCACCCGCTATAAATATTTGACTATAGGGGCATTCTTTAATTACTTGTTTTATATATTTTTCATCTATCATAGTTATTTCATCTATAAGTATTCTTTTAGGGGGTTTATTGCGTTGTAAATATGATTCACAACCTATACCTATAAATTTATGAATTGACATACTTTTAATATCGTATTCTTTTGATTTTGAAACGCATAAACTCCAACACGCGGTAAGATATATAGTATCGTTTAAGTTATTTAAAACTGTATGACTTTTACCAGTTCCACCCGCCCCAGTTAAATAACTAACTCGATTTTTAAATAAATCTTTATGATAAATATTTTTAGGTTTTATAAACATAGAACTATAAACATCTTCATATATATTTATACCCCATCCGAAATTACATACAGTTGGTTTTTCACCCGCTTTATACCATATTTTGTCATCTAATTGTTTATTAATTTCATCATCTTCATTACTTTTTTCAACAATAAAACCATCTAATTTAAAACCAATTATCTGATTATGTTTAAATTTTAATAATTGTTCTAATACATTAATCCTAGTATAAGCAGTAATAAAACCGCCAATATGTCCTAACCAATAAACCTTTTTATTAGTTTTTGATACTACACATTCAACAATTTCATCATTATTGTATATTTCATCATTTGAAAAATCATTTTTAAATTTTCTAATATCATTTATCATAACATTATCATAATTATTTTTTAACACTTTCGCCATATCTTCGCTTATATGTGTTTTCATTACCGTATTTTCATATGTTGCGTTTAATTTACCCGTCCATAACGCATAAGGTTTCATAAATATATCTTTTTTTCTGTATTTTTCAACTTGTATTTTCTTTAACATATCATCAGTCATTTCAATATCTAAAGGTTTAAATGAATATGAACCACTTATAATATCAAAATCGCAAAAAGTATCAAAGAATTCAATTTCGGGAGAGGTAAGAACATAAAATTTATTATTTTCAAACCCCATTTCTTCCATTATTGCCCTTTTATTTTCATCTTGTATATGTCTAAGATATATTTTATAGTATCCTACATACTTTTTACATTTTTGAACTGTCCAATTTTTTAATTCTACTATTTCAGGGGTCATAATATTAGGAAAACCCATATAATATTTACAATTTTTATATTGACTGTATGCCCTTTTCATATCATATTCAATATATTTATCGCTTTTTTCAATTTCTAAATAATCTAAATTATATAATTTTCTAAATTGTGTATGTGCATTATAATTTACGCCATTCATTATAAAATCATATAACTTATCATATTTTTTTATGTCAATTGAATAATTATTTATATTTATGTTATTATTAAAATCATTAATAATTTCATTCATTTCATTTTTATATTTATAAGTTGTATTTTTTGTAAATATTTTACTAGGTTCATTCGCGGAACCCTTATAATAAAAATATTGATTATCTTTTATACAATCTTTTATTATCTTTCTCATTTCGCTATATGTTTTTATCTCTGTAATACTATTATTATTATCTACAAATTCATTTACATCTAAATGATTAAGATAAGTATTAACAAAATTTACAGTTCCTATTTTACTTATTGTTTTACTTTTTATTTTAATATTGTTATGATTAAAAACATCATTAATATTAACATTAATTTTTAATTCATTACATAATTTTTGTAAATCTTGTTCATTTACACCATTCGGATAATGAGTTTTATAAGCATCTAACTTATTTAATAATGCCCTTGTGTATATCGTGTCTTTTCTTAAGCAGTATTGTTC
>Ga0208767_1002236_pt1 | contig 14841 bp, 11 predicted proteins | sample VirMetDEL_Mar_21_FD_184514 | JGI IMG/M metagenome (GOLD analysis project Ga0208767, IMG submission 184514) | Aqueous microbial communities from the Delaware River and Bay under freshwater to marine salinity gradient to study organic matter... | ecosystem: Environmental > Aquatic > Marine >... | reverse complement strand
ACATTCACGTCGATCCTTACTTCCCACGTAACCTACTTCTAGTAGGGCGTAAGGGCAGCAGCTTCCTAGAAAGCGGCTACGTATATGCTCCTTACGTACCACTACAAGTCACACCAACCATCTTTGGACCAGAGGACTTCGTACCTCGTAAGGGTGTCATGACCCGCTACGCCAAGAAGATGGTACGTCCTGACATGTATGGTTTGGTTGTCTGTGCAGATCTAGTATCTGACGTCGGCTAATAAACTCCCACAGGAGTGAATAAACCTGAGAAAACCCCGTCCTAGTGGCGGGGTTTTCTTATTAGGGGACAAAATAGGGAACACCAAAACTATTTATACAATAAGCGAGGATTAATAATGCCTACAAACCTACAACCCGCAAGTACAGTAAGTGCTGTTGTTTTACCAGCAACAGGTAACGCTGATGATGTTTTAAATTCTTTATCCTATGGAATCTATAGCACAGATGCATTTGTTAGCGGTGCTACCGACCAAGTAGCATACACCTACAATAAACTTGGCGGGAGAGTATTAGACCTAGAGATAACACCAGCTATTGTATATAATGCTTATGAAGAGGCATGTTTAGAATATTCTTACTTAATCAATACACACCAAGCTAAAAATGTCCTTTCTGACATGCTTGGTAACACCACCGGCTCTTTCGATGAAGACGGCGAGTTCACGGAGTATTCAGGGTCTGGCGGCATCACTACTAAGCCAAACCTTAAATTCCCACGCTTCCAACTTGGGTATGCTACACATGTCGGTCGTGGCGTAAGTCTCCATGCTGGTGTTGGCGCTTCACAGACAATCTACTCTGCGTCTTTTGATGCTGTGCAAGATGTGCAGGATTATGACCTCCAAGATATTATTTACAGCGCCTCTTTGGAAGCTGGTTCCCCTTTTACAGGGAGTGTCGGAACAAGTGCCATAACTATTCAACGTGTTTATTATAGAACACCTCAGAGCACTTGGAATTTCTTCGGTGGATATTCAATTGGTGCTGTAGGAAACCTCTCTACTTATGGGATGTATGCTGACGATAGTCAATTTCAGCTAGTCCCAGCTTGGCAAAATGTTCTTCAAGCTTATGCTTTTGAAGAGGATCTTAATGTAAGGGCGTCACACTATTCTTTCAAAATTAATAATAATAAATTAAGAATCTTCCCGACTCCTAGCGGAACTCGACCAACAAAGTTCTGGGTAGATTTTCGAGTAGCGGAAGACGCTTTCCAAGAAGATCCAACTAGGAAATATGGTGCTGATGGCGTGAATAATATGAACACGCTGCCATTTCCAAATGTTCCATACAAAAACATTAATAGCATTGGTAAGCAGTGGATTCGTCGCTTTGCCCTGTCGCTGGCAAAAGAAACTCTAGGTCAGGTAAGATCTAAATTAGCCTCAATTCCAATTCCAGGAAATGAAGTCACCCTTAATGGTCCTGCTCTGATTTCCGAGGCAAAAGAAGAACAAAATGCTCTTAGAGATGAACTCAAGGGTGTTTTGGATGAGATGGCTTATGGTGCCCTTGCTGAAGGCGACGCTCAGCTAATGAATAACCTTCAAGAAGTCGTTGGGAAAATCCCAATGGGCATTTATGTGGGTTAGATAGATGGCTCAAAACAGATGGACCCAGCCAGCAACTCCTCCACCACCACTATTCGTTGGTAGAGCGGAAAGAGACTTTGTAAAGCAAATCAACGACGAGGTCATTGAACACGTTGTTGGTCAACAGGTTCTTTACTTTCCGCTTGATATAAAAACCACAAACTATAACGATCTTTACGGGGAAGCAATAGAAAAAACATTCCTTCCACCAATCCGTGTGTATTCTTTGATAAACTATGAAGGGTCAACAAGAACACAAGATGAGTATGGATTTGATAGTATTTTTAATATTACCGTCAATTTCCACAAGAGAAGGCTCGTAGAAGATCAAGACTTGTTTGTTCGCCCTGGAGACTTTATTCAATACGATGCTCAGTATTTTGAGATTGTAGATGTATTTGAAGACTCCAGGTATCTCTTTGGACAAGATGCAGACTTTGCCGACGGACAGGCTTTGGGTGTCCAAGCCACTTGCCGACAAGCACGCAAAGGTCTGTTCAATCCAGGGAAAAGATTATAGGAAATTAGACTATGCCTAAAAGAACAAAGTTAAATCAAGATTTGAAAGCAAGATATGGTTTCCGACCCTCTACCATAGAGGACATCGATAGAGCGCTTTATAACTTTGTAAATGACGAGCTAAATATCTTTTGCGACACAAATGAGGGCTTTCACAAAGTGCCCGTTCTCTTTGCTTCTCCTGAGCGTGCCTTTTCAATAAAGGATGACCCCAGGATACGTAAAAACGGCAGAACACTAGAATACCCACTTATTTCTATTATTCGTGGACAGATGATCAACAATCCTTCTAATAAGGGTAAGTACGGTGTCTATATTCCACCATATTTTGATTTCTATAAGCGTGGTGGTGCTATTCCAATCGCTCGCCAAGTTAATCAGGAGAAGTCAAGAGACCGTGCGAATGCGACGGCACAAAAGAAATATAATCAAAGCACATTTCCCTTTGATAACGAAAAAGCAGTGTATGACACACTGTACGTGCCTATGCCAACTTATGTAGAGATAACCTACGAGATTAAGATGGCCGCTGAGTATCAACAACAGATGAACCAAATCATCGCTGCGATGATGGGAAGGTTCTCAACACCAGTGGCCTTCAAGATTGAGCACGAAGGAAACGTCTATGAGGCTTTCGGAGATGAGACATTCTCAAATGAAAGCAATAATGCGGGGCTAAACACAGACGAAAGAATATTCAAGTCCACCACAACAATTACTGTTTTAGGTTACATTCTCGGAGCAGACAAAAATGAAGATGTTCCTGCCGTTATTAGGCGTGAATCCGCCGCTGAAGTTACAATTGGCAGGGAAAGGGCAGTAGTCGGCGACGAGCCTGAGTTCCATGCGGGCAGAAAAGATAAATACAGAGAATAATCAACCTGGCGTTTGGAATCTCACCCTACTATTTATTATTGGTATTTAGTGTAATTTTGCTATATACCTTTATACGCATAAGACCGAGGAGAATACATTTCGATGGCTGATAACTCCACCAAAAAGTTTAAGTTCATTTCCCCTGGAGTGTTCATTGATGAGATTGATCGCTCACAACTTCCAGCAACACCAACAGAAGTAGGACCAGTTGTTATTGGTCGGTCTCGAAAAGGACCTGCCAACAAGCCTGTAAGAGTGGAGTCTTTTTCCGACTTCGTTCAGACTTTCGGAAACCCCGTAGCGGGTAACGAAGGTGGTGATGTTTGGCGTGAAGGCAATAACACTGCTCCAACCTATGCTGCATATGCTGCCAAGGCTTGGTTGAGGAACAACTCTCCTCTTACATTCCTTCGAGTTCTTGGGGACCAAGACTCAGCCGCAACACTATCAAGCGGTAAGGCAGGTTTTGCCGTCGGCACTGCTGGTCCAGCCAATAATAGTGGCGGTGTCTACTCATTGGTTGTTTGGCCATCATCTTCCTTGTCTAACGAAGATGTTGTTGTTAGCGGTGCAGTCGCTGCACAAATTTACATGGAATCTGGGCGAGTTCTTTTGTCTGGTACATCTAACACAGCATCTCGTGAACTAGAGAACTCTTTCGGCTCAACTGTATATGCTATAGATTCAAAAGACGACTTCACACTAATCTTTAGTGGCTCAACAAGCGAAACAGTTCAAGTAAGCTTGAATCCTAACTCAAGAAACTTTATCAGAAAAGTTCTTAACACAAACCCAACAATTACAAACTCTGATATTACATCTGACAGTACACGCAACTTTTATCAGAGCGGAACATACTGGCTCGGTGAGACATATGAGTACTCTTTAACAGCTAAAGGTGATGACAGTATTGGGCTTTTGAGTGGCTCTGACACCAATAAATTCCACGCCGCTATTCTTCCAATGGTTCAGAACGGCGCTGACGCAAGTGTTCAACAAAATGACTTCAATGGCGCAGCTAAGAAGGCTACAACTGGTTGGTTTATTTCACAAGATCTAAGCACCAACACAGCAGGCTATCGTGCTCGTAACCAGCAGAAGCTATTCCGCCTTGAGGCACTAACTGCCGGCGAGTGGGCTCAAAGGGAAGTAAAAATATCTATCTCTAATATCAAGGCTCCACAGGGCGACTACCAGTCTTACGGTAGCTTCTCAGTCTTGGTACGTAATATCTCTGATACTGATAACAGACAACAGATTATTGAAAGATTCGATAACCTAAACCTCAACCCAGCTTCAGAAAACTACATTGCTAAGCGAATTGGTGACAAGTACGAAGTTTATGATACTGCCAATCAGCGCAATGTTGAGTATGGCGAGTTCGAAAACCAGTCCAACTACATTCGTGTTGTAATGAACGATGATGTCGCTGCTGGCTCTGGGGAAACCCGATGGCTACCATTCGGCGTCTTCGGTCCATTGAAGTACAGAGACGTAAGCGTTATCAGTGGTTCCCAAGGGTTTAGTTCAAACTTGAACGCACCTGTTACTGGTGCCCGTGGTGGCGTGTTGACAATGCTTGATGGCGATGACCGTGATGCATACGGCATTGCTGGACACAACCAGTCAGGCAATGTCATTCTAGGTTTTGGCGGCGTTGATTCTGTTAACGCTTTCAGTGGCTCTATCCAGTTCCCAAGTGTCCCAACAAGAACTAAAAACACCTGGGGCAGCCCAAAAAATACAAGAAATACTTTCTGGGGTGCCTGGACAGGCAGAAGTGCAACAGACACTTTCTACAATCCTCAGATTGCAGATTGTCTAAGACCAAGATCTTTTGACTTGAGCAGTATCAACGATAATCCAGCCAGCACACTAGTAGACGTTGCTGGTGAAACAACCAACTATACAGGTTCTCAGGCTTACGAAATCGCTTGGGTCTTCTCGCTTGATAATGTCTCGGGCTCTACTGCTGATGGGTATCAGTACTTGGGTGGCAACACTGGCTACAGACAACAGGGAAAAAGTGTTAGTGCTGTAGGCTCTTTCACAGCTTCTCTAAATGCTGGTCTTGACAGATTTACTACCGTCATGCATGGTGGTTTCGATGGCCTAGACATCACAGAGAGAGAACCTTTCAGAAATAGCAAGATGAACGCAATTTCTGGCATCACTGAATTGAAGTCTTACGAACTCTTCTCCCTAAGAAAGGCAATCAATATTGTATCTGACCCTGATGATGTACAGATGAATGCAATAACTATGCCTGGTATTCATGTTGAAGCAGTAACAAACTCTCTACTAGAGGCTGCTGAAGACCGTGCGGATGCGTTGGCAATTATTGACATTCCAAATGCATACACACCCGATACAGAAGAGAAAGGCTCGTCAGAGGCTAGGAACGAAGACAACACACCAGACAATGCTGCTAATGCACTAGAACGCCGCAGCATTAATAACAGCTATGGTGCTGCATACTACCCATGGGTAAGAATCCTAGACGATAATACTAACCAGACTCTATGGGCACCACCATCAGTTGCCGCACTAGGTGTTCTCTCTAACACTGACAGGCAACAAGCTCCTTGGTTCGCTCCCGCAGGTTTCACCCGAGGCGGACTAAGCGAAGGTGCTGCTGGTGTACCAGTTGTAGATGTATCACGCAAGCTAACTTCTGATGACCGTGATAGATTGTACGAAACAAACATTAACCCAATCGCCAAATTCCCAGCAGAGGGCATCGTAATATTTGGTCAAAAGACACTACAACAGACAGCAAGTGCTCTTGACCGAATCAATGTCCGACGCTTGATGATTTACTTGAAGCGTGAAATCTCTTTCATCGCCTCAAGACTTCTCTTTGCTCCAAATGCACAAGCTACATGGGATCGCTTCTTGGGTCAGGCTGAACCAGTCCTTCGTGATGTCAAGGCTCAGTTTGGTATTGATGACTTCCGTCTAATTCTAGATGAAAGCACAACCACACCAGATCTTATCGATCGCAACATCATTTATGCTAAGTTGTACGTGAAGCCAACCCGTGCTGTAGAGTTCTTCGCAATCGACTTCATAATTACAAACAGCGGAGCATCTTTCGAAGATTAATCCACTGAGTAACTATTTATTACGAGGAGCTAAATAAACAATGGCAAGTCTATTTTGGGGTCAAGCAAACGCAGAACCAAAACGTCAATTTCGGTTTGAGTTAAGTTTCACTTCTAGGAATGGTAACCAACCTGGTGATATACCAGTATGGACAGTAAAGACTGCTACTAAGCCAGTCGCAGAGATTTCAACTATTCCTCATCAATATATTGACCATACTTTCAATTTTCCAGGTCGTGTTACCTGGCAACCAATTACAGTAACATTGGTAGACCCTGTAAACCCTGACTTGTCTTTTGCCTTCTTGGATATTCTTGGCACTGCTGGATACAAGTATCCCTCAACAGACACCATTTCTCGTAGAAGCCTTAGCAAGAAAGCTTTTACAGATACCATTGGCAATGTAGTTCTTAAGCAAATCGATGCTGACGGAAAAGAAGTAGAAAGATGGGAATTAATTAACCCAATCATTACCAACATTGACTTCGGTGGCACTTTGTCTTACGAATCAGATGATATGGTAGAAGTAAATTGCACAATCACATATGACTGGGCAGAGCTTAAGCGAAGCGGCGTATCTAACAACACTCCTCCATCTACTCGTTCTTAACGAACAAAACACAATAAGTTATAATACTTAAGAAAGGTTACAAAATATGAGTAGAAATGATAACCGCTTGGGTCTCCCAGGCAATCTTACACAAGACGATACACCTGTGGCTGCTGCTGCGCCAGCACCCACATTTAATTGGTCGGTTCCAACTGAGTTTGTTGAACTGCCAAGCAAAGGCATTTTCTATCCCGCTGGTCATCCACTGCATAATCAGACAACAGTAGAAATTCGCTACATGACCGCAAAAGAAGAAGATATTCTCACATCTCGCTCACTCCTCAAAGAGGGTGTTGCTTTAGATCGTATGCTACAGAATGTTTTGGTGGATACGTCAATTAATGTTGACACTCTCTTGGTAGGAGATAAAAATGCCATGCTGGTTGCTGCCAGAAGAACAGGATATGGTGCCGATTATGATACAAATGTGACATGTCCTTCTTGCGGAACCACAGATGAGCATAGTTTTGACATTTCAGAGCCACCATGTAATGACTTTCTAGGGGAAGCTAGGAATTTGGGCGTAGCTGTGACTGAGGAAGGCTTAGTTCAGATTAAGTTGCCAATGTCTGGCGTAGAGGTTACTTGTCGTCTTTTGACAAGCGCCGATGAAACAAGACTAACAAAGGAAATGGAAAGAAAAGCTAAAAGAAAGATGAGCCAAGGAGTAACAACCGATTCTTTTAGAGCATATGTTGTTGCTGTCAATGGAGACGAGAGCCCTTTTACCATCGAGTCTTTCATTCAGGCTATGCCGGCAAGGGACGCAAGACACCTAAGGACCATCTATTCATCAATCGTGCCAAACATTAACCTCGAACAAACATATGACTGCCCTAATTGCGGTTATGAAGCGGACATGGAGGTTCCGCTTGGTATTGACTTTTTTTGGCCTAAGTGAGCAATACATTGAGGCTGTATACGAGCAACTATTCCAATTAAAATATCATGGCGGCTGGAGCTTTTTTGAGGGATATAACCTACCTGTTAGTGTCAGGGTGTGGTTCCTAGAGAGATTAGTCAAGCAGAAAAAGGACGAAAGCGAAGCGACAAAGAAAGCAGCTAGTTCCGCTGGACGAGGCCGAACATATAAACCGTGATAATTATATTTGACTACTATTTATTAGGCAGACGTATACGAGGTTTGTCTATATGAATATCGATTTTGAAAATGAAGTTCTAGATTTTGAGGCTCTCCGTGAAGAGCAACAACTCAATGAGAACATCTTAAATGTCTTCGCCGCCTGGATTCAGTACCTCTTGTCTAAGATGTACAAGGGCCGTCGAATCCCTGTCCGTGTTCGAGGGAACAGAATAGAAGTAGAGAGATTTACTGATGCCTTGGTGAACGAAAAAAGATACATGGATTATATCAAGAAATACGGACTTGATAACCCCATGACATACAAGCAGAAGGCAACCCTAGATGTTGCCATAAAAAGGTTTGAGAAAGAAGCCAAGATTAACTGGCCTATCCGCTAAGAGGTTTAGTTAATGGCTATAGATCCAAAAGATTTAGAAAAACAAAAAGAGCTTAATGAACTTCATCGCCAAGAGTCTGCTCTTTTACGTGAAAAGACTAAAGCGAAGCAAGAATACGATATAGCGGTCCAGCAAGGTAGTGCAAATCAGAAAGAACTTGCAGAGAAGCTTAAAGAGGTGTCTGCAAGATATGACGAAGTAGCTGAAAAATTAGACGACTTAAAGTACAAGACCGACGAACAAGCTGAAGCCCAAACAAGGCTAAAAGAGTCTCTTATTGGGATTGGGAGTATGCTCCCAGGGCTAATAGGAAACTTTGACGCTCTCTATGGTACTCAATTAAATGCTTTAACAAGTTTTTCAACAGCGATACCGGCTGTGTCTAAATTTGCATCAGCGATACATGATACTCAGGTTGAATTAAGAAGAACAACTGGTTTTCAAGATCGTTATAGTAGGTCCTTTACAAGACTTAAAGGAGCCTATCAGCAGTTAAATCTTCCTCAAGCGGAACTAGAGAAAAACTTAATTGGGTTGAATCAAAACTTCTCTGCTTTTGACGCCATGTCTCCAGCGATGAGAGACAATTTGACTATGCTGGCTGGCAACTTTACTCTCCTAGGGGTGTCAGGTGAAGAGACTGGCAAGATGTTGGATGATTTACAATTTGCTTTTGGAATTGTTGGTGAATCAGCAGTCCAAGCTGGCGGAGACTTAAGAGAATTAAGCAAAGAAACAGGTCTTGGGATGAGTGTCTTATTGAGAGACTTGAATGAACTATCTCCAGAACTAGCACGCTTTGGGATGGAAGGAACTCGTGTCTTTGCGGGCATGGCAAAACAGGCACGTAGCCTAGGGTTGTCAACAAAGGATATTTTTGATGTTTCTGAACAATTAGATACTTTCCAGGGTGCAGCAGAAATTGTAGGACGGATGAACGCTCAGTTTGGGATGCAACTAAATTCTGTAGAGCTAATGAAAGCATCACACGAAGAGCGAGTCGATATTCTTCGCCAAGAGTTTAGACTTCAGGGCAGATCTTTCCAAGCGCTCGATCGCCGTCAAAAACAAATGTTAGCTAGTATTTTGGGGAGAGACGTAAAAACAGTAGCCAAACTATTTGGTGATCAAATGGACATAACAGCATTCCAAGAGGATGTTGGCAAGGCAGACCCATTAGATAAATTCACCAAGTTTGCAGACCGAGCTACTGTACTTAATGAGCAGGCTTTCGATAAAGTAATTGAGTCTTTGGGCGGTGTTCAAAAAGTTAATGAATTTCAAATAAATCTTCTCAAAACTATGCAAGGAAATATGGGTGCTGTGGTCCAGGGACTAGGCGCACTGGCAGTTATAGGGCTTGGTAAGGGGATGATAGGCAAGGCAGCGCCATTTATTAAAAATATAATGCAAGCTGGCGGTGGTCTTGGTGCTGCTGGCTCAATGGTCGGTCCCTTGGGCAGAGCTTTTTCAAAGACAAACCCAGGCACGCTTGAAGCTGTCAAGATGATCAAGAAGATTAATCCCAACATAGGCACACAAGAAGCACTAAAAATGGCTCGTGCTGGGGCGGTTCCCACGGCGGCAGCCGGAGGCGCTGCGGCGACAGCGGGTGCAGCATCTAAGATGGGCGCACTTGCAAAAGGCGCTGGAAAAGTAGGGTTGAGATCTTTACCGCTAATTGGCCTAGGTATTGGTCTTTATAGTGGTATAGGAAGGCTCATGGAGGGTGATGTTCTTGGTGCTGGTCTTGATATCGGAGGCGGTGCTCTAGCAATGATACCTGGGATTGGAACTGCTGCCTCTGTGGGAATTAACGCTGGTGCAATGGGCATAAACATGGCGAGAGATGCTGCGAAAGCATCCAGTCAACCAGTTGAAGCTGTCGCAAACATGGACGAAACAATGAAGAGGATGGAGTCGATGTCAGCAACAAATACTGCCGCTAGCAGAGAAACAATACAACTCAATATTCAGGAGTTGGTGGTCAAGTCTTCTGTAGAAGTTGATGGCGACGTTTTGGGACAAAAGACAAGAAGTTACTTCAACACTGCTCTCAACCCAACTATGGCAAACTAAGGGAGGATAAAGAATGGGAACCCTCGGTGTAAGAAACGACATGAACTTGACTTTTGAACATGTTCCTACAGGCAAGAGTGTAACTTTCCCAGCATATCTAGAGAACTTAGCAGATATGTACACATCCACCTGGATGGCAGAAGATGTTTATGGTCGTATGGACCAGATTACTACCTTTGTGAACACAAGAAGGTCAATTTCTGTCTCCTGGAATGTTCCCGCAGACTCCTTCGATGACGCTAAGTTAAACTTGCAAAAGATCAACAATTTATTAACATTCTTGTATCCTGTGTATTCCAATAAAGCAGGCGCTAAAGGGGCAACAGCCATCAATCAAGGACCCCTTATGAGAATTTCTTTTGGCAACCTCATAAGAAATGCAACTGGTGGCGGCCTTTTAGGGTGGGTCAATGGCTTTACAATGGACCCAAGAGTTGAAAATGGCATGTTCCACTCACAGGGACCAAATGGAATGGAATATTACCCCAAAACAGTGCTTCTAAATTGCGAGTTCAACATTCTGCACGAACATGAGTTAGGGTTTAAGAAGGAAGGAAATAGATATGTGTTTCGTAATAAGAAATTAGAGCAAAACAACTTCCCTTATTATACTTCTAACCTATTACCAAGCGAAGACACAGAGAATAACTTTTTTAATCGCACAGTGACGGGTGGTCGCATAGGTGAGCTACAGAATCCTCTAGATGCCTATAAAGAAGATCCAGGAAGCGTCGCCGCAGCCGAAGCTGCTGCCACTGAGGTGCTAGGAGAAGATTGATATGCCATACTCAAGATATACTGCAAGACAGATATTTTTAAATAACGATAAAAAGTATAAAAATGTCTTCTTCAAGAATAGGGATATTCAAGAAACATATCAATATGATATGCCAAACATAACATATCCAACTCCAAGTGAGATTCGCTCATTCGAGAATGTCTTGAGAGTTTGGAAAGCTACTGATACTCTATATAACGTATCAAATGAGTTTTATTCTTCTCCAAATTATTGGTGGGTTATTGCTTGGTATAACAAAAAGGCCTCTGAGGCAGAATTCAAGGTTGGGGAACAATTCTATGTACCACTCCCACTTGAGGCGGTACTAGAGTATATTCAGTAAAGGTTTAAAATGAGTAATCGTTATAAAAGCAGCGAAGAGTTTATTCAAAAGTACGCTAGAGAAGCTGCGCAAAGAAATGCGCAAGCTGATGCTGCAAAAACCAAGGAACAGAGAGAAGCTGAAGATGCCGCCCTAGAGGAATGGGGCAGACAACAGATGCTCGAAGGACAGGCCCAGCAACAAATAGATGAAAGGCTCTTAGAAGCAGAAAGACGAAGATTATCAAACGAAAGTAAGAAAAGAACTTTTGACCAATTCTCTGAAGCAAAAGAAGTTGGCGCAGTCGCACAAAATAACCCTGCAAGAACACCAGAGCTAACAGGGAAAGAGATAGTTCCAGGCGTATACAGCGACCCGCTCAAAAAGGGCGTTTATTATGGTGCTGACGGAAAAATCTTATCAGAACTTGAGGCTCAAGAAAAGATTCAAAAAAGGATTCGTGAAGAGGTCATCTTAGATCAAGAGACACAAAAAACAAAAGAGCAGCTTAGGGAAAAAAGCCCCAACCCTGACCCTCTTAAGAAATACCTTAGGAACACACAGGCGCTTTTGTTCAATAAGATGGTTGAGAAGTTTGGCAACGCCGAGAATGTCGATTTTTCTGGACCAGAAAAAATATATAGAGTCCCTGAAAATGTTGCTAAAGGCGGGTCGTTCACACAGAGGCTTTCTACCGAAGAACTCTTTAGTCCTACAGAGGGTGTCTTTCTTCAGGCTACGCCAGCGCAGCTTGGCTCGCTTGTACCTTTGATGCGTTTTTTCATTGTTGATAAAGACGGATATCAGCAAGAGATATATTTCAGCGACAAGACCTCACCTGGGCACATAAAGGCTCTTGCAGAACTAAAGGGCAAGTCTATAGAGGATATAATAACTTATAATGCTAGAGGTGGGGGAGAAGCCGGCATTAAGTCGTTCACTTGGAATTATAACAACAAACATGAGGGCGACTATATCATTGAGGCGGATTTAGAGCTATACTTTGGGACCCTTGTTGAGTTGGCAAATGATGAATATCTCAAATTTCTTTTCCCAACTGGTGAAGAGGTCGAATTAGCCACAGATATTAGTAAAACGGCGGCTGCTGTACGACAGAGAGAATCCAGTAGGTATTCCACCTCGCAAGAGAGCGGCTTATTCCAAGCAATTACTAAATTAGACAAAAAGATTGATTCATATAAGCTCTTGGGGAATGGTAACGCTGACTTAAGAAAAATAGTATCAAAACTTGAACCCAAGAAGAGAGACAACTTCAGGCAACTCAAAGTTGTTGTAGGTTGGTCCCTCCCAGAGGGAAACGAGCAGCAACTTAGTTCTATTTTCCCAGACAAAAAAGGTTTGGCAGGTTTCAGGGAAGAAGTCAAAAAAACACACACAGCTATATTGTTAAATCTAGCAGACTATAACGTTGACTTTACCCAAGAGGGTCCCACAACACTGAAGTTGAAATATTTGGGATCGTCAGACAACTATTTGGCAAAAGAAAAATCAGATATTTTTGGCTCTAATAACTTTAAAGCAGAGATAATGTTTAAAGACACACGAGTGTCTTTGGAGGGGATTCTTCAGCAGAACAACATTCTAACTGATTCGCAAACTGACTCAAAGACAACTAAGTCAAAAGCTGGAATAAACCCTAATAAAATAGTTGAACAAGACCCTTATCTTAAGGCTGTTTCAAAAGCGACACGAGAAGACAGAGATGTTTTCGGTGAAAGATCCGCTGTTGTTCAGTTGGCAGGGCTTAAACTAGCGCAAGAACTTGTTACTTTGGAGCTAAAGAGGGAAGAGTCCAAACAAACAGACCCTGAAGATCCAATATTTAAAAAACTTAGACGCCGAGGGCAGATGTTGGTTCTCCTGTACCAAAGAGCACTTAACATCAGGTTACGAGATATGTACTCTACGTTTTTGGATCAAATGTTAGATTCACAAATGGTTAAAGTAGCCCTCGTCGATCTTGTTAAGAACTCTGCTGGCGATTATTCTATAAAGGTCTCCACAGATCCAAAGAATGTTGCAACTCGTCAAACGGTTAAAAAGTCAATTCAAAAGGCAGAGAGAGTTGTTGAGGAATTGAAAAAGAAAAAAGGCTTTCTTGGTAGTGCTCTAAGGTTTTTAGAAAAATCTAACAACAAAAAGGACAATTCAAAAGATAACAGCCCATCTCCAAGTGAAGACAACAAAAGTTTCGATGTTTATTATCTTTTCTTGGGAGACATTCTCAGGCTTATGATGAGAAATGCAGATTTGAGAGATGATATAACGTTTCTGCTAGGAAACTTTGAGGATATAAACGAGAATATTTATTCAATTTATAAGATACCAATAACTTTAGAAAGTTTTGGTGAATTTTTCTATAATAGGATTGTTTCTCAAAAATTAACCTCATATCCATATCGAACGTTTATGAATGACTTCCTTAACTATACAGCAAGGCTGATGAATCAAAATCCTCAAACTTCAGAAAGGATTTCTTTCGACTATACTGTGTTCCCTTCCACCTATAGGCAAATTCAAACTGGCCCTGATAGGATTTTAAGTCGGCAGCATATTAAAAACATAAGGCAGAGGTTCCAGGACCCTCTCACAAACACTTTTCAAAGAGCAAAATATGAAAATTATTATGCAATCTATGTGAAGAAGACGTCTTTTGGGAAAAGAACGGGAAACTATGAGGATGACAAGAAAGATGGGATTTTCCATTATATGGTTGGCAGTGACAGAGGACTTGCAAAAAGATTCAACTTCTCCAGGCAGGAAACTCAGTACTTCCAAGAAATGTTAATTGAGTCAAATAATCCCAGCGACAAAATTCAAGCCTTATTTCTACCGCAGAATGTGGATATCGAAATGTATGGAAATGGAATTCACCGCAACGGAGATTTGATTTTTGTAGATACTCGTGCAGCCCTTGGAGATTTTGCCAGTCAAATTTTAGGCATTGGTGGCTATTATCGAGTTGTTCGGTCAAGCCACCAGATAACTAATCGTGGGTATAACACTACTTTGAGTTGTGTCTTTGAGCTTAGGGCGGGTAGGAAGAAATAATGGCTAATCAAAGAAGAATTGATCCAAAAGCAAACCCTGAGTTGTATTCATACGGGGCTAACAATCTTAATTCAAGGGAAATCTTCTTCGAAAGGTTGAAGTATGATACATACGTGTTCCCAAATTATCTCGCTGATAACTTTGTTAGCACCTGGACAACAGAGCGATACTATGGAATAGTAAATAATCGTGGCAACTCTGTATATCCAAACCTAAGAAGGTTGAAGAGCTTAAGGTATTCTTCTGATGAAAGTAGCACCAACTATGCTTTAAACTTTGTAGCCGATGCATGGCATGATTTTGCCAAAAAGGCAAGAGAGCTAGCATCTCAAAATGTGATCTTTAAAAACAGCCCATGGGCAAAGCCAGAAGTTGTAAAAGC
>Ga0208767_1002232_pt1 | contig 14858 bp, 20 predicted proteins | sample VirMetDEL_Mar_21_FD_184514 | JGI IMG/M metagenome (GOLD analysis project Ga0208767, IMG submission 184514) | Aqueous microbial communities from the Delaware River and Bay under freshwater to marine salinity gradient to study organic matter... | ecosystem: Environmental > Aquatic > Marine >... | reverse complement strand
TTTTTTGCTTCTTCTTTCTCATGATCAGCATGCAATCGTTTTATCCTAGCCTTATCAACAGACGTAGCATGATTCCATACTCCATAGTCACCATCGCACTCTACAAACTTCTCATTCATTCTATGCTGTACCAACTGTATCTCCATAAGGTAAGGACCTATATCATAATCACCGTTTTTAATCTTCTCTATAAAAGGAGATCTCTTATGCAAAGGTTTATTCTTAGGAGTATAACTTCTCCACCACATAAATCTATCGTAAGGTTTTTTAAAGTAACGTTTAGATAGATACTTCTCTAAGAAGTCTTTTGGTTGAGTAGGAGAGAATGGAAGATTTATCATATACTATAAGATAAGAATAATATATCAGATATACAACTATAAAAGAGTTTTCCTTTTTTAAAGTAAATTATCAATAAAGGTTGCACCACAATTAAAGTTTAATCTAATTGGTGCCTTATTCCATTTATCTACATATGCATAACCGTAATCAGTTCTACTCATAACTTCTCTAACACAATATGCATATAATTGATATCCACCATTTCTTGGTGCAACTTTTTTAATTACATAAGTTCCACCAGAATAGTTAGAGTTTGGAGTTGGTAAATCTTTTACTTTTTCAATCCAATCATAAGTTAAGAAATTACATGTCCAAAACCAACCACATACTTCTCCTTTAAAATATTGAATAAAACACGAACAACCTACATCAAATCTTTTTTGTAGATTTTCTAAATCAGGTCTATCTTCCCAATCGGATAATTCTTCGTTAATACTGTTAATGATTTTTTTTAAATCAGATTTACAAGATAAATCAGTTACCTCCATATAGGTATATCGTGAATCGAGTTCACAAGGAAGTTTGAATTCGGGTGCCCAAATTCTCATCTGTACAACATCTTTTTTGTTAACCATAATACCTTTACTATAAATACTATAATATTATATCAGTTGTTTACTTTTACCGTACCAAACTATTAAGGATTTTCTTATACCTTTTGTAATTTTTGATACTGAGTGTTTTTCTTTTCCACCATTATATACAACATAATCACCTTTTTTTGCTAATCCAGTATATAAATTTTCATTAAGATAAAACTCACCTCCTTCAAATTCATCTTCCAATAAAATATTTAAAGTACAAGTTGAGGGTGTATCTACATGGGGTTTGGTTTCCGATGGTGGGTGTGATTCTATTGTATGGAGAGATATTATATCAGCAGTATCTCTATTAGTTAATTTGTTAATAATTTTATTTAATTTTTCATTACGAGTTGAATAATGAATCAATTTACTTGTAGCTAAAATTTTGCTTGTCTTGTTTTTAACCCTTGCAAATTCTTGTGATACAGACATTCGATTTAAAAATTCTGCTTCTGTTACTTCTGGAGTTTTTGATAATTCTAAAATAAGATCTTCAAATACCTCTTTAGATAATTCCTTGTTCATCACATGCTATTTGAAGCCCTACAAGTAAAGAAGCCCCGTTATACTCTTTTTGTACTTCTGCTGCTCTTTCAGTAACTTGAGCGATTTTACCAGATTTACATGCAAGAGCAATTAATTCTAATATATCATTCTCTCTTCTCTCTTCTGGGTTAAGTAATTGTTCTTTAGGTTCCTCGAAATATTTTTTAACTGAATCGCTCATTATAGTATTGTTTTAGGTTTTACTTCTTTTCTGTATTTTTTACTGGGGTGAATCATATCTCTTAGTTTTTTCTTATCTATATTTAATCCTAAAGAATCTACAGTCTGGTTAAATATATTTAAGTCTTTGGAGTATAAATCTTCATATACAATATATGATTTTTTATTTAAATTAGCAACTAATTTTACTTCATCTACACTAAATGTTATATAATCAGTTACCCATTGATCAATAGATATGTTCGTAGAGTCAAAAGTGTATGTAAAATGCCATTTGGTTGCACCAGGAAATTCTTCTTGATTTACTTCTTCTCTTTTATTAGCATGATAGTAACTTTCAATTGCTAATTTAACATCCTTCCTAGTAAGGTAAATTACTTTATCAAAGAGCTTTATATACTCAGCAAAAAATCTTCTAGTTTTATGTTTCGATAAAACTTTTACTATACAGTTATCAGGTAGGTTATATTGAAGATTTGCAATTTCTTTTTTGCTTTTACCACGTATGTTTAAAATATTATACGGCTCTAAAATCATTGGAATATCAAGCAGTTGATTTATAGCATGAGTTAAAGCTGTTGATCCTGATCTAGGAGAAGCAAAAATTAGAATTTTCATAAAAAGGTATCTTTGAATACATACTTAAATTCTTCAAATCCTTTAGCTGCATTTTCTTTCCATTGATCTAGATCTCCATAATCACTAACCCATTTATAACTGTAGCAAAATACATTCATAGCTCTGCATGCTGCTGCGATACCGTATATTTCCATATCAACTATATCTATATCTTCTCTATAGTTAAATGTCTTAGATTGTACTTTCCTACTTTTATCATAGAAGTGATCAGTCGTACAGCATGTTATATCTCCTTTACCTTGTAATAGAATATCTCTATCTTTAGAAATATTCATCACATCTATATCGTTAATAACTCTACCTACTTTTAAAACTTCCCCAATCGGAAAATGTTTAACCGAACCGCAAGAGCCAAAGTTAACTACTATATTAGGTTTATATTCATTAATTAATCTTGCAGTGTTTACTGCTGCGTTAACTTTACCTATACCGATAATATGTATTTCATTATCATATAAAAAAGTGTGATTGTGTTCAACATTAGTAGCTGAAACTAGTAAGATATTAGACATTTAGTATCATGATTTTTTTTAATTCCTATATCCAGTAAGCATATTTTTCCAATAACTTCATATCCTGCTGCTATTGCTAACTCTTCTGCTGCATCCATAGTACCGCCAGTTGCGTAAACATCATCTACAATCACAACTTTACCTTCACCAGGTTCCATTTCTAAACTGCCTTCTGAGTATTCGTATTTATAGTGAATTCTATTAATATTTTTACCTGGAAGCTTTCCTGGTTTTCTAATTAACTTTATACCTCCTTGTCTTATAGAAGCTATTCCAGCAGCAAAGAGAAAACCTCTTGATTCTACTCCTATCCAATAATCGGGAAATTCCTCCATCCAACTCATCTGCATACAAGCTTGAGTAAATGCATCTGCATCGGCTAATAATGGTTGAATGTCTCTGTAGAGTATTCCTTTGACTGGAAAGTCAGGAACTGATGTAATGTATTTTTTGAGGTCCATATTACAATATATGAAGTTTTTTCTTACTATACAAATCTTTATTATATTTAACTGCCTGTAAAGGAATATTAAATTCCTGTACTAAAACAGACATGGCTGTACCTTCTCCAAAACCGACTCCTGTTTCAGAATACCTTTTTAAAGGAGTACCAGACCAATGTAAAGGATCTTTAACAAATATTTCTTCTATCCTTACTTGTAACTCTCTAGCACGAAAAGCAATATCTGATATGTTATCTAAATAAGGAAAGGACCAAAAAGCTTCAGTGACATAAGTAAAAACATTATTTCCTTTTGTTTCAAGTCCATTTTTTTCTAAAAAATTATACCATTCAATATACTTATGCCTCTTAGAATCTAAAGCTGATAGTGGAGTTTTATTATAAGGTACAGCAATAGAAGTAAATAGAGAGTAATCATCCGTAATTAAATCTCTGTTAAAATTAACTTTAAGAAAATCACAGTCTACATAATTAACTCTTTCTTTAAGTTGCTCTAATAAATGAAATAAAAATAAAAGCTTAGAGTAGTAAGTAAAATGAGAGTATCCCATAAATTCGCTATAGTGTTCAGTAATACAATCCGGAAATAATTCTGGACGGTCAGTTAGGACATGTACCGCATCTTTTTTACCAACCTTATTTACTTGGTAACTATACCTTTTTGTGAAAACCGGACCACAGCAAACAGTTGCAAAAATCATTTAAAATCAATTGAATATTCTTTATTTATATGAAAATTAATTGGTTGAGGTCTTCTACTATATTCTTTTGCTTCAGGACCTTTAAATACTAAATGTATAGCTCTTCTTATATTACTTTTTGGAAATCTAGCCGTATGTGCTATATGGGAATTAAAACAAACTACAGAACCTTTCTTACCTATCTTTTGATCTAACACTAGTTTATCTGTAGTAATAGGTTTAACGTTAAGTTTAAGATTTTCTTCAACACCTTCCCATCTTGGTGTTCCATCTTCCAAGTACGGAGTAATCAAAGGCTTTGTGAATGTTACTCCCCCTTGATCTTTTTCTATATCATCTAAATATATAATAAATTTATACTGATATAAGGCAAAATTAAAGTCCATATGAAGAATTCCACTTTGGTAAAATCGTGCCCTTGACGCTACTGTTCTACCCGGTAATACCCCAGGAACTCTGGACGCAATATGCAATAAATCTCTTTGTTCTATGTTAACTGCCGGTATCATTTTATCGGCTTTCACAAAATAAGAGAATTCTACCTCTAAGTATTTATAAAATTCTTCATAAAGAAATTTTAAAGTACGTTCTGAATAGCTTTCTTCAAGTTCGACTCTATTACTTTCTTTAGATCTATAATAAAAGCAGTCATTGTTGTTATCTATATAATGTTCTTGAGGTTCAAGTAATCCGTCTTCTTCAATATATTCATAAAGTTTTTCGGCTAACTCACCTAGTTTGTCGTCTTGACTTACCTTTACCTCGCACGCAGATTTTGGCATATACTGTTTATACCTCTCCATATTGTTGTTTTATTATAAATATATGTAGAAAAAACCCCGCCGGTTAGGGCAGGGTAGTTCAAAATGCGCGTGGCGACTTCGTCGGTAAGGAAAAAACGCCCCCTACTCGTCTTTCATCTCATTCGCATGTCCTTGATTAGGCTCTAAGGCTAATAATAATTTATCGTCCATAATGCTTAAGTTTTAAGTTAAACCTTATGCAACGCTTTTTCCGGATGCGTTCACTCCACCCGCGACTATATTATTAGACCCAGTCCACACGGGTCAATTATAAATATCTACGATTTAGTAGCATCCATATTTGCCTTTTTGTAAGGCGTAATTAACTTTTTGATCTCTCCTGCTGCTTTTCTAGCTCTTGCTTGAGAAGCTTTAGTAGATCCAGAGTTGTTTTCCTCTAATATAGCAAATTGTTCTGCTATCTGTTCAAATAATTCTTGTTTATTCATAGTTTAATTAATTGTGCTGATTAACCTAATAACATATTAGGGTCTATACCAGCGGGGTTATCATTCTTATTATCATCAGAAGGTATGTTAGATACTACTGCTTCTGTAATTAACATAGTACCTGCTACTGATGCAGCATTCTCTAATGCTAATCTTGTAACTTTAGTTGGGTCAATTATACCATTGCTGTACATATCGACGTATGTTTCGTTTCTAGGATTATATCCTTCCCATTCATTACCGGTATTTTTTATATTTTCTTCTATATCTCCAATATCTGAGGATTTATATCCGGCGTTTAAAAGTATTTTATAAAATGGCTGTTCTATAGCAGAAGTTACAATATCATATCCAGTGCTTTCATCTTCAGACATCTGTTTGTTAATACGTAATTCAGTAAGGTTTAGTGCAGCGTTAAGTAATGCTATACCTCCTCCAGGTAAAATACCCTCTTCTAATGCTGCTTTAGTAGCAGATAGTGCATCATCTACTCTATCTTTTTTCTCTTTCATTTCTACTTCAGTATGTCCGCCAACATGTACTAATGCAACTCCTCCTACAAACGATGCTAATCTTTCCTGTAGTTTTTCTATTTCGTAAGGAGACTTTGTATCTTCTATTTGAGTTCTTATATCATTTACTCTTTGAGTAATACTATCTTCTTCTCCTTTTGCATCTATAATTGTAGTAGTATCTTTTCCAACTGTTACTTTATTAGCTTTACCTAACCAAGAAGCATCAAATTTATCTAACCTCATTCCTTTTTCAGATGAAATTACTGTTCCTCCTGTTAAAGTAGCTATATCTTCTAACATATCTTTTTTTCTATCACCAAATTCAGGTGCTTTAACAGCAGCAATAGGTAAAATACCTCTCATCTTATTAACTACCATAGTAGAGAGTGCCTCTCCGTCGATATCGTCTGCTATAACTAATAATGACTTGTTCTGTTGAGAGACTGCTTCTAAGATAGGAAGTAGCTCCTTCACTTGATTTAAACGCTTATCAGTAATTAAGATTAAAGGTTCATTAAGAATTGCAGTCATTGTACTATTATCAGTTACAAAGTAAGGAGACTTATATCCTCTATTAAACTGCATTCCTTCAACAGTCTCTAAATAAGTTTCACCTGTTTTAGACTCCTCTATTGTAACAACTCCATCTCTACCTACCTTATCAATAGCAGCAGAGATTAACTCTCCTACTTCTTCATCATTATTAGCTGAAATAGTGGCAACTTGTTTAAGCTGAGCTTCATCTGTTATTTCTTTAGATAAGTTAGTAATTAGGTAATCAACTACTTCTTTAGTTGCTTTGTCAATACCTCTCTTAATATCAACAGCGTTAGAACCTTTTTTTAATCTATCAATACCTTCTGAAAGAATTGACTGTGCTAACAAAGTAGAGGTAGTAGTACCATCTCCAGCTTGATCAGCTGTTTTAATAGAAGCTTGTTTAACTATTTGAGCTCCTATATTTTCTATTTTATCTTCTAACTCTATAGATTTCGCTACAGTTACTCCGTCTTTAGTAGAAACTGGGTTACCCATGTTCTGTTCTATAATAACGTTACGACCTGATGGTCCTAATGTTGAAGTTACTGCATCTGCTAATTTATCTACTCCGGCTGCTAAAGCTTCTCTAGCATCTCCAGAAAATGTTATATTTTTGCTCATATGTCTAAAAATTGTTCTTTAGTTGATTCGTTATCTTCAGTTTGTACTACAGCTAGAACTTCTCTATCTTGTGCAATATAATACTCTACTCCTTCAAAATCTATTCTAAGGGTACCGATTTTAGGAACTAATACTGTATCTCCGATTTTGCATGATCTGATAGGTATCATTTTACCGTATTCAGATAATCTTCCAGGTCCGACAGAGACTACTTGTCCCATTTCTGGTTTTTCTTTTCCCATATCAGGGATAACAATAGATCCGTAAGTTTTTTCTCCTTCATCTATTGGTTTAATTAAAATCCTGTCATTACAGGGTGTAAGGGTTTTTGACATAACTATATCTGTTTATTTATTATTAATATATGATTAATTAATTAAAGAAGCAACTCGAGAGCTAATAAATTTAGCTAATTTTCAAAGTTTTTGGCTCTGATCCTTTAGCAAAAGGAATAGTAATTGCAAGTAAACCATTTTTAAACTCAGCGGCTGCCTTATTTAAAGCAAACTTACTATCTATTTTCCAACCTAAGTTGAAAGATCTCTTGGCAATACCCTTATGAATATAGTTTCCTGTATTTTCATCTACTGAGGGTTTGTCGTAATTAACTCTGATTATATTACCTTCAATCAAGATTTCGATATCTTCTTTTGCAATACCGGTACAGGCTATATCTAAGCCTAATCCTTTATCGGTTTCGTAAATATCTACTGGGTGTTGAAGTTTTGTTTCTGCTAGTGGTCTGTAGATACTAGCATCTTGGAAGAAATTCCTGACTAAAATGTCGAACGGGTTACGTTCATAAAATAATGTACTCATATCATTAAAATTTGTGAGTGCCTAAGCTACTCGGTTAATAAAAAATTAAAATCGCTCTCGAGTCGATCTTCTTTATATATAAATATCGCTAAAAAAACTTTAAGAAACAACTAAATTACTGTTTTTTTTTGATTTTTAATTCTTAATTTCTTAGAAAGATCAGGATCAAAATGTAACCCTGTAAGCTTTTTTCCGGAATAGTAAATATCCTCGTAGTAGTAGATAGGTTTATTAAGTATACTACTTATTTCTTCTAACCATATAGTATGAAGCTTGATTCTTTCTTTTGATTCTCTTATAATTGACTTAGAGTAACTATCTTTTTCCCACTTCCATTTAACATTTATTATACCATTATTAGAAAACATATGTACTGCTGACTCTAATTGAGCTTTTTTATCTTTTCTATCTAGTAAAATTACTCTAGAAAAATGTTTACTATACTCTACTAATGCTTTTACACTATGCATAGCTGCATTAGCTTTAACTACTATAGGTTTATTATAAGGGTATAAAATTTTTGGTTCCCATACCTCTTTAAGATTGTAAGTCTTACCTAAAGACTTCATTAAGTAAGTACCTCCGCATCTTATATTAGCAATAATAAGTATATTCTTAATGTCCATCTCTCCAGTTATCTGATATCTCTGGTGGGGCTTTTAATGTAACGCCAGGTAGTTGAGTAGTAGTCTCCATAATCTCTTGTACTATAGGAGCAAACATCTCTACATCTTTCTCATCGCAGTTAATTATCAACTGGTCATGTACCTGTGCCTGGCATATGGCATCTATGCCTAGCTCTTTAGCTTTTCTATTAATCTGTAAAGCAGCTCTGTTAACTACTGCAGCTGCTAAAGATTGTAATTGAAAGTTAAGACAGTTATTCAATCCGTTTCTAAAGTCTCTATAAGCCTGAGTAATCTGATCTCTAGGAGATATAGTTTTTACTATCTCGCCATTTTTCTTTATATACTTAGGAGGTATTTGAGTCTCTAATTGCTTTCTAAATCTCCAGTCCATAAGTCTATTATCAAAACTATCATATAGTTTTTTAACCTTAGGTAAATGTCTCACTCTACCTACATAGTTAGTTATTTTACCATAAGCTTTAACCTCTTCTCTAGATCTTTCTCTCCATTCAGCAAGCTGAGGAAATCCATCTAAGTAACCTTTGATTAGACTTTCTGCTACTTTCTGATCTACTCCTAGGGTCATCTTTAAAGCATAAGCTTCCATACCGTACGCAATACCTAATGAGTATGCTTTAGCTTTATTACGTTTAATCGGATCTAACTTTTTTAGGTAGTTATCAGCTTTTTTATCTGCTGATACTCCTTCTAGTTTTTCAGTCTTGATAGCAACAGTAGAATAAAAGTCCCATCCTTTGTTGAATATCTCCTGTAAGTTTTTATCACCTGTAACTGATGCAAAGCAGTGAGGTTCTAGAGATTCGTAATCGGCATCAATTACTTTTCTACCTTTCCCTGCAGTTAAGAATGCTCTAACTATATTTACATATTTCATAATTACAGGAGCATCTTCACCCTCTTCTAATGGTTTCGGTAACTGTTGAGCATCAGAGCCATAACGACCAGATACAGTACCGTTTTGTTTAAAGTAAAAATAATATCTTCCATCTTCATGTCTATCTCTAAACCTATCTACATATGTCGATTTAATTTTAAGTAATTTATTATATACCCTTAAGTTTTCTGCCCATGGATATTCCTTTGCTAATTCTTTAACCATATCCATATCAAACTTAGCTCTACCGGATTTAGTATTAGCACCAGCTACTTTAGGTTCAATACCCATATACTTAAATACTATCTCTCCTAAGTGCTTCTTAGACTGTATATTAATATAGTCTCCATCATTAGCCTCTTTCCACATAGCCATAGATATACGAGCAGCTTCTAGTTTATCTACATGCTCTTTATCTCCAGTAAGTAAAAATTGTTTGATAGGAGAATCTTCTAACTCTTCTATATTCTTTTGAGTAAGAGAATACTTACCAGTTTTATCAGACTTAGGTAAAGGAAGAGAATATCTACTAACAAGATTCTGGGCCCAGTTACCTTTGTGGGATATAGGATAATTTTCCATAGCTGTATCTACTACCCATTCTTTTACTTCAGGTATAGCTAGTAAAGATTTCATTACAATCTCCTTATTCTTTTTCTGATCTTCTACTATCTCGTCATGAATCTTATTAAGGAGATCCATGTCTAAATCAACACCTTGAGCTTCCATAGGTACAGTAACCTCTCGATAGATAGGCATTACCTCATCTTCAAAGAAAAACTTCTCTAAGCCTTCCTCTTTAAGTTTTTTAAGATATAGATTACATATACGTAAAGTTAAATCGGTATCGGCAGAAGCATACTTAGATAAAATATCTAAATCTGCTTTATATATTTCAAATAGAATTTTAGTTGTTTGACCTCCGTTCTTTTTAATACTTTCTTTTAGTTCAACTTGCTCTTCGTTAGCTGCCTTTTCAACATCTAAACCAAGTTCTTTCTGATTCATAATAGCAATAGACTTCAAACCAAAAGGATTACCAAATCCAAATGCTCCTTCCTCGTAAACTGTATGAACTAATAGCCCAGTATCTACCCATACATCAGGTAGTAAATCAACTCCAAAGTAATTTTTAATAAACTGAACGTCAAAAGAAGCATTATGAAATACTAACTTTTTACCTTTAAGTAACTTAAGTAAGTTCTTAGATATTATTTCAGTAGAAGTATCATCAATAGTCTGGGTTTCTAACTCGTCTTTTGTAAAATTAAAAACTAACGTAGGTAAATAGAACCCTATTCCTTCATCTCCAGATACTGACCATCCTACAATCTTATCCTTTCTAGGATTAAGTCCTGTAGTTTCGGTATCGACTGCTATGATATCAGATTCAGTAATGTGTTGGTGTAAGAGTTTTAAGGTCTCCTTATCTTGGACCGTATAGTACTTTTTTTCTAGCTGCATATATAACCTTTTGTTTCTATAAAGATAAGAATAAATAATCAGGGACGCAACTCTTCTGGTAGTTCATTATCAGGTACTACAATGCCATGATCTCTCTTTAATATTTGTAATACAGCTTTCTTTTTTATTATATTACCGGTAAAATACACCCACGCTAGAGATTGTTTAGTAGTATCTATTTTTTTACCTATCTTATCACAAGAAGACATAATTAACTTTTCATCATCTTCATCTATATCATAATCTATATTAAATTCACCAGCTAATTTTAAAAGTTCTAATAGGTTTGCTGAATCATATAAGGATTTGAGTGTAGAAAAATCTTCATCATTACCTCCTTTATCAGGATGTATTTTTGATGATAAACCTCTATATAGTTTTTTAAGCTTTTGAGATGGATTTAATTTTTTTTGTTTTTTGTCTTCTTTAGGTAAATCTTTTCTTACTTCGCCAGTCTCTTCATTAACCCACATTTCGGCACTCTTGTCTACAAAATACTTACCAAAAAGAATAGACCACTCTTTATTATATTCTTCAGCTTCTTCTTCGACTTCTTCTAATTCTAATTTGAGGAATTCGTACTTATGTGAAAGTTTTTTAAGAGCTCTTGACATTAGTAAGTTCCTTCCCCGTAAAGGTCCCATACCTCGGGTTCAGGATCTGGAATGTCTATTTGTTGTTGCTTAATAGCAAATAATTTACCGTTGAGAGGTTCAAGTCTATAGTGACCTTTAAATTTAGTTTTACGCATATAAGTTGTAAGCGCCTGAACTAAACCTTCTACTGTTGTGCCTCGATCGATTACCAGCTCCCAATTATCACCAGGTGGAACTCTTTCGGCAATAAGTTCATTTATTTCTTCTATTTGTGTTGTCATAGTTAATATATTCTAATAATTTATCTGCTACAAGTCTATGACCTTTTGCAGAAGGATGTTTAAAGTTTTTTGCAAAATTATCTCTAAAAGTACCTTTATCTCTATATAGTGTTTCATTTTCATCCATAAATAGATGATGTGTGTTATCCGCTAACCAATTATGCGATATAATATCTATAATAGTGTTATTAGGTTTTCCCCATTCTACAAACTTTTTTGGCTCTATATAAGGTTCAAGTTTATAATCATATCCAAAAACAGGATTAAAAGCCTGGGTTATTATATAGTTAAAACCTTCAAGGCAATCTTCTATCTTTTTAATATGCTTACATAATGAATTTAGAGTAAAACGTCCAGTATCTGCAAAATCTCTCATTTTATTATACGAAAATTTATGCTCATTTCTGTGAGGAGTAGTAAGAGCAACTAATATAAAATCATCTTTTTGATAAAATATACTCTGTCTACAAGTATTTTGTACAATAAAATTATTAGAAGCTCCAGGTCTACCTAAATTTATCAAGTTTAAACCTAAATCTTGTGCTATATAGTAACTAAATGTTTCGTTTATTTCTACATCTTCACCGTATACAAACGAATCCCCTAAAGCCCATAAATTAGCCATGCTTATAATTTTTTAAAGCCTAACAAATTCCATCCGCCAGGCTTTTCATATTTACTATCAAAAATCTCTTCAAATCCTAATTTCATTATTTCTTTCTTTAGCACTGTGCTAGATAATGGATTAAAAAGATTTTCTAAAATGTGATGCTCTTTATATAACTCAGTATGATGTTTAATAATTTTATCATCCCAATCTACTTGATCACTATTATAAATATCGAAAAGTATAATTCCACCTTTCTTAAGAAGCTTATGAAACTGTTTAAAATAGATACTTAATTCAAAATAATTACAGTGACAAAGAACATGTGTAGATGTAATAATATCTATTGATCTATTTTTTATAGTAAAATCGCTAAAGTAATAATCTTTGATAAGTTCATAATCAATATTTTTACAATCAGCTGTATAATTCTCACATAACTCTAAAAATTCATCTACTATATCTACACAGATATATTTTTTAAAATGTGGACTCATATACTTAGCCATTAACCCTTCACCGCTACCGAACTCCATTATAGTTCTTTTTTTCTTGTCTTTAAAATGAAGATCTATGATTGGAATATAAGTACCGTCACAATAAACTTGTTTCTCTTTAAGTATAGATTTAAGTTGAGTTTTTGTTGGGTTTGGAATTCCGTAAAGTAGATCGTGAGGAGTTTTGCTACTATGCCAATATGTTTTTACTTTGCTATCTTGCATTACTGTCTTAAGGTTTTAGTTAGTCTGTAATCTTTATTAATAAACATGTCTGGTATTAGCATACTATGAGATGCTCTTACTGGGTTAATATCAAGACCACCTCGTCTAGTATATAGACAAGCAACCATTAGTTGTTCTGGTTGATATGCATCAGTTAAATGTTTATATACCATTTCACATATTTCTTCGTGAAAATGACTCACTGTTCTATGACTTACTATATATTTAGCTAAAGAATCTGCAGAAGGTAGTTTCTTACCTTTCATTTTAATAAATACATCTCCCCAATCTGGTTGGTTTGTAACCCTACAATTAGATCTAAGTAAATTTGATTTAAGTTTTACTTCTTTAACTTCTTCATAAGTATCTTCTACAGCTAATTGATCAGCATCTGATTGAAATGCTGTAAAATCGATTTGATCTAAATCCACTATATCTCCTAGATCTTTATAACCTTCAAAAGATAAAGCCTCTCCTTCTTCTTCGCTAGCATAAAAAGATACAGTAGTATTAGTTTCTAGTAACTCATCTAAATCTCTCTTAACTCTAGCTTCTATACCGCTAATACAATCAGCTGCATTATCTGCTATACGAGTCATATTAAATGAATTTAAGTATAATTTAATTGACTTAGATTCAACATGGTATTCTGAATCTGAAGGACATACTATTTTTAACATACCGGCTACTGGTTGACCTTTAGTCGTAATAGCAGATACTTCATAACAGTTCCATGTATCTACTCCTACAAAACTATCTGATGTTAATCCATAACCTTCTCTGTTTAAGTATCTAGGTACTTTAACCAGTAATTCAGGTGAATAAGTATCTTTGTAACCATCTCCTCCTACTTTACCTAAATGCTTTGAAGCAATATCTACTACTTCTTGATAATTTTTAACGTCTGCCATAATTTTAATTTATAAATTCTAATATTTGATTCACACGCTGTAATGGTGACCCTGTTACAGTCAGATAGGGTTTTCTAACTCCTTGTAGAAGTAATTTAAATTCGTTATCAATTGATACTCTCCATTCTTCATTAACACTCCTAACTCCATCATCTACAGATTCAAACTCTATAGGAAAATAGATATAGTGAGTATATTCATTCTTAACTCTATTCCAAGTATCTTCAATATAGTTATGAGCTTCCTTACTAAGTTTATCCATAAACGTAGAATAAACAACAAGGTCCATATAACATCTATCTAATATCATATTACCAGGATTAAGTAGAGCTTCTAAATGAAATGAACTAATAGCTAATTGAGTCTCAGAAGTACCTGCTTCATTAATAGGAAATCCATAGGACCCTACTGTACGAGTAGATTCGTTAATAAACTCATACTTAGGTAATTTATTTTTAAGTAGTTCGTATACAGTAGTCTTACCTGTACTACTTGCTCCTACTAATGCTATTCTTTTAACCATATAACCTTTTTATACAATATACGAAAATATAATTAAATATTCAAATAACCTTTAATAAATTTAACCCATAATCCTAAACTTATCTCTTTAAGTTTATCATAGGTTTCGTCTAAAGTAAAGTTATCGTTAAGTATACTAGCTTCAGCTATTACTTCACCTTCATCTACTCCAGCTATAACTTTATGAATAACAGATCCAATCTCTTTATACTTTCCTTCATATGCTCTTTTTTGAGGATCTTTACCTTTTAATTCTGGGTACTTAGTAATTAAACCTGGATGACCGTTAAATAAATTTACTCCTTCAGTAACATAACCGGGTATAATTCTTAACCAGCCATGTAAAGTAACTAAAGCATCTGGAAAATACTGAAGTACCTCCATATAGTTATCTTCGTCAGGGTAGTTTTTAAAAGTCCAGTAGTGTCTTTTTTCTATTCTAGGATCTATTGTTCTTAGATGCTCAGGCCTTTCATTGGTAATTATCCTATCAGGCCATCTCCCAGTTTTTTCTGCT
>Ga0208767_1002231_pt1 | contig 14858 bp, 26 predicted proteins | sample VirMetDEL_Mar_21_FD_184514 | JGI IMG/M metagenome (GOLD analysis project Ga0208767, IMG submission 184514) | Aqueous microbial communities from the Delaware River and Bay under freshwater to marine salinity gradient to study organic matter... | ecosystem: Environmental > Aquatic > Marine >... | reverse complement strand
ATATTTTAGGAGATAAATTAAATGGGTAAAATCAAAGTAGACCAAATAGAAGAAAGAGTATCAAGTAACGGTGTTGAAATATTATCTACACCAAAAGTTGATACAATATCAGAATTAACCAGTGCTGCTGGTGTTACTGTTGATGGTGTTTTATTAAAAGACTCTCAAGTTAGTACAGATGTAATAAATGAAAAAACATCTGCTACTGGTGTAACAATAGATGGTGTTTTATTAAAAGATGGTGAGATAATAGGTGCTAAATTTACAGACTATTCTGAAAAAGATGTAGCTTTATCATCAACATCTGGTGTAGTTGCAGTAGATTTAGCAAATGGCAATACAGGTTCATTAACTCTTACAGAAAATGTAACAGATATTGACTTTACAAATGTACCGACAGATGGTACTGCTGGATTTACAATGAAAATTACACAAGATGCTTCATCAGCGTATACTGTTGCAATAAACGCAGTAACTGTAAATACTTCTGCGGCAACTGTAAAAACAGCTGGTGGTGCAGGATTTACAATGTCATCAACACTCGGCGGTATAGATTTAGTAACTTTCTTATTTTTTGATGCAGATGCTAGTAATGTATTTTTAAATGCAGTACAAGATTTTAGCTAAGGAGTAATATGCCTTTAAAAAGTAGTGCCGCAGGATTTGTATTTCGTGGTAGAGGAAGAGTTCCTCTTTTTGTTGATTATTTAGTAATATCTGGCGGTGGCGGTGGTGGTAATGATAACGGTGGCGGTGGAGGTGCTGGAGGTTATAGAACTTCTTGGGGTACTGGAAATATATCTGGTGGAAACTCTGCTGTAGAAACTGGACAAACACTTGCAGCAAATACAGATTATTCGGTAGCAGTAGGTGGTGGTGGAGGAACAAGTTCATTTGTAGGTACATCAACAATAAGTTGCACACGAGGTGGTGGTGGAGGTGGATATAATGGAACAGGAGGTTCTGGAGGTTCTGGAGGTGCTAGATATGGTGCTGGTACATCTGGTCAAGGTAACCAAGGTAATGCAGGTGGCGGAGGTGGTGCTGCTCAAGGTGGTAGCAGTTCAAATAGTGGTGGTAGTGGACATTATAGTTCAATTACTGGAACTAACACAATAAGAGCTGGCGGCGGTGGAAAAGGTTGTAACTCTGGTGGTGGTGGTATAGGAGGCGGCGGAGCTGGCGGCGGTGGCGGCGGTGCTAATTCTGGCGGTAACGGAGGTAGCGGTGCAGCTAACACTGGTAGTGGTGGCGGAGGTGGTAGAGATTATATTTTCGGTGCTGGTGGTACAGGTGGTGGTGGAAGTGGAATAGTAGTTTTAAGATATCCAGATGCATATACACTAGTCGATGTAAATAATACTTTAGCTGAATCAACAACTACACACGCTGATGGAACTAAATCTACTACTTTTACAGGTGGTAGTGGAACAATAAGGTTTAATTAATATGGCTCATTATGCAATTTTAGATGAAAACAATATAGTAATAAATGTAATTACTGGTAGAGATGAAGATGAACTTATAAATGGAGAACTTGTAGATTGGGAAGAAAAATATTTAGCAGAAATTATAAATATACATCCAGAAGCAGTTGATGTTAAAAGAACATCATACAATACTCAAATGAATACTCATTTACTTGATGGAACACCTTTTAGAGGCAATTATGCAGAAATAGATGGAACTTATGATGAAGTAAATGATGTTTTTATTCCACCACAACCTTTTAATAGTTGGACACTAAATGAAGATACACTAATTTGGGAACCACCTTTTGACAGACCAAGAGAAGATGGAAACTCATATTTTTGGGATGAAGAATTATATCAATCTGATAATACGCTAGGTTGGGTATTACAAGAAGGTACAGAATAATGGCTACATATAGTGCAAGACCGCTTAGAGTAAGGTTTACATCTGGTAATACAGATGGACTAGCAGAGTTTCCTGATGGTTCAGATTCTGATGCAGATGGTATATTAATACCAAGATTTTCTACAAGTGAAAGAGACGCTTTAGCAACATCAAAAGTTTATCAAGGTTTAATAATATTTAACGACTCAACTTCTACACTTCAAATCTATACAGGTTCTGATGGAAGTAATAATAGTTCAAGCTGGGGAAATGTTACTGTAAATGGTGCAACAACAGCAACAATATTAGCTCTTTCGTAAATGATTAAAGACATAAAAAACTCAAATCAAATGTTAAAATGCAATGGGATTAATTAATCATGGTAGATACATTTAAAAGTTACGCATTTAATTTAGAAGATGAAACAGCTCATTCTATTCCTTTTGTTAATTCTTCTGGAACACAAACACAAATTAATTTAGATAGTAATGGAGATATAGCATTTACAGATGCCTCTGATGATACTTCTGACCCTATTGATGTATCTTCTAGTGATATTTTAGTTATAACTGACGAAACAGGTACAACTGCTAATCTATCTGTTATAAATCCTTTACTTTATACAGTTCCTTCTGCAACACAAACAGTTGTAGTTTCAGCACAAGTTGCTAATGTTGTTGACACAAATGGAAATGTTAATTTTAAATTATTAAAATCTAATGGAGATGAAGTCTTTTTAGTCAAAGATTATACAATTGCCGCTGATACTAAAGATAATTTAATAGAAGGTAAGTTATTTTTAGAAGCAGGGGATAAAATATATGGATATACTGGATATTTAGAAGGTAGCTATATAGATTTAACATTAAACTTATTGGAGATTACCTAATATGGCAGAAAGAGTAGTACATGTAACGCTTGATGGAAGTAATCAAACTTCTGGTCTTTCTATATTTTTTGAAGGTGCAGATTCTGGTTTAAGATTACCATCGGGCTCTACAGCAAATAGAGATGGTTCAGCATTAGCTGGAGATACAAGATTTAATTCTGATGATAATGTAATTGAATATTACAATGGCTCTTCTTGGATTCAAGTTGGTAGTGCAGCTACAGAAACTCTAACAAATAAAACTTTTGACGCAAATGGTACAGGAAACTCAATATCTAATATTGAAGTAGCAGATTTTGCAAGCGGTGTATTAGATACAGATATATCTTCTGTTTCTGCTAGTGATGATACATTATTTAGTGCTAAATCGTTAGTAAGTTATATCACTTCTAGCTTAGCGACTACTACAGGAAGTGAAACACTAACAAATAAAACTTTTGATTTAGATAATAATACTTTTTCAAATATTGAAATAGATAATTTCAAAGGAAGTGCAATTGTTATAGAATCTGAAGGAATGTCATCTAGTGATAACGATACATCTATACCAACAACCGCTGCTTTAGTAGATTATTATGCTGGTGGAAATGGTGTTACTTACTCTGCTGGAGACTTTAGTTTAAATTTTACTGGAATAACTGATGGTACAGCAATTGAAGTTGATATAGCAACAGACCAAGTATTAGTGTATGATTCAGATGCCTCAGCAAATAAAAAAATAAATGCTGACCAAATGGCTGCAAAGATAAACCACACCAGTGCAAAAATTTTCTTTGTAATGAACGGGGGAGACTAAAAAACAATAATGTTAAATACATATGATATACTTGAACATCAAAATAATTATCTGGAGATAAATCATGGCGAATAGACCAATTTATGTAACTAGTACTAACGGAACCTACGATGGTTTAAAAGAGTTTGCCGATGGTGCTAACTCTGGTATTAAAATTCCCGGTGGTAGTACAGCTAATAGAAACTCTTCTCCGAGTACTGGTGAAATAAGGTATAACACAGATAACAATTATTTAGAATACTATGATGGTTCTGCTTGGGTAGAACTAGCACCAGATGCTACTGAAACTTTAACAAACAAAACTATAGATGCTAACGGTACTGGTAATAGTATTAGTAATTTAGAAGTAGCAGATTTAGCATCAGGTGTTCTTGATACAGATTTAGCCACAGTATCATCTAATGATGACACTTTAGCTTCAGCAAAAGCAGCTAAAGCATATATTGATGCTAACGCTGTTACACTTGACAGCACACAAACTCTTACAAATAAAACTTTAGATATTGATAGCAATACATTATCTAATTTAGAAGTAGATAACTTTAAAGGAACTGCAATAGTTCTTTCTTCAGAAGGTTTAGCAAGTTCAGATAACGATACATCAATACCTACTACAGCAGCAGTAACAGCTTACTTTTCTGCTTCAAGCGGTTTGAGTATGACATCTGGAACATTAGCACTAGATATAAATGGTGCAACAGACGGAACAAGTATAACAGTAGACGGAGATAATGATTTAGTACTACTATATGATGCTTCCGCAACACAAGTAGTAAAAGTTAAGACAAGCCAAATAGCAAGTCCAGCAAGTTTAAACACTTCGGCATTGTTTTTTGGATTAAACGGATAATATAGGAGATAAATAATGGCTAGCGGATTATTAGCAAGAAGAGATGGTGATGATACAGACGGTACAGTATATACTGCACCTTCAAGTACATTAAGCGTTGTAAACTTAAACATTGCAAACACTACTTCTTCAGCAGATGTAATTACAGTCTATGTTGCTCCAACAGGCGCTACCTTAGGTACAGAACACAAGATTGAATCTTTCACTCTTGGTGCAAATGCTGTACTAGAAAGAACAAACATTGTTTTAGATGCAGGTTCTTTTATAGCAGTTAATGCAACTGCTGGTACTGTAGCAAATGTTTGGGGAATAGAAGAAGCTGTATAAATAGGAATTTAAAATGGGTAGATATAACGAAGACAATTTAACTAAAATTAAATCTATTCAGAGAATCAATGCTAGTCACGGTAGAACTAACACCACTTATACCGCGACAATTAGTGCTATTGATACTTCTAAATCTTTTTTAATTAGTAACCAACAAGGCTATAACACTTATAGTGTTCATAGGTATACTCACGGTGGTAATGCTTATCAAAACAACTATGGACAAGTTAATGGTGGTACTACTACTGGCGGTGCTAGAATAACAAGTTCCACACAAATACAATATGGTGCTTATCAATCTGGTACTTATAATAGTGGTGAAAGTTCGTATCATTGTATGCAGGTTATAGAGTACGAATAATGGGTAGAAGTAATCCTGCTGGCGGTTCAACTATTAATAGTATTCAAAAAGGTTTTATACAAATTGCTTCTACTACAGACGGACAAACACAAACAGAATCTATAACTATTAGTGCTGTTGATAGAACAAAGTCTTTTATTTACGCAAACAGAAGCACATCTAATGCTTTTGGTTATGGAGTTTGGCAAAATACTTTATTTTCAAGCAGCCATGTTCAACATCCAGATGTTTATTTTACAAGTGACACAACTATAGAATGCAGAGCTACAACAAGAAATTATACATATGGATACAAAAGAGCATATGTTGCTTGGCAGGTGATAGAATATAGGTAATTATGGTTAGAAATATAAGAATACAAAGTACAATTAAAAGCGTACAAAGAATTACAACTGGAACTCGTGGTACTACGAATACAATTAGTTCTGTAAATCCTGAAAAAACAGTTTTATGGGCAAATTGCAGAACAGGTTCAAGCGATTGGCAAAATGAATCTGGAGCTTGTCACCTTACTGACTCTACAACTGTCACAACTTATGGTAATGGTGCTTATGGTACCGGAAATGGTACTCAATATATAGACATAGTGGAGTATGAATAATGGGTAGATTGTTGTACAATGAAGGTGGTAGTAAAGATAGTGTGATAAAATCTATACAAAGAGTAAGCACACACACTAACGGTGTAACTACAATATCAGCAGTAGATATAAGTAAAACTATTGTTGTTACAACACCTTATGGTGGAATTGGTCGAATACCAATGTATTTAAGTAGTTCTACTACACTACAAAGATACCAACAGAGTGGAGGAGCTAGCGGTATTGGTGAGAGTAGTAGAGTGGAAGTAATAGAATATAAATAGGAGATAATAATGAGCGTATTTTATGCAGTTAAAAATGATGTAGATGTTGTAATTACAACTAAAGAAGTTAAATCTAATGTGATACAAGTATTAGAAGACGGAACTGTACAAACATTTGATGACTTAGCAGACCATTTAGCAATATCGGACTTTACAGTTTGTGAGCCGGGTGATAAATATGATTCAGAAAATGATGTTTACCTAAAAGCAGGTGTAGACGCACAAGGTGAAAGAAGGTGGTATGACGAATCCACTGGAGTACTTATGCAAAACACTTACAATGAAGATGGTAATGTATCAGGTTCTGAAGCGGTTTAAATAATATTTTTAAGTTTAGATAGTATTCCTAAATTTTCAATATTTTTACGAAAAATATTTATGTCGTAAAAATAACTTGGTCTACTACTTATTTTGTGTGGGTACTCGAGTTCTAATAATCTTTCTTTAAAATAAGAACTTGTATTTTCTGAAAAATATTTTGTAGCTTTCTGTTCTGCAATTTGCCAAAATTCAGTATCATATATACTTCCCGATAAGTAGTGCATTAATACTGTTTCAATACATTCCGTAATATATTCATTAAATTCATAATGTGGATAATTAAGTTCTAGTTTTTCTAAATAATCTAAAGCATAAGCATTTAATCTTAATGTTCCCGATAATGATGTAGCTTCAAAAGGTTCTATAAAAAATGCAGCATTACCACTATAAAATGTTTTATTTTCAAATGTGCTTTTTCTATAATAATTGTCAAAAGTAATAATTTGATAATTTTCTAAATCATGCTCCATTTTTTCTGTTTCTAAAAATTCTTTTAAATCTTTCAATATATCAAAATGAGTATTTATTATGTTATTGTACATATAGGTAACAAAAATAAATTCTTTAGTAGGCATTACACTAATCCAACCATAAGGTCTTGCTATAATTCTTGTATGTTCAAAATTTGGATATTTCCATTTAATTTTTATTCCTAAAGCTCTATCTACTGGTATATTTTCAATTTTTGTGTAGTTTTTATCGTTTAGTTCCGGTTTACCTGTTGTGATTAATGTGTAATCTGAATCTATTTTATCAACATACTTTATATTTGTATTTATACTTTTTAAATAGTTTATTATGTCTAAAGAATTAAAATGACATGATATATTTGCTAAATCAAAACTTTGAAAATAATCTATATTAAAATTTTCTTTACTAACACCTGTTTTATGATGAGCTTTAAATTTACTTATTTCACTATAATCTATATTATTGATGTACTTCATGTATAGATAAAAATCTAAAGTAGCACTAATTCCAACATTTTGTGCAGGACTATTATTTGTGTAACAGACAACTTCTAAGTTTGATTTATGATTTAATAGATTTATAGCCATCATTCCAGCTAATCCATCTCCTACAACTGTTATTTTTTGTTTCATGTTAAAATAATATCATGAAAAAAGTTATATTTGTATCTGAATTAGAAGGTTTAGAATTAGTAGAAAAAAGCAGACCACAACCTGCTAGTAATTTTATTCCAGATTGGTATAAAAATATGCCTATAGATATTCCTGAAAGAACAGTTTTAAATAATTTTCACATTAGTAAAATTGTACCAAATTTTAAAACTGCTAAAACTTGTCCTAATTTTTCAAAAGTATTTCATGAAGGATATGTTTTAGTAGCACCTTGTGATATTTTAATTGGATTTGATAATGGTAATCAAAGATTTATGCAACCTAGTAATTCTGATTTCTTTATAGACTATCATGATAATGACCAGTTTGTACACTATGCACCGAATACTGGTGTAAGAGGAGTATTTAAAATTACTACAAGATGGAATGCTATAACTCCAAAAGGTTATAGTATGAGATATATACCTTTGTTCTGGCACTTCAATAAAGATTGGACTGCTTGTTACGGAAGCATCGACCAAGATAGAAGTCATCAATTAAATATACAGATTTTATACACAAGCGAAAAAGATGAAGTATTAATAAAACAGGGTGAACCACTTTGTTATTTAATACCATATAAAAGAGAAAAGTTTTCTTGGACTATAGAAAATATGACAGACGCATGGAAAAGAAAATTAGAAGCAGCAAGATTTCGAGTTAGAAATTCTTTTAAAGCAGGATATTTGAAAAATGAAATTTAATATAAATAAAAAATTAAAAATAGAATTTAGAACTGATGTAGAAGGACTAGATAAATTTGCACCAGTAGTTCGTTCTAGTCAATTTATACCTAAATGGTTTAAAGAAATGAAAGATTATGTACCTGAAGAATTAAGAGAACTAAATGATTTAAGTAATTTTAAAAAAAATCATAATACTTCTAAAAAATATTTAGACGGTACAGTTAAAAGATGTCCTGCAATAATAGACTTGACAACTGAAGGATTCATAATACCTTTATGGTCAGATTATTTAATACAATCAGATGGAATTAAAGCAGAGTGGTCTGCTAGAAGTTTTCCAGTTGGGCTTGACTTTCATCCAAATGAACAAGTTTATAATTGGGATTTCGACAAAAATGATTTTCATTCGCCTATGAAATTTGTAAATCCTTGGAGAATATATACACCACCCGGATATTCTTGTTTATTTATTGCACCCTATTATCAATTTGAAAAAAGATTTACAGTACTTCCGGGAATAGTAGAAACAGATAAGCACCACGCAGTACAATTTCCATCTATTATTCATATTAAGGGAGATATATTACTAGAAAGAAATACTCCTTTAGTACAAATTATTCCATTTAAAAGAGATAAATTTGATTATTCTGTAGGGCAACAAACTGAAGAAGGTCGATATATTGAAAAATCAGAAATGAATAATATTTCATCTAAATTTAAAAATGGATATAAAGATTGGGTTGCTAAGGAAGATAAATGGAAATAATAGACAATTTTTTACCAGATTGGTATTTTGAAGTATTAAAAGAAAATGTTTTAGAAAATGAAGATGTTAAGTGGGTTTTCGTTTCTAAAAATATAGCAGGAGAAGATGAGGGTTATTTAACCGATTTACCAAAAGCAGAAACCAACATTGGTTTTTCTCATGTATTTTTTACATATGTTCCACCATTCAATAAATTAAAAACAGAAATTTATCCAATATTCGAGCCCTTACTAGCAAAAATTGAAAATTCTTATAATATAAAAATAAACATGTTACATAGAATTAGAGCCGTAATAACTCCCTCTTCTAAGAAAGAAGGTATACACTTACCACATACTGATGAAACATCACCACACTATACATTTTTATATTACTTAAATGATTCTGATGGAGATACTATTTTTTTTAATGAAAAATATCCTAATGAAGAAAAAAAACTAACAGTTCATAAAAGAATTAAACCAAAAGCCAACACAGCTGTACTATTTGATGGGTTACAATTACACAGTTCTTCTGTTCCTGTAAATACTGATTACAGAGCAACTATTAATATTAATTTTGAATAATGAAAATAACTATTATACCTAAAACTAAAAGTAGAGAGCCATTTTTAGAACTATACCCTCCAAAACTTGCTAATGAATTTTTACCAGATTGGTATAAAGAAATGGAATTAGGTAGTAGAAAGGCTTCTTGGATAAGACATCATTTAGGAGATGATTATGCTGATGAAAGAGATATAGGTAAAGGTTATACAGCAAAAAAGTGTCCTGCAATTCAAGATGTAATTACTTCTGGAATAGTTATACCACTTTGGGGAAAAATGTATATTGGACATGAGTATGATGATGAAGGCAAACCTATTGAAACACATTATGCTTTTACAGGGGACCAATTTACTGGAAAAAAATCAATGAGTATTAGTACTAACGAACATCATCATATTACAACTCATAATCCTTATCAAACTGAATATATGGATGTAGGAACAAGAGTAGATGGAGCAATTTTAAAAATAGAACTTCCTTATAAGATTATTGTACCTAAAGGATATAACATATTTTATTCAGACCCATTTTATCACTTTAGAAATGACATAAGATGCCTTACTGGAATGGTAGAAGCAGACAAGTGGGGCTATATAACATTTCCTTTTAGTATAGAAAATTTAGAGTGTTCTATAGAACCTAACACTCCTTTAATTCATGCTTTAATATACAAAAGAGAAGAAAAATTAGAACTTGAAACCAGAGCTGGTACTGAAAAAGAATACAAAGATATAGAATTAGATATTATGGATTTTTATTTAAAAGAAAAAGATTACAGAAAATTATAATGATTAAAGTTGCTGATATACAAATTAATGGAATATTACATTTTGGGGCAGCTGCTAATTTTATAAACATATTTAAAGATGTATATAAATATACTTATTACAAAACTGATGATGATGAAATTTACAATCCTATAAAATCTATAACAACTTTATTCAAACTTAATACTAAAAATCCTAAGTTAACAATATATACAAATCAAAAAAATAAAGCTGAAGAAATTTACAATATATTAAAAAATACTGAAGTTATATATACTGGCATGCATAGACCAGAAGATATTATTAAATTAAATCAAACAACAATAAAAATATTATGAGTAAATTATATTGGTTTTTAGCACAAAAGCCTAATGTACCACCAACTAGCATTTTTCATTTTCCAAAATATTCAAACACATCTGTTCCTATATGTCCACAGACTAAAGCATTAGATAAAAGAATAATTGATATAAATATGCCATACCACTTATTAATTGAAAGAACAAATACTGGTATTTTAAATTTTAGTAGTAAAGATGTAGAACAAAATAATATACAGTTTGAAAATCCTATACTGAATGTTACACCTTTTATCAAAGGTGAAGATAGTGTTATACATTTTGTAATGCCTTATTGTTTTATGTCTGATGATAAAGATTTAGAAGGTTATCAAATGATGGTTAAGTCAAACACAAAACACATATTTAATGGTGCAGAAATAATAGAAGGATTATTACCTGTAGGAAGATACGGAAGAATTATTGATTTAGCTTTATATGTTCCTAAAAATACAAAAGTAGAATTATTTAAAAATGAACCAATATTTAGAATGGTTTTTAATAAAGATGTAGAATTACAACATATAGTTCCTACCGATGCAATTATTGAATATACAAATTCTATTGGAAATGTTACAAAATATAATAAAGGTATGAAAAATATATTTAAAAGAGCTTTTGTTACTTATCCATACAAAGAACTAAAAAAATGTGATAAAATATAATTAATAAATATTTAACCATAAACCACCATTTATGGAGAAAAGCGGGAACCCACCTTCCCGCTTTTCGTGTTATAATAGGTAACTATGGATATACCAAAATTCCCAGAGGGAACAAAAAGAGAAGAAGCAATTAACGAATTAATTTCAGATAATGATTTTAAAGAGGTTGTTTTAAAACAACTTAATTATATGCGTATTAAAGGAATCAACCTTGTACAAGACGCGGATGATATGGTTAACTTGTATCTTAAAATTACAAAACAATTACCAGAATAAAAAAATACTTCTAAATACCTATAGGTAGCAATTCGCATGTTATAATAGTATCAGTAATAGATAATTGGAGGATAAATGGCTGATAATGTCAAACTCGAAGATATGAATCAAGACCAGTTACGCAATGCAGTAACTTCTTTGATTCAACAGTTACAGCAAGCTGATGCAACTATTAGAGATTTAGGCGCAAAAGTTGCTAACAAAGAGATAGAAAATTCTAGGCTTAGAAGCGTTCTTAGTGCTAATCAACCTGCACAAGTTGCTAAAGCTGAGGAAGAATAACAGTGAGTTCTTTAGAAGAATTTGCTAAAAACGAAAAGACACAATCTAACAGGGTTGCATGGAGAGATAGAACAGAGGAAAATCAAAAACTTTGGAAAGAAGCCATTGATGGGATAAATAAAGGATACTCAGTTACAACTGTTGCAAGATGGTTGATAAAAGAAAAGCAGTGTCCTTTATCAATACATACTCTCCGTCATCAACTTAAGGACACGCAAGATGTCTACTCTTGATGAATACGCTAAAGCTGTTAGGTCTTTAGATAACGCAAAAAAGCAAAAGAAAGAACATCCGAAGGGTTGGGAACCGGGAGTCGTTCTTAACGGTGGTAAAAGTTTTGTAAGCTCTGGACCAGTAAAGTCTAAAAAAGAAGCTAAAAAGAAATGGGACCAATACATTGAGCTATTGGGATTTGACCCAGATGAATTTGAAATTATTGAACCAGTTCATGTTAGAACATGGTCAACTCAAACTTCAGAAGGTGTTCAGCAAATGTATTACTACAAAGCTGATATCCGTTCTCGTAAACACATTGAAAATGATGTAGATTACGATAAATTAGTTTCTGAAATTAAAAAGGTTAAAAAACCTGTTCGTAAAGTCAAAACAAAAGAAAATGGTAGCATGGTAGTCTGCTTATCAGATTGGCAAATGGGTAAGCGCGATGGAGATGGAACAGAAGGTATTGTAAAAAGAGTAACTCAAATGATACCAGATGTTATTGATAGAGCTAAAGAACTTCGTAAAGCAGGTAATCCTATAAACAAATTATATGTATTTGGATTAGGTGATATCGTCGAAGGGTGTGGAGAACATTACGCCATGCAAAATTTTCAAGTAGAAATCGACCAGCGTCGTCAAGAAATGGTTGCTAGACGACTTTTAGTAGAAGCATTGAAGCAATGGGCACCACACTTTGATAAAGTTATTGTTGCTGCTATCCCCGGAAATCACGGAGAAAATCGTAAGAACGGGAAAGCCTTTACGACATTTGGAGACAATATTGATGTTTCCGTTTTTGACCAAGCAGCAGAAATACTAGCTGAGAATAAAGCATTTAATCATGTATCTTTTGTGATACCAGAAAATGATTTATGGCTTACTTTAGATATTGATGGTGTCATAGTAGGAATAGCTCATGGTCATCAGTTTAGAACTGGTGGTAGGTATTCTCATCAAAAAGCAGTAGCTTGGCTATCTGGTCAAGCATTTGGTAAGACTAATATGGGTGATGTAGATATCCTTATATCCGGTCATTTTCATCATTTATTTGTAATTAATGAGGGACAGAGAACTCTTATGCAATGTCCTTCGGTTGATGGTGGTTCAGACTGGTTTGAAAATATAAGTGGTAAAAACTCATTCTCTGGAACTCTTACATTTACGCTTAAAGATAAAGAGAATAAATTACCTTGGGATAATTTACAGGTACTCTAATGGACCCAGCAGATTTGTTAAAAGTTTTAAACAAAATGCGTAAAGATATTGAAGAACTTACTAGAAATACTGAAATTAGGTTTATTAAAAGAAGAGAACAAATAAAGCTTGATTTAAAGGAAGTAAACGATAAATCAAGTAGATTGGAAAAACTTGTTCTGCTCTTAGCCGTGATACAATTGATAGAATTATTTATATAGGAGATTATGTCATATTTAGTAGATAACGAGAATCCAAACGCAAAATTACGCGATAATGGTAAAAAAGGCCATTACTATCCAACACGCTCAAAAGATATTCAAGGAATCGTGGTTCATACTGCCGAAGGCGGAACAAAGGCAATAAATATTGCGAAGTACTTGTCAACAACTGATAGAACAGCTTCGGCTCATGTTGTAATTGATGATGAAGAGATAGTGGAATTGGTCCCAGATAACTTTACCGCGTTTCATTGCAGAGGTTCTAATAGTAAATCTCTAGGATTAGAGATTGCCTACTTTGCTGCAAAATGGGGCGAGGACCCTGTTTACGAAGAAGCAGTAATCGCCCTGTCAGCAAGTTGGTGTGCAGAAAAAGCTAACCTGTACAACATTCCTATGGAGAGAGTTACTATAGATGAATGGAATGCAGGTAAAAAAGGTTTTATATCACATGCAGAATGTGACCCCGGTAGAAGAACAGACCCGGGTGCAAACTTTGATTGGGATAAATTCTTTGCTTATATGAAAGGCTTATCTGTAGATAGTACAGAATTTGAAGAAGTCATAGAAGAATCTGAAAAGATTGAAGAAGTAAAAGAAGAAACAAAAGTTTACGATTTTTCTGTAGTGCCTAAATGGCCGGGTAGATTGTTTAAAAGAAACAATCCATTAATCAGAGGAAAAGATGTCGCTGACTGGCAAAAAGCAGTTGGTGGACTAAGCGGAGATGGTATATATGGAGGTAAGTCAGAACAGGCTTGCATTAAATTCCAAAAAGAACATGGATTAAAAGCTGACGGTATAGTCGGTAAAATTACATGGGATACCACCTTTGCATATCAAAAAAAATAGTTAGGAGATATTTTGGCAAACGCTAAAAAGAAACCAGCAAAAAATAGCTACTGGAAAGATGTAGCAATTAGAGCTGTTAGAACTGCAATACAAGTATTTGCAGGTGTATTAATGGCTAATCAAGCAGGAATGTTTGAAGCAGATGTTTTGATGGCCGGTATGATTGCCGGTGCGTCAGCCCTTGTAGCAGTCGTCCAAAACGCATTGGAAGACGCTCCATTTGACTTTATGTCAAAGATACCAAAGGGTTAAGTTCTCAGAAATGAGAGCACTCGAAAGAGTGCAGGTGTGCGTGGACTTCGGGGCGGTATAACCGCTCCGTTGTCGTTTCTAGGATAAAATATAATTATGAAGAAAAGAACACATACAATGCCTAAAGAAATTTATCCTAACTTAAATCGTAAACAGAGGCGTGCTTTAGCTGCTTTAGCTGCTGGCAAGCAAAGATAATGTTTTACTATAATATAGAAGTATTAAGAGTAGTAGATGGAGATACAATAGATGTCAGAATTGATTTGGGTTTTAATGTGTGGCATAAATGTCGTGTACGACTCATGGGCATTAATGCTCCGGAATCACGAACAAGAGATAAAGAAGAGAAAGCAAGAGGGTTGGCTGCAAAAGATTGGCTTATAGAAACATTAGGTAATGCACA
>Ga0208767_1002229_pt1 | contig 14872 bp, 3 predicted proteins | sample VirMetDEL_Mar_21_FD_184514 | JGI IMG/M metagenome (GOLD analysis project Ga0208767, IMG submission 184514) | Aqueous microbial communities from the Delaware River and Bay under freshwater to marine salinity gradient to study organic matter... | ecosystem: Environmental > Aquatic > Marine >... | reverse complement strand
GTATACCGCACCGATGCAGATACGGTTGAGGAGGCAGAGAAAGAAGTTTACACCATGGACTTTCGGGAACTCCCGGAGTCTGTAATCCAAAAGAAATTATGTCAGGTTTAATTGCTGCTATCGCAACAGGTACGGCTGCTGTAGCCGGCTCTATCAGCTCTTTCAGTCAGGCGGGTAAGGCTAAGAAGCGCGAGCTACAAGCCAAGAGAGATGCCAAGAAGGCTATGGCTGAGGCAAGGAAGCGTCTCGACGTCAACGTGATGGAGCAGCTATCCATTCAGAAGGAGCCGTATGAGTTGGCTCGGGAAGCAGCCTTGGTGGCTGGCACACAGGGTATTCAAGCTGGTGTTGAGGGTGAGGAACGCGGGGCAGCGGCTACAGCGGGCCGCGTCTATATGGGACAGCAAGACGCTCAGGCAAAGATTCGCTCAGCCATGGGGCAGGAGCTTCAGGGAATCCAACAACAAATAGTGGACGAGTCGGGTAGACTGAAGGATATTGGAATGGGCATCAGCCTTGAAGAGTCAGCGGGAGCACAGAAGGCAGCTCGCGACGCACAGGAGGACCGGGCAGCGGCTGTGCAAGCCGGTTTCGAGGGTCTCATTCAGGCAGGTGCTATTGGCATGCAGGCGGCCCCGCTGTATGGAGGGGGAACCAAAACCAATGTAAACACCCAAAGCCTTGGGATGAATACGGGTCAGACTACAACGCCCGGAGTTCGTACCGCTGGGGTTCAGCCGACCCAGCAGGTGCAGGCGCAACAGCCCACGTTTGGTTTCAATAATACTATCACGGCTGACAGTCAGTTTATTCCGCAAACCATTAACCAGCTCGCTGGCCTCGGATACATTCCCTTCCCATGACGTATTACAAGTATGCGGAGCGCGATGCTACATCGCGGGTAAACTGGTCTGACGTCAGTAAGAAGTGGACGGACGAGATAAATCAAATCGCCTCCGACCGCGATAAGAAGCGCACCGAAATACAAACGGCTACCGATGAGCTATCGGACAAGCTGCTCAATGCCCCTATGGGGGAGAACAAGGGCATCAACTCCTTTACCGCGAACCTATCGGAGATGTCGACCCAGTATCTCCTCGACGCCAACAGAAAGCTCAAGAGCGGAGACATCAAGCCCCGAGACTACATGGAGCTTATGTCCAACCTCAAGCAGGGTACTTCGGCCCTATATGACACCGCTAAAAAGTACAGCGACGTCTATGGAGAAAAGATGGAGCGCCTCCGCAATGGAGACTCGCAGCCCATGGAGGCTTTCCTTATGGCTAACGCAGAGGCTATGGGGAACTTCACGGAGTCCAACCCCATCATCAACCCCAGCAATGGGATGTTGAGCGTATATGATAGCACTGGTCGAACTATGTCTGTCCCGCGTATGAACGCCGCTATCGTTTCGCAATACGACTATTACGACTACGAGACGGAGATGGCACAGCGTGCCGACCAACTCGGTAAGGTCATCAACGTCATTATGGAAGATGACGTAAAGACCTTGGAGCAGGCTAGGCAGATGGAGGGGTATACGAAGGTTGAAGACGACTACCTCGACGCAGCCCTTGAGGATGGGCTTCACGTAAGTTCCTTACTTACAGTCGATATGCCCGGATACAATCTATCTGATGACGCAAGCAAAGCTGGGGATAACGACGTCCTTCTTGTCTTACACCCGCGTCAGCCCTCTACCGGCATCATGGTTCCCTTGTACGATTTCGTTGACGACATCGCAGCTATGGAGTCTTCGCAACAGGAGGCTAAGCTAGACGAGATTTTCGGTGCCGACTTGAGTAACGAGGAGCGAGCCAACCTGCTCCGTATTGCGGGCGAACAAAAGAAAGAAGCGCGAGAGTTTTTGCGTCGCGACCTACGCAGCCGGCAGGCTGATATTGAGACTCCGCAGGCGGAGTTTGCGGATACAGGCGGTAGCGGAAGGGGTCCGACCGATGCGCAAATCAAGCGTCAGGGTGTTATAGACAGGACTACGAATGCTGCTCAGCACTGGATGAACTTGGCGTTTGCACCAACTCCGGAGCAAAAGGCTACATCTGCCGGTGCCTTGCAGGGGACGAATTTTGTGGACGAGTATGGTTCTCGACAGACTATCGTGGGTGTAGACCCACTTACTTTCGAAGACAGGGTGGTGCTTACGTTGCGCGACGCCGATGGGAACGAGACCACTGTGGACCGAGTGTATGCAGACAGCCCCGCCGCAGAGCAATGGGTGTCTCAGGGCAACTTCTTCTACGAAGACCCCTCTGTAGCGGAGGCCCTTGTAACTTCGGCGCAACGTCGAGAAGAGGGACCGTTGTATGGGGGCATGACTCTTGGCGTCAGGGCTTCAGGCGCAGCCCTTGCTAAAGAGGTGGTGGACATCATCCCGTACGAGCAGGCTACTATCGGAACCGGCAAGAGCGCGGCATCAGTGCCCGTTTATTTCTCGGAAAACGCAAAACCCGGAAACGCAGAGAGTGAGGCAGCCGCGACAACGTCAGCAGTAAAAGCTGCGTTGGGAGCTATGGGTGTAGACGCCTCTAGCGTCACGCATATTACTGAGGCTGCTAGTGAGGATGCGGGTGTAGACTTGGACTGGGATACAGAGAAGGAAACCATCAGGTTCCATATCCCGGGCATAACCCCGAAGTCCATCTTCGTCCCCAACAACCAAGCTGGCATCAATGCCTTGGCAGACATGATGGCTATGCTCCCCAACCTAATTAAAAACAGGGGGCAGCTTACTGTCGAAGAAGCCCTAAAGATGTTCTCCAGCGTGCCCAAGTTCAAGGACTACAACGGGGAAAAGTTTGGTGATACAATGAGGGAGAAATTCGGCATTACCGAAGCGGCTCGTCCAACGAGCGCGGGGGGAAGTGCTCCTCGCCCACCCGCTCCACGACCCGGAGGTTAATCTTATATTTAGAACATGGTTGAAACGCCCAAGTCGCCCGGAGATTACGGCACGGATATTTACTCTTACATCAATGAATTAGACCCCACGTTTAAGGATGATGTTTCTACAGAGCAATTTCTTGAGAAGCTCCAGAACGAAGAGTATGCCAACAAAATCTATGCGTACTTGGCCAACTCCGACAAGACATTTGTTGAGGACGTCAGCCTCGATGACTTCATCGGCAACGTAAAAAAAAAAGAGGAGCCCGTCGTTACGGAGTCTGTATCGGACGCTGGTTCTTCGGAGCAACGTATTGCAGCTAGGCAACCAGAGCAAGAGTCTTATGCCGCTCGTGTACGGGGGTTGACCGGACAGCAACTGGCCCCTACACCGTATGAGACGCCAGCCGAAATAGCCAAGCGTGACTCTGCCACAACTGCTATCGAAACCAGAGAGGCGAGGATAGCTGCAAGGGAAAGGGAGCTAAGGCAAGAGGAAGCCCGGCGCATAACCGCAGACCTACCTCCGGTAACCATCCCCGAGGGCTCCGTCACCAGTGCGGTGTCACAACTGCAAGAAACGTACGGACCGTACGGAATCAAGTTCGAGGAGGACAAGGTTCCTTTTGCTATGACCCGAGCGGGGTCCAAGGTGGTAAAGGCTATGGCCCCAAGCGGGGTAGACGGAAAGCCTGTCGAGATACGCCTTGAACTCGACGAGGACGGAAACATAAAGCAGACCGAGGCAGCCAAGCTAGAAAAGCTGATTAGGGAGAACGCCACGTATGTAGGTGAGACCGACCGAACTTTTGTAGAGAAGTCGTTGCAGGTACAAGAGCTGCGCCCTGTACCACGCATAGACACAAGCGGAGTATCGACGGTGAAGATGGCTTCGGGTGAGGTCGACGGGAAGTTTGTGGCGTACCCAACACTATTTCCCAAAGACCCCGAGGGTACTACATCCACCAATCCCGAGGACTGGATAGAGTTGAACTTTGGTGTGAAAGCTTTTCAGGAAGCTGAGAAGCGCGGCGAGGTATTTTATTTCGATACCGATGAGCAGGCTAGAGCTTTTGCTGATGGGGCATGGAAGGGTGTAGTGCCTATGGACCTTGCGTTTCAACAAAAGGCGCAGGAGTTGGGGCGGGACTACGATGCCGATATGGCTTTCCTAGACCAGCTCGACGAACGACGGGACGAGTACAAGTTCCTTGAGGATTTGTCTCCGGGCTCACGCTACGAAAAGGAGATACCTGCATCGTACCAGAAATACTTCATCGATGGCAACTTGGTGCGCGACGACATCAATGCCTTGCGTGATGAAAAGGAAGCGGAGCTGTCTAGGCTAGAGTCTGCTTTCGATGCGGACAACGTGTTGCTTCGGTTCAAGGAGGACCGCGATGTGGCTTTAGGTAAGAGGTACCAAGAGTTGAGCGAGGAGTCTGCTGCCATCAACCGCGATGCCAAGGCCGAGCAGAATAGGTTGCAAGTAGAGTCGTTGAACCTGTATGGCGTCCGCCTCGAAGACCTTATCGATTACGAGCCGAAGACTGAGGCCGAGCTGGCCGGAATGATTGACCTGTACACTAGGTACAACAAGACTGCGTCACAGCGTCAGGCCGCCGCCCTCGGGTACGAGAAAGCTCAGACGTACTACGACAAGCAGCACGACAAAGGAATCACCCAAGAGTATGTCGATGGGTGGGAAGAGGTTAGCGTAGCGTGGAGCAACGGACTGAAGCGCGGTAGAGCTATGTCTAGGTTGCTCCTCATGCAGTATGGGTACTACGATGCCATCGGTGACGAGGGCGCCGAGGAGCGGGCCATGCGTGAGGTCGCGGAGATTATGGACAGTCAAGACCCGCGCCGTGGGCGCGTGGTATCGCGTGCCAATATGACTGGCACAACGGACTCCTACCTCGCTGCCCTTGCCAACAATCCCGGTATGTATACCGCAGCCATTACGGCGGAATCTTTGGCTCAGCTTGCACCTATCTGGGCACGGGTGCTGCCTGCTGCCGCCGTTGCTGGAGGAGCTATTGGTGGTGCTGTGGGTTCTGCTCCGGGCTCGGCTCTGGGTTTCTTGGGTGGGGCGATTACGGGCGCGGGCATCGGGGTGTTTAATATCGGCATGCCTATTTCCGAGCTGGCTTTGGAGATGGGCAACGCTACGCTGGAGGTGGGCGAGCGCATGGGTTACGATTGGGCGGACCCAAACTCTGCACTCAAAGCATTGAACGACCAAGAGCTGTGGGACAAGGCAGCGGAACGCGGTTACAAGCGTGGTATCCCTATCGCTCTTACTGGGGCTCTGTCCAATTTTGTTATCGGTAAGGTTGCTGGCCGAGCGGCAAGCACAGCCAGCTTTGGTGAGCGTATCGGTCGTGGTGCTGCGACCGGACTTGTTGTTGAGCCACTTACCGAAGCTTTGGGCGAGCGCATAGCTATCGGAGCCACCGGAGAATACACTGGTTCTACCGCCAACTTCAGAGAGATTATGGCCGAGGCCATCGGAGCTGTCGGTATGGGTGTCAGTATGGGTGCTGCCTTTGGTTCTCTTGGTTATGCCAAGCAGAAGGTCACAGGCTCCAACTTCGACTTGGCCGTGGCCTTGATGGACCCGAGGCGATTAGCGAGGGAGAACGTGAGTGGTGAGCGTGTCGTAAGCTGGGCGAATAGGATGGAAAAGCTCGGGAAGATTAACGCCGAGCAGGCCGAACAAATCCGTAAGAACGTAGGCTTACGCCGTCAGGCCAATGAGCTGTTGGGTAAGAGGGTAGACTCTCGTCCCGGAGGCGACTCTCAGGTTACAGGCCGCATCATGGAGTTGCTTGAGGCCAAGCAGGAGCTGGAGAGGTCTGGCGCCAACGTGTTCGGCGAAAAGATTCGGGCCATAACAGAAGAGATTGCCATTATCGCAGAGTCTGGCAAGGTCGAGAGACCCGGCGGGGCGGCAGTAAATCTGAGTGATGTCAGGGGCCGCATTCAGAATCGTCGCGCTGGCGCATACAAGTTCAACGGCAAGAGCGTCAGCCGTCAGGACTTCCTTGCCAAGATTCAGGAGGCCACACCAAGGCAGTTGCGCAAGGCGCGGGTATACAACGACCAAGAGGCTGCATTAGAACTAGTAAACCGTAGAAATGCCATTCAAGAGCGAGGAACAACGGAGGTACCTGTGGGCAAACGAGCCGGATTTGGCACGGAAGTGGACGAAGAGGTACGGGAGGCAACCCAAGAAGACCTCCAAGCCGAAGAAGAAGGGAGCCTAGACCCGGACCGCAAGGGCGTTATCCTTGAGACTATCGCCGAGAAGCTCAACGATGGGGTAGAGCTGACGGAGGTGGAGCAGTCTTTCCTTGAGGACAACAAGAAGGATATCGAGGCCAATCAGAAACGGCTTGCAACCCTCGACCAAGAGTCTGCTGACGTAGAGGTCCGTGGTGAGCAGGAGGTGGAGGGACGTATTCCCTTGAAGCGTTTGAAGCGTTTGGCTGCCAACGCCAAGAAGGCTATGGCGAAGAACTTCGAGGGTGCCGACATCATCATCCACAATGACAAGGCTTCGTACCAACAGGCAGCACAAGAGAATGGCCTGACCGGAGAGCAGTCTGCTGGATTCCTTGCTAAGGATGACAAGACGGTACACATCTTCGCGCCTCTGGCTTCGAGTACCACCATTGCGCACGAGACGTTCCACGTTGTCTTGCGTAACAGCGTTGACAAGGCTGATGTGAAGGCACTCATGGGTGAGTTCGTCACCACCTTGAGGAAGGTTCTTTCCCAAGAGGGGGCAGAGAAATTGGCTGCCAAGCTGGACGAGTTCCAAAAGCTGTACGAGGCGGGGGAAATGAACGAGGAGTACGTGGCTGAGTTCTTCGGTGAGCTGGCTGCGGCATACCCCACGCTGGACAAGAAGGGCAAGAGCGTTATTGCCCGCTTCCTTGAGCGGTTGTCCAAGCTTTTGGGGCTGGACCTCACGCTGCCTTCCGACCTCACCAAGCGGGACCAACAGGTCCTGTCTTTGCTTGAGCGCCTCGCCGGGCAGGTGTCGCGTGGCGAAACCATTACGGCTCGGGAGACGGGTGAGCTGGCAGAGATGGCTCGTTCAACGAGCCGGAAGCAGACTGAGGACAACCTTGGTGCTGCCGAGCAGCGGGTCGACGACTTCTCCGACGAGCAGATTCAGGCCATGGCTGACGAGGGGGTCATCTTCCACTTCAGCGAGGTGGACATCACAAAGGTGTTGCCAGAGAAGCTCAAGCGATTCGTATTGGGATATGGCTTCTACTTCACCAACTACGCGCTCTCAGATTCTACCTATCGCAACTTCGGCGACCGATTCACTATGGTCAATGCCGAGGACTTCAACCTCCTTGATGGGGACACGGCGATTACTGAGGAGCAGGCCAAGGCCCTGCGTGATGCCGCCAAGACCGAGTTGCAAGAGGCCGAGGAGTACGGAGACGAACTTGGTTTTGAAGAGAGCCAAGTGTTGATGTCACTCGCGGACACCAAAGCTGGAGAAGCTTGGGCAAACCATCTGGCGTATGCCCTCAACGATGAGCGGCGCATCGTATCAGAGCTTACCGATGAGCAACGTCAAGTCCCCACTCGTATTGTCCAAGAGATGTTGGGCTTCGATGGTGTGGTATATGGACGGCCTATGACAATGGGCAAGACCGGAGCCATCACCGTGGTCTGGAACTTCCCGAAAATCGACCGCGCCATCATTGAGCCGGGGCAGGAGCCGACCCGCGCCGCCGAGCAGCGGGTGTTGACGAATGAGGATGGAAGTCCAAAGACATTCTATCACGGTACCGACGCTACGTTTGAAGAGTTTACTCCAACAGAGGGGGTGCGTACCATTCTTGCCGCACAAATTCCTGTTACCACCTCTGCGTTTTTCTTCACAGAGGACGAGGCCGTGGCCCGAGAATACGGGAAGAACGTAATACCCGTCAACCTCAGCTTCAGCAAGCTGGTGAATGAAAACATTCCCGAAGCCGTCCAAATCATTAAGGAGGTGTTTCCTGATGGCATTGAGTACTCCAATGGGGTCATTGACTATGATGACTACACCTTCGAAAAGAACTGGATTGGGAAAGTATTGGATTCGGAAGAGGGTATCGACTGGATGCTGCTTGATGTTCCGGAGTTTATGGACGCACTCAAAGCTGCTGGGTTTGATGGGACATTGGTGTATGAGGGGGATGAGGAGACCAGTATGGCGGCGTTCGATAATAGCAATATCCAAAGGTTGGATAGGGAACCCCGCGCCGCTGAGCAGCGGGTCGATGTAGAAGAGGTTCGCATGCGGTCTCGTGCGGGAAGCAGGATTAGCAAGGGCCTTGCCACGTATAACGTAAAGGGAGAGAAGCAGGTAGAGGAGATTGAGAACCTCACCCGAGACTATGTCCGGGAGGAGGCCCCAGCGGCATACATCAAGAACGCTAACATCCTAGCCAAGTATCCATTGGTTCGTGGTGTAAGGGAGTTCGGTGATATCACCACGGTAGAGGAAGCCGACGAGCTGTACGATATCTATACGCAGCAGACGTTGGACAACCTGCGGTGGATGATGGAGACCTACCCCGATGAGTTCTCCGAAATCTCTACCCTGTGGTACGACGGTGCAAACAAGATTGCCAATGAGATGGCAACGCGGTTTGGCGTCACGCCAGAGCAGGCGGCAGGAATATTGGCGGCCCTATCCCCACAGAAGGATTGGTATCAGAACGTGCGCCTTGCCGAGCTCTTGCTCGAGGCGTTCGAGGACAACCCCGTTATGACACGGGAGATGATTGTTTATCAGAAGAAAAAAACCGCCGAGGTAATAAAGGAAAAGAAGAAAGACCTGAAGAAAGCGAGGACGGCAAAGGGTACTAGTAAAGCCAGAGCTAAGGTCGAAAAGTTCAACAAGGACAAGGCGCGTTTGCTCAACGACATTGAGGTTGCGAATGCTCTTCTGGATGCCATCACTGCGCTTGAAGGCACACGCATGATGGACGCAGACCCATCTATGGTGGGGTACTTCGTCAGGTTGCACGCTGAAACCACTAAGCCAATTAGCTATCAGGTGATATCTCCTGACGGAGAGATGGTTGGGCCAGCTAAAAAAGATGATGGTAGCACCGCCAAGTGGGCATGGGGTTCGTACAATGAGATTGGCAAGGGCGTATCGGTGATGCTCAACGGAAGCCAAGAGAACATCACGGCCTCACTAGGTCAGCAGCACAAGGTCCGCAACTTCTACAACAACATCATCGACCCGATGTCTACCGAGGGTGATGTGACCATGGATACCCATGCTATTGCGGTGTCTTTGCTCAAGCCTCTGTCAACAAAATCTGACGAGGTCAATCACAACTTCGGCGGTAAGGGTGCTTCCAGTTCTGGAGCCAAAGGAATCAAGGGCACGTACTACGCCAACCAAGAGGCATACCAAATGCTGGCGGAAGAGATGGGTCTACTGCCCCGTCAGGTACAGAGCGTAACGTGGGAGGCCGTGCGTGGCCTGTTCACAGACAAGTTCAAGGGCAACAAGGAGAACGTAAAAGCAATCAATCAAATCTGGGAGAACTATGCGGATGGAAAAATCACAATCGACGAAGCCCGAGCCCAAGTCCTCGAAAGGGCAGGCGGGGTCAACCCCCCTGTATGGGCCGAATCTGTTCAGAGAGAGTCTGGAGAAGGCGTCCGGGAGGGCCGTGAGCGAGGAGCAGGCCGAGAGGGTGGACGAGCTGCTGAGCAGCGGGTCGATGTAGAGACCGAGGGTCCGACCATTGTCTATCGGTCTGGGGCAGTGGACTCCAAGGCTGAGAGCCGTTACAGAATGTCCGGTGGCCGCAGTACGGGACACTTCGGTACTGGCGCATATTTCTTTGGGGACCGAGAGAGTGCGGAGAAGTATGACGACCGCGATGTAACGGCGGTGGACATCAGTGATTACAACCTCGCACCTGCTACGTACAGCCTGCACGATGCGTTGGAGTGGGCCAACAGGAGGCCTTCTAGTCTGGAGCTTAGAAACCAGCAGAGAAACGAGAACAAGCCACACACCATTACTATGGAAGAGGTCAGGCTTGTCGAGGCGGCCAACAGGATTGAAAGATTGCGAGGAGGTATGCCAATATCCTATCGCAACAAGGACCGTTGGAGCGAGCTGTACAACATCATGTTTGATAAGTACTACAAGCAGATGATGCCAGCCTCAGAGGCCAAGCGCATTGCTGCTGAGGCCACTCGCCTGTACAACGAAGAGGGCAACATTGACAGCGCGTCAACGTCTATAATGAAAGCCCTTGGGTATGAGGGCGTCAATGCCGTCGGCACCCCATTGGACAACTCCACCTACGGCACGGTCATCTACGACGTTAGGACCGAGCCCAAGGCTGCTGAGCAGCGGGTCGATGTAGAAGAGGTAGAGGATAAGTACGGCGACTTTGCTCCGGGCACACGGAAGATGATTCGCATTGGTGGAGGTCGCATCGAGATTGCGGGTAACAAAACCTTTGATAGGTCTGGTATTCTTGAGTTGTTTGTACCAGAAGAAAGCCGTCGGCAAGGTATTGGTACCGCCCTCGTCAAGGCTGCAATTGAAGAGGCTGACGGGAAGTTGGTGGGCATGGCATCCAAGGACGCCGCAGTCACCATCAACTACAACCTCGGCATGCGGTACTACAAGGAAGACGGTACCGAGGCTACGCTGGAGGAGACCAAGAAGCAACGTGCAGAAAACTCTTACGAGTCTATTTTCATGGCGACCCCGGAGGCTAGGCAGGCTGGGCGTAGAGGAGAAGCCGCCGAGCAGCGGGTCGTAGACCCCGGCGTGGTGGATGTACTGGAGCGGTACGAGTTCAAGCCCAACAAGAGCCTGAAGAACGCTGAGCTGGCACCGGAGTTGAACCGCAACTTGCAGCGGTTTGGGTATGGCGTCAAGCAGTATGGCACACGGATGAATGACTTCCGTGTTGTGTCCTTGGATACAGGCCGTGCCGTAGACCCGAAAGAAATTATCGCAGCGGGCGTAGAGGAGAGGGCGGCAAGGCTAGAAGAGGACCGCCGCATGGTCGAGATGGAGCGACAGCGTGAGCTGGAGGAGCGCATCATAGAAATCTACAACGCCGATGAGCGACCGTTTACGGGCAAAGACTTCGAGGCCCGTGCCCCAGAGCAGCGCGTAGCCGCAGCAGCTATGGCCGAGCCGGGAACCATCGCGGACCTCGTAGCTCGGGGTCGGGAGCTGGGCCTGCGCGACGCATCTATCCGCTCCGTCCTACTCAAGAGGTTCGGGAAAGACAATGCCGATGCTATCGATACCGCGCTGACCGAATACTTCGATATGTTCCGTGCTATACCCGAAGCGTTTGGAAACGTGGAGGGTGGCATCGAGGTAGGTAGGGAGATTTACGACGACGTACGCCGGCAGCTCGATGAGTTCGCTCGCCCGAAGAAGCCGGGGCGGATGACCACAAGGGAGCGTACCGACCGCATCGAAGAGCTGCGAGCCAAGTTCCCGGAGCAGAAGAACCTATCCGATACCGAGCTTCTACGCAAGCACCCGCGCCAAGCTGTAGCCCCAACCATCGCTGAGGTTCGGGCCGAGGCCCTCAACCTGCTGCGCAACAACCGCTCGTTCAACGAGCAGACGAAGGAGGTGCAGGAGCAACTGCTGGTGGCATTCGATAAGACCTTGCAGACGAGTGCCAACAAGCGTGTCAATACGCTCATGGCACAAATCCGTAACAACATTCGTCAGCGGAGGAAGGGAGAGTCCAGTGCCAAGGCTGTGCGCAATGAGTTGAGGAAGGTGATTAACGAGATGCTGCCAGCAGGAAAGTATACCAAGGCAGAAGCCAAGGCTATAGCAACGCTCGTAAGCAACGTCACTGAAAAGAATATGCTTGTTCAGATTCAGAAGGTAACGGACCTTTTGGAGAAGAAAGCCAAGGCTGACATCAAGGCTGAGCTCCGCGACATCAAGAAGCTCGACAGCCGCATTCGTTCGGAGCGGAAGTATGCCGAGCGTGAGGCGCGTAAGGTCCAGAATAGCCTACGAAAGCTCATCAACGAGGTTATACCACGCGCCGACTACGGCAAGGCAGATATCGCCAAGCTAACGAACCTCGTAGCCAGCGTAAACGAAAGCAACTACGAAGACAATGCCGAAGAGGTACTGAAGATTGTAGAGAAGAAGCGCGGTGAGATTCGTGACAGCGTCATCCGGGACATAGCCAAGCTCGTTGCCAACTCTGCCAAGACAAGTCGCACCCCGTCAGGTAAGGTCCGTCCGCGTAGCCTCGATGCCCCCGGTCAGGCGTATTTCCGTGAAGCCAACCGCATCCTCCGAGCTATCCGAAACAAGGACCAGAGCCTTATCATGGATATCGCATCCAACCTCGCCAACAACCCTATGGTCGATGTGGCGACGCAGAAGATGCTGAACGGGGAGAAGCTGACCATGCGGGAGCAGCAGCTCTTAGACCAGAAGTCTGCCCTCGATATGTTCTCTGGCATACAGGACAAGAGCCTCGAAGAGGTGGAGGCTATCCTCGAAGACTTGAAGGTAGACGTCGGGTTCTCCCGCGCCAACCTCAAGGCCACGCGGGCAGCACGGGCAGCACGCATGGCTGAGCTTCGGGAGGGAGCCACGGCCGAGGTGCAGGACAACTGGGCTGGCTTCGCGACCAACGAGGACGGGTCCGCGAAGACGCGCAACCAACTCGAAGCCGATAAGACTCAGAAGAAAACCATCGGCGATGCACTCAGAGAGAATGGCTTGCGTGCCAAGTACGACGCTCTGGTAGAGTGGGCGAAGGAAGGCAAGCGCCTGACGCCAGCAGCCATAGCTAGAAATGCGGCTAACATCACTCACGTCGGAGCCCTGACGGGAATCATGGGTGAGTACTTCCGTGAGAACCTGTACAAGAGGCTCGGGAAGATGGAGGAGAGGCACCTGCAAGGCATCTTCGAAACGAAAGGCAAGCTCGATGAGATGGCCGCAACCATCGAAGGCATAGAGAACTACAAGGACATCACCGACCTCATCTTCACCAGCAACCCCGATGGCCTGACGGTCAACACCAAAGCTACGGGTCGGCGTAAGCTCTCTAACGATGAGATGATGCGCATCTATGCGCTCAGTAAAAACCCCGTGCAGCGAGCCAAGCTCGAAGCCATGGGATTCACGGACGAGGTGATGAACGAGATTGTAGATACCGTAGACGACAGGCTCCTCGAGTTCGTTGACAAGACGGTAGACTACCTCGCCAACGATTACTACGAGGGTATCAACGATGTGTACAGCAAGGTCAACGATATCAACCTTGGTTACATCGAGAACTACTTCCCGACACGGACGCAGGTGAAGGGAGACCTGTCCGTCAAGAGCAAGGAAGAGACGCTGAGCTCAACCTTCTTTGGTCCCAATGCACAGGTGGCTACGGCACTCAAGGAACGTACCGACCAGAAGGGAGAAATCCTGATGACTCAAGACCTTGGGTTCCACGGCGAGCTCGGAAACCACTTCAATACCATGGAGCGGTTCAAAGCTTACGCCGAGGGGGTGCAGGAGATGAACGCTATCCTGAGTAGCGACTATACCGTAGCCCTATCGGGAAGGCTCAACGCCGACTCGATGCTGAATATGCTCATCGCCCACGGCGTGACGCCCGATATGTTTATGTCGGAGATGTCGTTCAAAGGCATAGACACCCTCATTTCCAAGTACACGGGTGCGTCATTGGCTTTCAAGCTGATGCAAATCCCCAAGCAGGCAACGTCGTTTATCGGCGGGTTCCAGCAGTATCGGTACGGGGAGAAGCCCAACCCGGTGAAGGACCTCATCATGTTCTCCTTCGACTATGCTGTCCTTTTGCCACAGATTTTGCTTGAGGGCATCAGCCTCGGGATGTACAAGGGGCCTATCGCATCCATTGCCAAGGACTCCGCTACGTTCCGCGCACGTCTGGAATCCAACTTCAGTGGTGACGTATACGGACTGACAGCCGGTGTCTCGGGTCGTCCGCGCAAGGTGAGCGCGAAGGACTACACCCTATACAGAAGGGCCGGAGCTACGTTGCGAAAAGCCAGCGGCTCAGCTACTGCGTTTGGAGACATCTTGGGTGTGCTCGGATACCTGCCTGCATACAACCGCAACAGGATGCGTGGCATGTCGCAGGAGGAAGCCATCGATAAGTTCAACGAGTACAACGAGACGCAGCAGTCGCGCCGACCCGGCGAGCGTACCCCTCTTCAAATCCGTCAGAACGGATTGACCCGTGCGTTCATGGCGTTTACCAGCTCGCAGATTCTGTACCTCAACAACACCCTTCGCCACGCGAACAATATCAACAAGTCGATACGTAAGGGAGAGATGGTGAAGGCTGAAGATTCTCGTGGCCTCATTTTCAATGCGGTAATGTCGTCGGTGCTGTTCACGTTGGCATCGAATATTTTCGTGCTCCTGTTTGGCAGCGACGAAGAAAAAGAAAGGGCATTCTACGATACGCTGGGCTCGCCCGTCAAGAACTTGTTCGCCATTCCAATATGGGGCGCAGCGATAGAAGAGTTCTACAACCTGTACGTGGGCAACGAGTACCCAACCGATGTAGCTATCAACCCACTCGGAAAGGTGGTTCGCGATGTAAAGAAGGTGGCTACTGGAGGGGATGTTTCGACGGCGATAAAAGAGGTGGGTGAGCTGGCGCTAGGTACCAACTTCGACCCCGGACTTTCCCTCATCAATATCGCTCAGGGAGAGCCTATCGAGCCAGAGCTTTACAACTTGATTGGAGTACCGAAGTCGGCTAGGCCAGAGTCAGACTAACCAGTGTACGTCGACGGCGCGGACCTCGCAGTCCTCGTTGACGCACTGCCAAGAGACCATGATTCCCGGGCGGCCATCCTCATCAGAGTCGTGGTCGCCCGTCCACATCATGTTCCTTCGGCACTCTGGGCACTTCATAAACCG
>Ga0208767_1002225_pt1 | contig 14876 bp, 22 predicted proteins | sample VirMetDEL_Mar_21_FD_184514 | JGI IMG/M metagenome (GOLD analysis project Ga0208767, IMG submission 184514) | Aqueous microbial communities from the Delaware River and Bay under freshwater to marine salinity gradient to study organic matter... | ecosystem: Environmental > Aquatic > Marine >... | reverse complement strand
GACCCCATAATAAGACCCATTAACCAAGAGAGAGAAAGAGACCATGAAAAAAATCATCCACATAAACCAGCACGTCATAAAAGCGAACGCGAAAACCGGAGAGCGTAACCCGGTGATCACCGTTAAAACTTATAGGTCTAACGATTACGGCCACGCCGTGGAAGTTGACGGGCCTTGTCGGATCGTGTATAGCCCGGACAAGCCGCTATCCTGTGGCGCTAAAGTTTGGATTGAAACTGAATCGGAGGTAACAGTAAAATGAGTGCTTATAAATTATTGGGGGTTGGAAACAATGCCAAGACCGTTAAGGGGGACGGTAGCGAATACTTAACCGCTATTATGTACCTTGCCCCGGCTGATCTAGCGTTAGGCTATGTTCTGGACGGATCAACGCTCATTAAGCTAGATTTTACGGATGAATTGTATTGTTCCACTGCCATCAATCTTTGCCCAATGGCAGAGACGGCGGGGTGCAAGCCGGGGTGCTTGAATAGTGCGGGACGGGGTGCCATGAATACGGTACAAAATGCCCGTATACGGAAGGCAGTTATGCTACGGGATACACCGGAACTATTTTTCAACATACTCCGCGCCGATCTTAGCAAGTTTCAAAGCTATTGTGAAAAACGTGGAATACAGCCCGTTGTTAGGCTTAACGGCACTAGTGATCGTAATTGGAAGGATGTGATCCTAGATTATCCTGATATCCAATTCTATGATTATAGTAAGGTATATAACCGTGTAGCCAAGAATTGGCCTAGCAACTATCACCTTACCTTGTCCTATTCAGAGGCTAACAGTGAATACAAGGACAAGGTGGTAGAATATGCCAACAACTATAATACAAATCTTGCTGTAGTTTTCAGGGATAAAAATAACATCCCTGATACGTTCTTAGGCCGTCCTGTGATTAACGGGGACGCCGACGATCTACGGTTTCTAGACCCCACAGGCGTTGTGGTGGCCCTCTATGCCAAGGGGAAGGCCCGTCATGACGATACAGGGTTCGTGATTGACGTCACGGCCTAATGTCCCTTACAATGGCCCTATGCTGCTATGGCGTGGGGCCATGATAAGACACATTAACCGGAGTTTATAATATGAACATATTTTATTTAGACAACGACCCTTATACTTGTGCGCGGATGCATTGCGATAAGCATGTTATTAAGATGATTTTAGAGACGGCGCAATTGCTATCTACCGCGCATAATGAGCTAGACGGCACGCCCCATATTGACTGCTATAAAAGCACCCATAAAAACCACCCTAGCGCTGTATGGGTTCGGGAAAATGACCAGCAGTATACATGGGCGTCTGAATTGTTGGATGAATTGTGCGTCGAATACACAAGGCGTTATGGCAAGGTGCATAAGACCGCTCGCGTCGGTATTGTCGAGAATTTAGAGACCCTGCCAGTTAACATATCGGAGGGACAGTTTAGAGAGCCGCCCCAATGCATGCCAGACCAGTACAAGCAAGGGAGCGCTATTGAGGCCTATAGGGCCTATTACATAGGCGATAAGGCGTATATGGCACGTTGGCTGTATAGTGACGTTCCGGGGTGGTTCAGTGATATTTTGTGCAATAGTAATGGAGGTATAAATACTTGAAAAATTTTCTTATATTAGCACTCGATTGGATACTACACGGTATCGCTACTTTCGTTTTACTTTACATCATGGGTTATTTACTTTTTTCAGGAGGATAGATCGATGCGCTGCGTTGTTTGTGATACCCGGTTAGAAACCGGAGAGTTAACAAAAAAGACCCCAGACGGGGAGTTTTTAGACACATGCAAAAATTGCATGGCTAAGGTATACCAGACTGAAAGCGAGTTCGAGTTTATGTCTGATATTGTGGGCCTTAAGACGATTGTCGATAAATCAGTTGACAACGAATAGGGGTCCGGTGTTATACTACTTAAGTGATCTAGAGTTATATCTTTAAGTGTTAGTTTTAAAGTTTATAACTTAAGATCACTTAAGACCACCTAAGTGAGGTTAGTTAAATGCTTAAGAGACAGAAAAGTAAGGTTAAGAGACGTAACCCGATTAAGAGATCAATGGATATTGTGTCTTCACCTAAAGTGTTCAAGTCCCGCCGGAATAAGCTTCTGGCTAAATCCGCAGATCAAGAGATCCGCGATTATTTCAACCGTGAAAATGAGGTTCAATAATGTTTAATTACGATGAAATCGATTTTGAAGTCGAGAAAGTTTCCCTGTACAACCCGCACCGTGACGGGTGGTCTGAGTTGCCCTCAGATATCGGGGTGGGTCTCCGGCGCAAAGATAATCAACAGATGCTAGGCATTGTTTCGGAAGATTATTTTCCGGTGCAATACGCTGAGATCGTTTCCGGTGTTGAGGAAGCATTGCGTAAATCCGGCCTCGATATGACAGACGCTGATTTCACTACGGACGTTCATGAGTCCGGTGCTAAGTTAGAACTCCGGGCAAAATTCCCAGCACATGAGGTCACAATGCCCGGAGACAATAGCACCATTATCCCTGAATTTTGTTTCCGTACCAGTCACAACCGCACATGGGCCAACAATGGCATGATGGGCCTGTGGCGTAACAAGTGTTACAATACACTGGTTAATGGCGATAAGCTGGCCTATGTCTATGGTCGCCATACTAAAAACTTCAACGTAGACGGGTTCGCTGCCAAGGTTAAGGCAGCAGGGGAATATATCGGTGGTGACGGTATCGAGAAAATGCGCCACTGGTTCGATACGCCTGTGACCCGTGATCAGGCGGTTGCCTTGTTCACAGATACCCTCGCACAGCGCACAGATAACGTCACAGGACGTAAAGTTGCCAACAAAGTGATGCTGTCTAACCTTATGAGAATATTCGATGAGGAAAACCGCCATCTGCATGATCGCGGAAATTATGCTGCCAAGAGTTACAGCCGCGATGGTACACTCTGGTCAGCATATCAAGCCGGTACGTGGTGGTCATCACACCCCGGCGACAGTTCGCGTGGTAAAAAACACAATGTAAAAGTGACACGCGAGGATAAGGTGCGAAAGATGGTAAACTCCCCAGCTTGGAGAGAACTTGAGATCGCAGCCTAATTTAGAGAGCCACACAGGGGCCGTCTTTTTTCGGGGTACTTACCCCCCGGAGCATAGCGAGATGGCCCCTCAGTGGTCCTTAAAACGCCCCGTATTTTTAAAAAAGGAGATAAATATGGCAGAAACAGGTACAAAACTGGCAACTGACCTAATTAACCATGTTGGTGAGGTCTATACTGAAAATGACATTCGAGGTGAGATATTGGACACGATAGCTGACCGTGAAGTCTACACAATGTCTGCGGCAGAGTGTTATGATTTAGCTCTGGCGTGGCACAAGAAATACCTCAACAGCCTGAGGAACAATGTTTTAGCTGAGAGGTACTGCGATGCCACTGGCATAGGCAGCGGCTTGAGTTACGACGAAATATCGCAGAGGATCAGAGACGATGTTTAGGTTCGGAGTTGAGGCTCTAGGCCTGTTCATTTTCCTGCTAGGTTTAACGTCAATGGTAGTAGTGTTGGGAGTTTAGCATGTTATCAAAATGGACTGTAAATGTATTTAAAACTATATGGTATGGAATCATTAGTCTTGTATTTTTATGGTTTATGTACGTGATGCTTGCTGCAATATTAGCTACTTTTGTACCATCACTTTTAAAATACTTTCCATAATGTTAGGAGTTTTAGCATGTCATTAAGATGGACTGATTTAGTCTGGCTAGAGGATCGTCACACAGAGGCCGTAGAACACGGGCTAGGTGAGCAATCGACACAGGAGTACATGGACTGGGTTGTCGAGACTGAAGGAGTTGGTAATATCACAACCTTTATTGAGAAAAAGCGAGTAGAAAACGAGCTTAAAAAGATGGTGCGAGGGCTTCCCGCATGCCCATAAACCATCCAATGAGTGAGCGAGTGCAGCAGCAACTGGATTTAGAGTTGTCTGGGAGAGTTGGTAAAGTTTACATAGTCTTCCAGCATGATGGTTATGAGCATTGCAATGTTATTGGAGTGTTTGATAACCGTAAGGCAGCGCAAGAGTTGGTGGACCTTAGAACTCACGATGATGATCAAGGGTTGTTTTACAATCATTATCTAAAAGAGTTCACGGTCAATAAATCTATTGACAAGGGTTATGGACTCAAGTAATCTATTAGGGTAGTCAAGTTTATAGGAGGTTTATATGATTACAGAAGGTGTAGTAGCGTTTAGCAATCTGGCTGAAACTGAGAAGTACAACGGTCAGGACACAGGTAAGTTTTCCATTGTCCTGACTCTTGAACAGGACGAGGCCGACAAGCTTACTGAGGTTGGTGTTAATGTTAAAGAGTACAAGAACCAGCCCCAGCGTAAGTTCGTCACTAAGTTCCCTAATTTTCCAGTGATGGACGCAGAGGGAGATGTGATTGCTAAACACATCCCATATGGATCGAAAGTTAAGGTCCTGTGGGAGCCGGGTAAACCGCACCCCACGCATGGCGTCTCTCCATACTTTAAAAAGATTAAAGTGCTGGAGATGGCAGAACATGGCGGTAACGTGGAGGATGACGAGGACTTCTAGCGCGCAATGGTCCGAAGCATCACTTGAAAAACTGGACTGACATTCAGGGGCCGTTGAAGCGCTGTCAGGCGTGGAGGCCCTCAAGTCCACCGTTAGGAGATAATCTTGAAAACTGATTCCAAACTAGTTAAGCGAGAACAGTGCCCGAAATGTAAAGAGCGTGGCGCTGACAACTCCGGCGATAACTTAGCAGTGTACGACGACGGCCATAAGTACTGTTTCGCTTGTACATATGCGGAGTTCTCTGACGGCCAGTACAATTACAGACCATCCTTTGAGGAGTTCGAGATGACAGGCACAAGCGGAGCGATTAAAGACAGGCGCATATCTGAGAATATAGCGTCTAAGTTCGGAGTGACCCTTGAGTACAATAAGGACGGGTCAATAAAAAAACATCATTATCCTTATCACAATGCGGATGGCGCACCGATGGCCTCTAAGGTTCGGGAAGTCGCATCCAAGAATTTTCACACCACAGGTAATTTTGATCAGGCGGCTCTGTTCGGGCAGCATCTCTGGCGCGAGGGTGGCAAGTATGTAACTCTTGTGGAGGGGGAGCTAGACGCTCTCGCAGTTGCTGAGATGTTCGACGGTAAGTGGCCCGTGGTCTCTATCAAGACAGGATCAGCAGGAGCCGCTAAGGATGTTAAAGCTAACTTAGAGTGGCTTGAGACATTCGAGAATGTTGTCATCTGTTTCGACATGGATGAGCCGGGTAAGAAGGCAGTCGATACTATCCTGCCCCTGTTCTCTCATAACAAGGCCAGAGTGGTCGAGTTACCGCTCAAGGATGCAGGGGAGATGCTACAGGAGGGCAAGGTACAGGGTTTTGTTAAGGCATGGTGGGATGCCCGTCCTTACCGTCCTGTGGGCGTTGTATCATTCGGAGATGAGGAGTGCTGGGATGCCTTTGTGACCAGAGGGACAGAGGAGATCATCCCGTTGCCTAACTCATACGGTGCGCTCAATGCCATGATGAATGGCGGTCTTGCGGCAGGAGAGGTAACAGTCATAGGCGCTCTTACTTCCATAGGTAAGACTACAATGGTGTTCAATCTGCTATACGACATGGTTCTACAGTCTAATAAGAAGATAGGAGCCGTGTTCCTAGAGTCTAATCTAGGAGAGACCATAGAGAAGATCGTGTCGTTACACAGTGGCGAGAACATAAGCCTAGTTCCACAAGAGACGAGGGACAACAGCCTGTATAGGGAGTACTTCGATGATTTCGATGCCCGTGGTAACGTCCATATTCTGAAGCATCTTGGGTTCTCTGATATCGATGCGTTATTCTCAAAGATGCGGTGGATGGCAGTGGGCGACGATTGTGATGTGATAATACTAGACCCTCTTCACGCTTGCGTCAGGTCCAACGAAAACGGACAGATAGACGAGTTTATGGATCGTTGCCTAAAGCTGGCTAAGGAGACAGGCGTTTCTATTATTATAGTGTCGCACATGAGAAAACCTGCCGTGAAGGACCCTCATGATGTTAACGAATACGATCTCAAGGGTTCGGGGTCCATTAATCAGATAGCTTTTAATACTATACTTCTGAGTCGGGACAAGCTGTCAGATGACGAGTACACTCGAAACTCTACTAAGGTACAGCTAGTTAAGTGCCGCAGGACAGGCCGCACAGGACCCGCCGGATGGATGTATTACGAGGAGACTACAGGCCGCATGGTGGCCGGTGTGGAGCCACAGGTGAGGGCGGTAGAAGATGAAGAGTTCTAAGGAGGCTGGAGTAGGAATCGCAGGGGCGATGGACTACAAGGTCCCTGACGGCATGTTTAAATGTCAATATTGCGGATCGTTTCATGAGACACCTTTCGCGGCTAAAGCAGTTCCTATGAGGTTCTGGTGTAGCAGGGATTGTTGGGAGAATTATGGTGGTCAGTGACAGAAAAGAGTATGACCGTAAGTATTACCAAAAAATTAAGGTAGCGCGGCGGCAAGTTGGCTTTGACAATAAGTTTAAATACATGATGGAGACCACAGGCTGTAAGTGCCAGATATGTGGAGAGAGATTTCCTATAGATGTTTTAGATGTTCACCATATTGACCCGTCCCAGAAAAATTTTAACATAACGATATCTCGATTTAGAGGGATGACACAAGCAACTATTGATGAACTGAAAAAGTGTGCTATACTGTGTAGTAACTGTCACCGTCTTGAGCATGTAGCATTAAAAAACGGAGAGACTCTGATTAATGACAAAGAAGCTTATCATAGATATAGAAACCACCGTTTTTCCAGTTACACAGGTTTGGATGATAGGAGCGAAGGACTTACAGACGGGGAAGAGTACGGAGTTTATTCACCCATTTAATACAGAAGAGATACAGGAGTTTATTGATGGATATACTACTATCATTGGTCATAATATTATTGAGTTCGACGCCCCTCATCTAGAGAATTTTCTAGGGCTGTCGTTTGTCAACCATGAGATAGTCGATACACTTCTTTTATCTAGACTTTACAATCCACAGTTAGAGGGTGGGCACTCTCTGAGAGCGTGGGGAGAGAGACTTAAGTTTCCTAAGGGTGATCACGACGATTGGACTAAGGTGACACCTGAGATGATAAAATACTGTCATCAGGACTGCGATGTTACACATAAGCTGTATGAGGCCCTGACTGACAAGCTTTCCAAGTTCGACGGAGTTAGTGTGGAACTGGAACATCAGGTCCAGACAATAATAGCCAAGCAGGTGAGAGATGGATGGCTGCTGGATCAGAGAAAATGTTACGAGTTATTAGCTAATCTTAAACAGAGAAAGATGGAGGTCGAAGATGCAGTTCAAGAAAAATTCAAACCTTTACCGAATTTTGTTAAACAAGTATCGCCGAAATACAACAAGGATGGGAACCTTAGCACTGTTGGGCTTAAGTTCCTTGGCGATGATTGGCGCAACGTGGGCGGTGATTTCAGCCGCATAGATTGGCCGGAGTTTAACTTAGGCTCTCGACAGCAGATCGCAAAACATTTACAGTTTTTCGGCTGGAAGCCTAAGGCCCACACAGAGAAGGGTAATATTATCGTGGACGAGGCTGTCCTTAGCCAAGTCACTGACATACCAGAGGCCCAGCTTATCGCTGAATATTTGCTATTGCAAAAAAGAGTAGCTCAAGTGCAGTCATGGCTTGACGAGGTTTCTGATGATGGACGAGTTCATGGTAGTATTAACACCATAGGTGCAGTAACCGGCAGGATGACCCATAGCAGCCCTAACATGGCACAGGTCCCGGCTGGTTACTCTCCCTACGGTAAAGAGTGCAGAGATTGTTGGATCGCTCCAGACAATTATAAACTAGTAGGGGTGGACGCATCAGGTCTGGAGCTTAGGATGCTTGCCCACTACATGAATGATAAGGAGTATACTCATGAAGTCACAAATGGAGATGTCCATACAGCCAATCAAAAAGCTGCTGGACTTGCAACAAGAGACCTCGCTAAAACTTTTATCTATGCTTTCCTCTACGGCGCAGGAGACGCCAAAATCGGAACTATTGTTGGAGGTTCTAAACGAGACGGAGCAAAACTTAAGGAGAAGTTTCTCGCTAACACACCGTCTCTTCGAGATTTACGCGAAAGGGTTTCACGATCCGCTCAACGAGGACACCTCAAAGGACTCGACGGGCGAAAGCTAGTACTACGGAGTGAACACGCTGCCTTGAATACGCTTCTTCAGTCTGCCGGGGCAATAATAATGAAGAAGTCGTTGACGATACTTAATGAGTATGGTAAGCTACATAATATAGACTTTAAGTTTGTAGGTAACATACACGATGAGTTCCAAGTCGAAGTCAGACAGGATCAAGCAGAGAAGTTTGGATGGCTGGCTGTAGAGTGTATCAAGGCGGCAGGTTTACAGTTCGATCTAAGATGCCCTTTAGACGGGGAATTTAAGATAGGCTCAACGTGGGCAGAAACCCACTAAGGAGGCATTATGACAAAGAGTATCGAAACACTTGTAGATGATATCTATGAGCTAATGAAAAACAAGAACACTGCTAAGGGGGTAGACCCTGAAGCAGAGATTGAAAAATTCGGGGAGGCTGTAAAGTCTCTCATGAAAAAAGAGTTTCTCCCCTCACAGCAAGGGTACGATGGGCGTAAGCTCAGGCTCTCTTCAGTGGGCAAACCAGACCTACAGCAATGGTACAGCTATCAGGGGTGGTCTGGAGAGAAACTAAAACCACACACCTTAGTCAAGTTTATGTACGGCCACTTGATAGAGGAGTTCCTCCTGATGCTTGTCCGTATGACGGGCCATGAGGTCACCGACGAACAGAAGGAAGTGTCTGTAGGGGGCGTTAAGGGCCATATGGACTGTAAGATAGACGGTGTGGTTACTGATATTAAATCTACAACTCCTTTCGGCATCAAGAAGTTTAAAGACGGTACGCTGGCTATGGACGATGATTTCGGTTACGTGGATCAGGCTAAGGCGTATGCCCATGCGGAGGGAGACACCAAGTTTGCATGGTTAGCTATGGACAAGCAAAACGGCACCTTAGCGGTCTTGCAATATGACCTAGAGGATACTTCACACCCGATGCACAAGTATTATTCGGGAGACATAGAGGAGCGCATTTCCCACGTAAAAAAGTCCGTAAAGCAGGAAGACCGTCCTGCGCCATGCTCTACTCCAGTGCCAGATGGACGCTCTGGAAATGTAAAACTCTCTACTATGTGTTCCTACTGTCGCTACAAGAAACACTGCTATCCAGAACTAAGGGCCTTCGCATATTCTACAGGACCAAAGTTCTTGACAGAAGTAAATAACCCACCAAGAGTCCCTGAAATTTCATTGTAAAGGAGAAAAACTATGAAAGAATACAGAGTGATAACTACGCCTCGTCAGGATCGTCTAGAGCAACAAGTGACAACCTTGCTTAACGATAATTGGGAATTGTATGGGCCTCCCACACAATCCCCCAGCGGCGGCTACCTTCAGGCCATGATTAAACAAGCCAAGCCTACAGTGACTAAAGAGACCAAGGCTAAGAAGAGTGCCCCGAAAGTATCGGAATAAATTTGAGGAGAAAGCTGGCTTACTTCTGAAAAAGTACTGCAAGTACGAATCAGAAAAGGTCCCTTACGTCATCCACAAGAATTACATCCCCGATTTTGTTGGGCGTAATAACAAAAACAAGATCGATATTCTTGTGGAGGCTAAGGGGTACTTTAGAGTCGGCGACACACAGAAGTACAAAGCAATACGGGATAGTCTACCAAAGAAAAGACAGTTGGTTTTTCTTCTGTATAATCCTTACAAAAAATTAAGGAAGGGGAGCAAAATGAATATGTCGGAATGGTGTGAGAAAGAAGGGTTCAAGTGGTACACATTGGAGGACATAACCAATGCGTTTGAATAACGAACAGTTCCTTGAACGCCTAGCAAATTTAGCTGAACCAGCTTTTCTTTGTGAGATTTTAAATATTACTTCGGAGGATATCATCGAACAATTTAATGAACTTGTCGAAGAAAATGAGGCAGTTCTGCGAGAGGTTTATGATATCGATCTGGAGATAGAAGAGGATCAATTCGATGGACGATGAAAACAATGAAGAGGGTATGGGTATGCTTTTTTTACCTGATATACTTGTGGCAAGAATGGAACAAGTTAGGCGTCTTGTCAAAGAAATGAAGAACTCTGATGAGTACCAGAGAGAACTGCTGTCAAAAAGTGCAGCAATACTGTTGGACAGTTGTGACGTTAAGAGGCAAAACCTCAAGTTAATTGAGCGCGACAACGTAACACCTTTAAACTAGGAGGTGCCCATGTCTGATAAGGCTCTTGATAAACAGGTAGGCGGTCAGCATTACAAAGGCTGCGCTATACAGCCGGTGGAGTATATTTACAGGAACAACCTTGACTATTTAGAAGGTAACGTGGTAAAATATATAACAAGGCACCGCACTAAAGGGGAGGGCCGTAAGGATATTGAGAAGGCAATCCACTACGCTCAGTTAATATTAGAAATGCACTACGGGGGTGAAGATGACAAATGAAGTAACTTACGGCATGACCGTACCGATATCAGAAGAGATTGACACAGTAAAGTATAGACAGAACGGAGAAGATTTTTACGGTAAGGTTGTCCGTATTGCTGGTGCGCTTAAGGACTCCCCAGATCACTTTGAGGCATTTAAAGATGCCCTTCGCCACATGAGGTTCCTCCCAGCAGGAAGAGTCCAGAACGCTATGGGAGCGGCTAGGCAGACTACAGCGTACAATTGTTTTGTTAGCGGCACCATAGATGACAGCATGGACTCCATCATGGGCAGGGCTACAGAGGCCGCTGAGACCATGAGGAGAGGCGGGGGTATTGGGTACGACTTCTCCCGTCTTCGCCCCAGAGGAGACAGGATCAAATCCCTAGACTCCAGAGCCTCAGGAGCGGTAAGCTTTATGCAGATATATGATGCTGTCTGCCAGACTATAGCGTCCAGCGGTCACAGGAGAGGCGCACAGATGGGGGTCTTACGGATAGACCACCCAGACATTGAACAGTTTATCACAGCAAAGAATGATGGTACTTCCTTAAGCGGCTTTAATATCTCTGTAGGTGTTACAGATGAATTCATGAGATGTCTAGAGAAGGGTGAATCATTCCCACTTAAGTTTGACGGTAAGGTGCATGAGGAAGTCGATCCTGTGGCACTATGGGATATGATTATGAGGTCTACATGGGATTGGGCAGAGCCGGGAGTATTGTTTATTGATACTATTAACAACATGAACAACCTCTACTACTGCGAAGAGATCGAAGCGACTAACCCCTGTGGAGAACAACCATTGCCGCCTTATGGTGCGTGTCTTTTAGGCAGCTTTAATCTAACCAAGTATGTCACAGGTGGTGCTTTTGATTTTGGCTTGTTTACTGGCGACATTCATAACGTAGTACGTGCTATGGATAACGTCATTGACAGGACTATTTATCCTCTCCCAGAACAGGAAACAGAGGCCAAACAAAAGCGAAGAATGGGCCTAGGTATCACTGGGTTAGCCAATGCTGGCGAGATGTGTGGGATGCCCTATGCCTCAAAGAAGTTCATGAAGTTTGCTGGTGAGGTACTGAAGACCCTGAGGGACTACTCCTATGCTGCAAGCTCTGTATTGGCGCAGGAGAAGGGTTCTTTTCCTGCCTATGATAGTGTGATGTACACCCAAGGAGAGTTCTTTAAGACCCTCTCACCGTGGGTACAGGACCAGATAAAAGAATTTGGCATTCGTAACTCACATTTAAATTCAATAGCCCCCACAGGTACTATTAGCTTAACTGCTGATAATGTTAGCTCTGGAATTGAACCACCGTTTAGCCTGTACTATGACAGAACTATTCAGGAGTTTGATGGTCATCAGATACAGCGTGTGGAGGACTACGCCTACCGTAATGGTGTAGAAGGCAGAACGGCCAACGAAATAACCGCAGAAGAGCATCTATCGGTTCTTGCGTTGGCCTCTAAGTACATTGATAGCGCTGTGTCCAAGACCTGCAACGTAGGGGATAACGTAACCTACGATGAGTTTAAAGAACTCTACAGAAACGCTTGGAAAGCAGGATGTAAAGGTATCACTACTTTCAGAGCGGCAGGTAAGAGATACGGTATATTAAATGAGGTTTCTAAAGATGACCAGAAAGCGGAAGCGTGTTACATTGACCCAGCAACCGGGCAAAAGTCTTGCGAATAAACCCAAGGACCTAACGTGGAAGATCAAATGGTTTTCCACGATAACCTTGATGCTTGGTATGATATTAACAAGTCAAAACCTGTACCCCTATAATCTGGTATTTCACATTATAGGATGTACAGGTTGGACTTATGTTTCTATTGTGTGGAACGACAGAGCTTTGATAGTAATTAACAGCGTGGCCCTGTGCATCTTTATTAACGGTATGATAGGTTACTTAGTTAAAGCTAACGGATTGGGTACATAAGTTTACCGCACCTAGTACACATCTTTATATTCCTGTCTATTTTATGGCCGTTGAAAAGACAGATAATGCCTTTAAACCAAGACAACATTGGTAGCTCCTCTTTTGTGTTACTCATACACTGAATAAAAGCTAACCCTATCACTTCTTTTTTTTCTTGTTTTTCTTAGGTGGCCGTCCACGCTTACGTCCGTAAGTTCCTTTTCCGTAAGGCATATCAGTTCTCCTTTACCATTTTTTACAACTCCAGTACCGTGCGCTTAATTTATCTGGAGGTGAAGTGTCACATTTATGCCGCGCACGGAAACTTTTACGTCTCTTAGGCTGATCCTTTTTTATAGACATATTAGGATCGCCAAACCGGATCAGTTTAGTCTGGTCTCCTTTTTTTGCTAGTACAGCAAACTTCTTTGATTTACCGGGAGTTCTTTTGGGTTTGTTGTAGCCTGAGAACCTCTCTCCTCTGTAAGTAATTGCCATGCTATCCTCCGTAGGCCGAAAATAAACCGGGGTTGTTTCTTGTGTCAGCTTGAACTGCCATAGTACCTAAAGTAATTTGATTTTTAAGAGCTTCTTTTTTATGTCTAGGTTTTACAGGAGCATTGTAAGTTAAAAGAAGTCTCCTATGAAAATCTTCAGGACTCTCATTCTTTTTTATTTTCTCGCCTGTAAAATCTTCAAGTTTTTTTACTTCAGCATCCATTTCTTTTTTAGTAACTTTTCTTTTTTGTACAGTCCTGTCTAACTCAAACCTCTGTGGTACTTTTGAAGTTATTTTTACAGGTGTGGCAGGGCCGTCAAATTTTTCACCTTTTTTAAGCTCTCTCTTTTTAACCTTACCTCCGGCTGTTCTCCTTGACCCTAACTCTACTACTTGAGTAGGGGTTGTAACTATAACGTCAGGTGCCCCTTTAGGACCTCCCCCTATGCCAAAAAGATCAGAACCGTCACTAAGAGTTAAGTAAGCTTTATTGCTTTTTAAATCAACAGTTCCCACGTAGTTTACACCACCAAGCTCTTTAATTTTAGATAGGTAACTTGAAGAAAAACTTAAAGTATCGTCTGGAGCCAAAACTGGAATTAAGCCCGTATCTTTATTAGAGACTACTTTCCCATCTTTATTTTTAATAGTAGCTACTTTACCTACAGCATTCCAAGCTTCTAAAACCCTACTTTCTCTTTTTGTTAGCTTTTGTTGCCCTTGTTGTTTAGCTCTGGCTTTAATAACTTCATCAATTAACTTACCTCTTGAATTAGCGTCCAACAGCTTTTCCATTTTTTTGCCGCTGGGCGTAACTGCTCCACCAGCAGTTCCCATGTAGTTTAACATTCCTCTTTGGACATCTTTAGTTAAACCAACGCTTACTTGCAAAACTTCAATCATTTGAGTTGGACTTAATTTTTCACGTTGATCCATCCCAACTAATTTTTTATATTCAGGAATTAAATTTCCAACAGTAAGTTTCCTAATTGCAGGATCACCTGTTTTATCTGTACCTAATAATTCTCTTGCGAGTCCATCAGTTTTTGGAGGTTTTACTGACAAAACTGCTGGGTTACTGCTGTCTATACCGTGTACTGCTCTAATGTGAGCTAAATGTCTTTCGGCTATAGGATCAGGAACATTTTTAAAAACAGTTTTTTTAATGTCAGGAATTAATCCTGCATCATTAAAATCAAATTCCGCAAGACGTTGATTTAACATTAAAGGAGAATTACTTGATAATAGAGGGGGTTCCTTGTCTCCCACTGTTGCGCCTTTTTTTATCTGGGACTGCATAGTAATAGCCCCCCGCAGTCCCAAAGAATCTCCACTTGCTTCTAGTGCAGGTATTTCCCTATTAACAGCGTTTCTAGATAACCCTTTTGCTTCGTAGTTTGCTAATGCTTGTGGGCTTGTTAACTCACGTAGCGCTACAGGAGCCGCTCTTACAGCTTCTCCTGAAGTAGACAAACCTTTAGTTGCCATGCCGCCACCCCCGCCATAGTAAGGTAAACCTGTTTTTGGCGTTCTTCCGATACCCCTTAAAATCTGAGAGGGTGTTCTTTGACCCGTTCCTTTAACAAGTCTAAAAGCATCTGCCATATCGCCGGGCGCTCCACCTTGAACTAAAGTTGGCATGTTTCTTGCAACTGCCCCCGGAGCGCTAGATGACCCTATTACACCCCCAACACCGGCTTTTGCCCTTTGTTTTACCCCTCCTGCTTTATTTAAAGCTTCTTTAACACCCTGTACACCAGCTTTAGAGGCTATTCTAAGGACAGGAATTGCGCCTAATATATTCGCACCATCCATTAAATCTTTAGCTATCTCAGGGTTTTCTTTGGCTAACCTA
>Ga0208767_1002223_pt1 | contig 14882 bp, 14 predicted proteins | sample VirMetDEL_Mar_21_FD_184514 | JGI IMG/M metagenome (GOLD analysis project Ga0208767, IMG submission 184514) | Aqueous microbial communities from the Delaware River and Bay under freshwater to marine salinity gradient to study organic matter... | ecosystem: Environmental > Aquatic > Marine >... | reverse complement strand
TTGGCATGTAGATGTACATGATTGCCAAACTGAAGAACAGGCAACTATTGAAAATAGAATATCTAGGGAAATTGTTTTTGAAGATCCAAATATAAACTCAGATACCAACATGAATAATTTAGATTTCACAAACTTAACACTAGAACAAATCCAACAATTAAAAAATATTTTAGGTTTATAATACATTCAAAGATTTTCTAGTGGTTGATAAAATCTTATATTATTTGGATTATAGTATAATATTATTTATTATTTAATAATAAAGGAACAGTTATGACAAAAAAACTTGATAAATCAGATTTAGATCAAATTCTAGATATCCAAGCAAACTATGATAGTTTAACACAAACAATAACTTCGAAAACAATTGATAAACATATTACCGAAAAACAATTATTGGTAATAGAAGCCGACCTATCTAATTTATTTCAAAAATTTGATAAATTACAAGCTCAGGAACAAGAATTTATTCAGAAGCTACAAGATAAATATGGCAGCGGTAAAATCGATATTGATGCCGGTACATTCACAGCAACCGAATAATAGATATATGTTTGATAAAAAAAATTATATTTATTAATAAAAACAATTATAGGAGTAATTAATGGCAGAAAGAATAGTAACGCCTGGAGTCTATACACGAGAAAAAGACCAGTCGTTTTTACCACAGGCAATCCAAGCAATTGGAGCTGCAATCGTTGGACCAACAGTTAAAGGTCCGGCTCTTGTGCCTACTACCGTTTCGTCATATGCAGAATTCGAACAAATATTTGGTTCGTATACTGATGATTCATATGTACCATACGTAGTTCAAGAGTATTTAAATAACGCACCTAATATGACAGTAACTAGATTGCTGTATGAAAATGGTTATGATTTAGATAATGGATCATTAGCAATTATTGCAACATCTGGGTCTGTTGAAGTAGTAACACATTTGCTTCATCCAGTTGAAGCAGTAAATGACGCATCTGATTTATTTGCTGATTCAACCATTGTCGACAATGTATCTGGATCATTTGCAATTAAAATTTCAGGATCATATGATTCTAATTTAAATACAAATGTACCAGGATTTAGTGGAGCATTTAATTTATACGCTACAGAAGGTGCTGGAGTATCGGCTTCACTTAGTTCTACGGCTAATAACTATGTAACCAAAGTATTTGGTAGATCACCTAAATCTACAGATTATCCGGTATACGTTCAATATGAAAATACAGGAGCAACTAGTTTATTTAACAACTTAGGTGATGTAACTACTAAATTAGCTGTTATTTCCAATTATGCATTTTTACAAGATTATAACACAGCATCGACACCATTTATCACATCACAAAAAATTGGATCAACTGCTGTTAATCTTTTTAAATTTCATACTATATCACATGGTACCGCAGTTAACTTTGAAACAAAAGTAGGTATCCGAGATATAAGATTATCAACAGAAGTATCAGATCCGAATGGCTATGGAACATTTACTGTAGAAGTTCGTAGAGTAAACACAACAAATGTACCTCCACAAATTAGTTCAGTATATAATTCATCTGATACAGACTTAGCACCAGAAATTGTTGAGTCATTCCGAAATGTTAATTTAGATCCAGATTCTCCGAGATATATTTCTAGAGTTATTGGTGATCGTTACAAAACAGTTTCAGCTAATGGCGATTTGCTTATAAACGGTGATTATGAAAATAATTCAAATTACATTCGCGTAGAAGTAACTGATTCAGTTGCTAATAAAATTGTTGATAAAACATTGGTACCATTTGGATTCCGTGCTTTAACATCTCCAATTCCAAATCCATCTGGCTCAGCTAATGTAGAAGCCGCTGTATACAGCACATCACAAACAGTTGGCGGATCATTTAATAGCAATTATTATCATGGATTTGATTTTACAGATGCAGCAAACTTAACTTATCTTGCTCCACTACCATCATCGGGGTCGACTACTGCTAGCAATTCAGATTTCTATTTAGGAGATGTGTCTCAGCAAGCAGCTGCAGCATTCCCGAATACAACTAGTCCATATAGTGGATCATTAACGGCTGCATTAACAGCTGGAACATTTACTAGCAATGTTTCATTGGATACTAGAAAGTTTATAGTTCCAAATCAGGGAGGATTTGACGGAGCTCGTCCTAACTTGCCTAAATTCAGCGGAACTAATATTACTGCAGCAAACACATTTGGATTTGATTGTAGTTCAACAACATCAACTGGTACTACTGCATATAACAAAGCATTTGCATTATTAAGCAACACTGATTATTATGATATGAACATGTTGTTAACACCTGGTATAATTCATTCATTGCATCCAGTTATAACAGCAGCAGCTCGTCAGTTAGCAGAAGATCGACAAGACACATTCTATATCATGGATTCAAATGCATTAACAGATTCAGTTACAACTGCTATCACAACAGTTAATAGTTTAGATTCAAGTTATACTGCAACATATTTCCCATGGATTAAAATTAATAATCCTAGAAATAATAAACCAACCTGGGTACCACCATCAGTAGTAATGCCAGGCGTTATTGCATTTAATGATAGTGTATCTGCTCCATGGTATGCCCCTGCAGGTTTGAATAGAGGTGGTTTAACGTCGGCAACTGATACATATTTAACATTGACTCCAAAACAAAAAGGAGACTTGTATGAAGCTAGAATTAACCCAATTGCAAATTTCCCTAACTTGGGTATTGCTGTTTGGGGACAAAAAACACTTCAAGCAAGACCTAGTGCATTGGATCGTGTAAATGTACGACGACTATTAATTACGGTTAAGAAGTTTATTGCATCTTCAACTCGTTATTTAGTATTCGAGCAAAACACAAATGCAACTCGAAACAGATTTGAAGCTATTGTTAATCCATATTTAGAGGGCGTAAAAAATCAGCAAGGATTATATGCTTTCCGAGTAATAATGGACTCAAGCAATAACACTCCAGATCTAATCGATCAAAATATATTATACGGACAAATTTTCTTGCAACCAACAAGAACGGCTGAATTTATTATCTTAGATTTTAATATTCAACCAACGGGTGCACAATTCCCTGAATAGTATATTTTATACGAAATAAAAAAAAGAGGTAGGCTTTGGTCTACCTTTTTTACTGTATATAATATTTATATAAAAAGAAAAGGATATAAATGCCATACGATATTAATTCATCTAATTTAGAAGGCTTTGTTAACGGCGCGGATTCACCTGACGGTCAAGGAGTATTTCCAGGATCATTACAGGATTTTGGAACAGAAAATGAATTTTATAATGCTGCATATTCATGGGAACCAAAATATACAAATCGTTTCATCATGAGTATCGGAACAGATTTAATTCCTGCATTTTTAATTAAAGCTTCTGCAAAACCATCTGCAGCAAATGGAGAAATAGCATTAGATCATATTAATGTACAAAGATATGTAAAAGGTAAAACAGTTTGGAATAATATAGGTATTTCTATCTATGATGCTATTATTCCAAGTGCAGCACAAAAAGCTATGGAATGGTTCCGTTTGCACCATGAATCAGCAACAGGTAGAGATGGATATTCATCAATGTATAAACAAGATGTAACACTTCAGCAATTATCTGGATTAGGTGAAGTGGTTGAAGAATGGACATTAAAAGGAACATATTTAGCAGATGTTAATTTTGGTTCATTAGATTGGGGTACAACTGATGCTGTAATGATTTCGGCAACATTAAGATATGACTGGGCATTCTTGAATTTCTAAAAATATACAAATTATATAAGTATTACAATGGGAGTTTCGGCTCCCATTTTTACTGATCTTATATTTATAATAAAGTTATAATAAGGAAAGTATGTCAAAAGTATCAACGCGAGTTTCAAACAACAATTTAATTGAATTAGCCAAACAAAATTACGAAAAAACACAAACTTCGAAAATACCTGGAGTCATTGTTCATTTACCTAGTGGCGGTAAAGTATATCCAAAATCAAATCCATGTAGCGAAGGCATTGTAGAAATGCGACATATGACTGCATATGATGAAGATATTTTAACTAATGGGTCGTATATTAAAGAAGGTATAGTTTTTGATAAGTTAATAACATCATTGGTTATTACTCCTGGATTTAATGTCGACACATTGATAGAGGCAGATAAAGAATGGTTAATCATTTCAGCTCGTATAAGTGGATATGGAGCTGATTATCCGGTTACGGTTAAAGCGCCAAACGGTAAATCTATTTCAGAAACAGTAAATTTAAATAAATTAAGACCAGTGGCTTTTGAATTGGAATCAGATGAAAATGGCGAATTTGATTATAAAATAGATGATACTCATACTATTAAATATCGATATCTTCCAGCGTCTGTTTTAAATAATATTCCAACTGATTCTACTATAAGTTATTTTTTAACCCAATCGATTCGATCTATAAATGAAAACAGAAATCCTGATTTCATACAAAATTTTATACGAGTGCAACTAACTCCGATTGAATCTAGAAAATTTAGAACACATATAAGACAAACTCAACCTACATTAAATTTAACATACGAATTCTTTTATGAGACAACGGAAGGCGATATGGAGGCCTTCCAATCTACATTTCCAATTGGATCAGACTTTTTTTGGATTTAAACCAGCAGATCGTGTAATATTGCATGAAAATTTATTTGATTTAATATGGTATGGAGAAGGCCGATGGACATTTACAGATATATACAATATGCCGATTCCAATGCGCCGAATGTGGGTCAATAAACTAAACGAAAAGTTACAACCTAATAATTCAAGTAAATCTGCTTCGCAACCTAACATCGCAAAACCTCCTAAGTAAATATTTATAATAAAGATGTTTAGGCAAACATGAATATTAACCACGATAAAATATTAAAATTAAAATCCAATCGCATAAAATTAGGTTCTGGCTTAGATGATTTAGGCGACGCGGCTGAAGGATTTAGTAAAAATATATTAGATGCCGCTGCTAGTATCAACTCGCTTCAGGCTGGTATACAAGCAACTATCGGCATCAGTGAACGTGTATCCGTTGTATTAATGGAAGTAGCTAAAAATGCTACCGCTCTAGAACAACGATATTCTGCATTAAATACAATATTTGGGGTATCAAGTAAAAGTGCAGCCCAATTCGGGTATCAACTAGAAACAATATCTGCTGAGTTTAAGGTTGGAATTGAAACTACTACTGAGTATGCTAAAAATTTAAATACTATAGCAACCGGATTCGTTGGTGGAGATAAAGCAATAACTGGATATCGTAAAAACTTATTTGAAGCTCAGAAAATCATGGTTACCCAATTAGGGGTAACAGCTGAAGCTGCGGCTGGATATGAATTATATGCATCAACCATCGCTGAATCAGGAAAAGCTCAGTTAGATAATCAATTAAATATTGCAGCTGCAATTGAAGACTCAACCGGTCTAACTGGGACATATCGTGATTTGGTTGAAGATATTGGAAAGTTAACAGCTAATCTTCAATTGCAATTCGGCCGAATACCAGGATCATTAGAATTAGCAGTTTTAAAATCTAGAGCATTGGGGCTATCAATGTCTGATTTAAATAAAACTGGCGAAGCATTATTAAACATCGAACAGAGTGTTGGGAATGAATTAGAATACCAAGCATTAACCGGTCGTCGATTAGTTAATGATCAAGGCGAGAGTTTAACTAATTTGTATCGACAAGCACAATTCCGCGGTGAAGCAAATGAGATGGCAGACATAATGAATCAAATTCTTGAACAAGAAGGCGAACACCTAGAAACCAATTTTATGGCACGGCAGGCTATGTCTAAACTTTTTGGTATGGACGAATCCGTATTATCTCGTTCTATCCAAAAGAAAAATGTATTAGACAAAATGCAAGATGAATTGGGTCAGGACGTGTTTGCCATGACTCCAGATGAATTAATTGCTGCATCAGAACGGATGCAGGATAAACTCACCGATGACGAAAAAGAAGCAATTCGAGAACAACGTACAACCGATCAGCTAATATATGATGAAATTAAATCATTGAATAGTAATATTGTACAAGGAGTCTTGGGATCCGCATCAGGATCTGCTGCAGCAGTTGGCAGTACCCGATCGGATTTACAATCAGCAATGGGTAATATCGAGCAATTTCAAAAAGCAATTGCAGGTCCAAATTTTGCATCTTTTATCGGGGCAGCGCAGCAATTTGGAGTAGCATATAATCAAACAACTAAATTATTAGGTGAATTGGCAGATGTAGTACCAGGATTTAAAGCAATTACCGATGGTATTGCTGACATAGTAACAAGTTTACCGGTAGTTGGCGACACACTTGGTGCTATTGGTGATTTTATAGGTGGCTTGATTGACTCCCCCGGGGCAATGGCTGGAATTGGGAAATTTCCGACTACATTACCAAAACCAGGTCAGTCAACAGAGAAACTAGACGATGCCGTAATTCAATTTAATCCACAAGACAAATTCATGTCAATTGCAGGCGGAAATACCATGATTGCTGGAACAAGTGCTGGTGGCAATCAAGCATTAGCAAATCAACTAGCCGGTAATAGCGGCATAACAGATGATCAGATAAATAAATTAGCAAACGCAATGGCAGTAGCCATGAAAGGGGTTACTATTACAACAGACCCATTATACCAAGCAAACAGTGTTAACGGAGATAGATTCGCATGAGTAACATTTTAGACATAACAAATCCAACTGCTCCATCTGCAGTATATACTACGGCTACATCATTATATAATATCGTTCCTGGCCAGGCACCATCTTCAGTACAAAAGTTAAACACACTAGGGTTGGTGTCTACGTCGAATTTAAAGTATATAACAAATACAGTCACCCCCGGATTTTCATATCAATATGCATTCGGTACAGTTCGTAACAACACAAATGTTACTATGGATAATATCGGAGGATTATTATTTCAACGAACAACTGGATTGGCATCAACCGCGATTGCATCGCAATTAGGTGTACCACAAGTAGCACAAATCGGACAATCATTAATACAAAGCAGTGAAAATTACAATCAAGGATTTATTTACACTTCAGTTCCTTTTACTAATTTAAACAAATTACCAGGTATACTATATCAAGATTTCCGTTCTAGAAAAGGATATTCTACAAGAACAGCTACTGCTATACGATTGGATGGTTCTGCCGCAATTGCCCGATCGATTGGTTCAGGACTTGCTAAATCATATTGGCGAGCCGGAGCATATGCAGCAGCATCCGCAGCTCCCGGGGGTGCATATTCGGTATTTAATCGGGATGCCGGCAGAAAATTTGGATATGGTTGGGGAGACCATGGAAATATATATGCATTAAGAAATGATTTCACGGCAACAAGTCACGTAGCTACTCGATGGAAGGGTAATAAATGGAGGCCAATATTAAATCCATTAGCACAAGCAACTCCATTCCGTGGAGACCGAGTTCAAGTTATTGATTATCGAAAGGAAGTTGATCTCAATAAAATATATCAATGGAAACCGACGGTGTTTGGAATGGATGTAGATAAACTAGGAATAACACAGGATTTTATAAAATTCTTTTTTACTGGACCAAAATTATCACCCGGTCAAAATAAAAATTCTGGCGATAATACAGCATTAGAAGATGATGCAATAGTATTCCGAGCAACCATTGATAGTGTATCCGATACATTTTCACCGCAGTGGACACCTGTTACTATGATAGGTCGAGCAGATCCGAATTATCATTATACTGCATATTCTAGAAATGTAAATATTAATTTTATTGTATATGCAACGGATAGAGATGAAATGAAACCCATATGGAGAAAGCTTAATGCACTAGCAGGATATACCGCTCCCGCATATAATGCAAACGATATTTCCATGGAAGGCCCATGGATTCGATTTACATTGGGAGATTTATTCTTTCAACAAGCTGCTGTTATTAGCAGTTTAACATACACATTACATGATACTAATACAACTTGGGAAATTAACATAGAAGATGATCCAGAAATGATGCAAGCTCCGAAGAAAATTTCAGTAAATATGGGATTAAACATAGTAACAAATGAATTACCTCAAAACGGCGGTAAATTTTATACATTGGCTAAAACATTTAATCCAGATGATCAAGCTAAAGATGGAAACGATAATTGGTTAAGTGATATGGAAAAGAATCCAGTGACAGCGGAACAAAAGGCCTTACTCGATCGATTAAGTAAGTTGTCGAAGATTCTTACGTAAACTCTATAATCAAGGCTACATAGAAAGAAATATAACATGGCAAATAGATACAGCAATACACCAATCAGTCGAGACGAAAACAGAAAACGTCGATATGGAACATGGATCATATCAATACCACCATACAATTCAAGTGATTTGTATATACAAGTAACCAGTGCCGATCGATTAGACATATTGGCATCTAAATTATATGGTGATCAATCATTGTGGTACATAATTGCCGCTGCAAATGGCTTAGGCAAAGGATCATTGGTAGTCTCACCAAACACAGTTTTACGAATTCCATCTACGGAACAAACAATTAGTTTTATTAATTCAATAAATACACGACGATGAGCGAAATATATTATTCACAACTAGACGAAAACTTACAACGAGAACTCGATGCACGAGCTGGTGCTGGGAAAATAAACAGAAACACCAGTGCATTGAATTTTATGTTAGGTAAAATTGCCAATGTAGAAATAACAGCATATTCATCATCTGCATATACTACTCCAATTGGGGAAAAACTTGGCGGGAGTGAAACTAGATACAACCAATTTTTACCAGGTGGGTTTTTAAAAGAACGATCAATATCAACTATAAACAATCAAATAGATTTTACGCACCCCCTATATGTTGCAAAAACGATGGGTTCATTTAATGATACATCAAAGCGAATACCTCCAATAATTACATCTGCTGATATCAATATTGGTGATCATTCTCACGGATTTTTGAATAAGGCATCAGTGAATATAACTATTCCAAATCCTGGCCGAGATTTAGAGTATTTCGAATCAACATGGATGCGCCCCGGCCGATCTGCCCGAATAAAATTTCGATATCCTGATTCTGCATTAGCTGCGGGCGAGTCATATTTAACTGACAACATATTACCAACATATAAAAAAATACAAGAGCGATATCCAAAGCTTACACAACAAGATTTTGAAGAATTCAAGCGAATTAATCAAGTAGTATTTGATGGGTTAATTGTTTCTTTTACATTAGATTACCAACAAGATGGATCTGTGCAAGTATCATTGCAACTAACTGGTACTACTAACATTTTACCTGATATGTCATTGTTAATAGATACAGATAAAACACCTAGCAATCAGATACCAACAAATAAACCAGGTGTTAGTGATGTTATAGTAAATATTAATCCAGAAGATACTACAAATGGAACGAGTGTTAACGAATCTGCGGAAAACACTGACCAACCACCAAACTATGTATTCAATCAATTAGAACAACTAGTTGATACCGCGGTTTTGGGACAATCGTTAAGCACTAGTGAAGAAATACGATCAAAAGGTAAACAACAAATACAAGATTTAGCTGAAGGGGATGAAACTATTACCGATCAATGGGCATTATATGGAAAACCATATGCAATCGGATCTGCAGAGTATTCTAGATATGTAACATTAGGATATTTGGTACGGTTTATAGATGAAAATGTTCTATCTAAATTAGATACTGTGGCTACTATTATATGCGATTCTTCTATAACAACTGGTGTATATTATGAAAAATTGGTATCAGCTAATCCATCTCGAACATTGCTAATGAAGTATCCTAGAACGTTTTATGGGTCGGAGTTTGAAATAGAAGGCACAGTTGTACGAAATGTAGGAATTTATTATTATGATACTATACGAGAACAAGCAGTAAGTTTTCTAGATACTGCTAATCGAGTATCATATCCAACAAAAATATTTATTAATCTAGAAACAATTGAAGAAATAACAGATTCGCTATTAAAAAATAACAATAATAAGTTTAATGTTAATAACTTTTTTCAAGCAATAAGTAGTATAATAAAATCAGATACTGGGGATGCTGTTAATTTAAAATTAATAACACCACCAGATGGATCACAGGCATTGTTGTTTTATGATGCAAACAAAGTTTTAAACGAAAAAACTGCAGCTGATGTTAAACCATATTCAATACCAATGTTTGCTAATGATCCTCGAGGAACTATAGTTCGAGATTTTAAATTTTCAACAAAATTACCGGATTCGGTAAAAACTCTTTCATATGTACTAAATCAAGCCCCAGATAAAATTTCAGAACAAGATATAGCACCATATATGAATTTCATGTATTTATCAAATTCAATTACTCGAACAACTGATGACTTAGGAAACATTACTAATACTATCAATCCTGATGCAGAAAATATTGCACAAACATTGGCTAATAAATATGAAGATACATATATTAAATATCAAAACCAATTACAAGATGCAAAAGTAGATTTTTCTAAAAATCCAACGAGTACCGATAAAAAAGCAGCATTGAGAAATGCATTGCGAAAATATATACAGTATCCAACGGATAAAATACAACAATCAAATAAACTTGCCGCGCCAATATTTCCGTTTGATGTTTCGTTTACGATAGATGGCATTAACGGATTCCGGTATGGGGACGTGTTGCAGTTTGAAGGACTACCAATCCGATATCGAATAAACACAGTTTTTAGCGTAATCAATGTTACTCATACTATAGGATCGAATGGCATATGGACTACTAATGTTAGATGTATTATGCGTCCTAAAATAGGTAAACAATAATGTCTAGACAAAAATTATATTATACTGCAGCAGAAATAGAAACTGGGTTATATACCAACGGCGGCGAACTTCAATATGACACTGGCGTTGAATTTAGAGGACAATATCATAGATACACTACTGGCGAATATTATAGTGGTGCAAATTGGAATAAAAAAACTTCCAAGAAACTAGTACCTATACCTCCCCAAATAGATCCGGAAGTAATATTATATAATAAGTTGAATCCTGGCTTAAAAACTAAATATAAATTAGTACGACCGATACCAGTTACAATTACAGATGATAATATAAAAGCTGGATATGTTAGAAGATTTTTATTTTGCAAAATAAATGACAATCAAATAATAGAAGTTGATCGAACACAATATGATCAATGGCAAGCTGGAGATATTGATAATAATATTTATAGTGCAATTACAATTAAATGGTATATTACCGGACCATTAGAGTCTAAAACCATTGATGGTGTGTTGCAAGAAGGCGTCATTGATAAAAACAATAGAGTTCGATTATTACTACAAGCCGATTATCCGGCAGTAGCAGATTATTTATACAACCCAACCCAATATTATGTAGATACCCTCATTAAAGTGGCAGTAGATATTAACGGGTTGGATTCTTGATTAAAATTTATTATTATACTTATGTATGATAATTGATATTATTGAAGAACTGGATTCGTTATTTCAATACATGCAGCAAAAGAAATGTTTAGTAGTCCCAATATTAACAGATCATCAGCTACATGTATCAGTAAATAAATTATGCTGTATATACGTTTATACCGAAGATGGTGTAGAACGACTCGTTCCTATCAATCATACTGAACAAATAAGGGGCTTTTCATCACACGTACAACAGTTTCTAGATCTAGACGATATATTTATCCATGATAAAAAGATATGGTTACAATTGGGCGGTAATGAAAATACATATGATGTGAAATCATTATGGTATTTTACCTATCACGAAGCATATGATGAATCTCATTATTGGCAATCTGCACACACGTTTTATCACCGCAGGCATAAACGGTTACAACATGTAAATACAATTATTCCGATAATGCAACATTTGGCAATGTGTCAAAAAATCAGGCAATATGCTTGGCCAATGATTGAAAATGTGAAGTTAACTAAATCATATAAAACATTTAATTCGCTATATCCAAAAACTTTTGCGGCTATTGAAAAAAATGGACTACAAGTAAATTCAAAATTTCCAGATGAGTTATTAATAACAGATAAACGAGTTTATACAAATTATCATTATCATACAAGTACGGGACGTCCTAGTAACGCATTTAGAGGATTTAATTTTGCCGCTATAAATAAAACAGATGGAACGAGGGATGCATTCTGTAGCAGATTTAGTGACGGCGCATTAGTAGAAATGGATTTTGACGCGTATCACGTACGGTTAATAGCACTACTAATCGGATATACATTTCCAGATGTTAGTATACATACATACTTTGGGAAGTTTTATTTTGGTAAATCTGAGTTATCTGATGAAGAATACGAGCAGAGTAAACAAATTACATTTCGTCTATTATATGGATATATCGATGATGAGTTTTTAACAATACCATTTTTTAAACAAGTAAATGACTTTATTAGTAATTTATGGAATACTTGGAAATCTAAAGGATTTATTACAACGCAATTAGACAAACGAGTAATATCAAAAGAACAATTTCCGGAGATGACTAAGTATAAATTATTTAACTACTTTTTACAGTCACTAGAAACAGAAGTTGGCGTACGGAAGTTAGCAGAATTAAATAATATAATGCAAGATTATAATTCATGTATTATTTTATATACATATGATTCGGTTTTATTTGATATAACATTATCTGAAGCTAAAGAGTTAATACCGAAAATACGGGAAGTTTTAACAAAGGGCAATTTGCCGGTAAAATGTAAGATAGGAGATATTTATAGTAAAATGAATGACATTGTGTTATGACAACTATCAACTCTATACTTACTGAATGGACATATCGATTAGAATCTGGTTATCCTAAGAATGAACAAGATTATGAAGTTTTACGGGATGTTCTTTTAGAAATGACAGATTTGTCCGATATGGGAATCAATCAAATTGTCCAAGCTGCTAAAGGATTACCAACAACTATTGTAACGGAGGAGATTGATATCGACTCAATTGATAATCAGGTATTATTAGATCGAATTGAAGAAGTTGGTAAAACTGCAGAATTTAAAACATTTTTAAAGTTACTACCAACCGAAGCGAATAATCTAACAATTAAATACTTAAATAATATATCCGAAGAATTTGCTAATCAATTTGCATCTTTATTATATTCGCAACAAAAAATATCAGAAGAGTCATTAAATAAAATAAATTATAAATCTGGTATTAATTTCGAATTATTTAATTTAGATGATAAAGGATTAGGAAAGGGAGAAATATTATTAGCATCGTTATTTCGGGGGGCACAAATACAGGGAGGTACAACATCATATGATTTAGTACTTGCTGGACAACAATATGAAATAAAAGATTATACAAAAAGAGCAAATGCATCAATTCGTTTAGGTACAAAAGGTAGCGTTACTAGATTTAAATTTTGGGATGAAATAACTAGTACACTTAAACGTATATCACAGTTACAGGGAATTGATTCTCCAAAATTTGACTTTAATGAATATTTCGAACAGCCGTTTTTAGATTCTATTAATTATTTAAATGACCGACGTTCATTTATATTAGCAGGAAATTTAAATTTAACAGATAAACGATACTTAGAACAATTTTATTTACATGCAAATAAATTAAATTCTGATATCGAAGGATATACCAATGTTATTTTAAGAGGGCCAAATGCAACTCCAATTGAAATGTCTATTGAGCCAGTGAAAACACCGGGAGAAAAAATAGTATTAACGCCTATTCTAGATAATAGTCAAAACATAACATATATTAATACTGAATTACGAAGAATTCGGTATGTTAGAAATCCTGAATTATTAGATAGCGATTTACAAGTTGCGGTTGATGAAATAGTTGGTAATGATTTATTGTTTATAGTATTTAGAAATAATCGTGTAAATGTTACTAATGACTTTCGGTATTACGTAGTAGACGCCGGCCGAGTTCGTATAGTAGAAAAAAGTATTCTGCCTGAACAAATTGAAGACGATTCTGAAACAGAATTAATTGAGGACTAATTAGTGAAAACTCAACTACTTTGCACATTTGCACATAAATTAGATTTAAATATAGTTACAGATTATATACAAATAAATTATATAATACCAGAAAAGCGTATATTCATATTTTATAATGAAGATGATCCGGATATGCTATATTGCACCTATAATATATCAGAAACTATAAACCGCACAAAAAATACTATTAGTATACACCGAAAAAAAGAAACAAATACATTATATACAGTAAACGCATTAAACCAGGTAATCCGTACGGTGAATAATGGAGTTTTAGATAAAACATTTAATTTAGACTGGATGAATTACCAGAATTCTTTTATATTATCAGATAACAACGTAGGTTACCATATAGTTGACTTAGGATTCTTTAAAAAAATTTCGTGGAATTGATATATTTATATTTAAAATAACCTATAGGGAGATTAATTTCTCCCCATTAATATAATAATAAAGAAATAATTATGAAAATTAAAAAAAACGGTAAAGTGATTAATCTGACGGAATCTGATTTAAAAAGAATTGTGAAAGCTTTCACATTGAAAGAACAAGAGAAAGAATCTTTAAAGATGCAAGGCGTTGAATCATCAGATGACCCATATTGGGAGAGCATTATTGATTTAGAGTTCAGAGTTAAAGAAATTGAAAAGAAATTAAACATTCAATATTGAAATAGAAAAAATAATATTTTTTAATATAAAAGAATAATTATGAAAAATATTTTAAAAGAAAACATGCGTAGATTTCGTACTAAGAATCTGCCTGCAGATGTAGTTAGTTTACAAGAAAATATTTCAACAGATATTTTAAATACTATTAAAAAAGCACCGTCATTGAAAAAGTTGGGAATGATTGATGCTACAGCAGA
>Ga0208767_1002222_pt1 | contig 14886 bp, 27 predicted proteins | sample VirMetDEL_Mar_21_FD_184514 | JGI IMG/M metagenome (GOLD analysis project Ga0208767, IMG submission 184514) | Aqueous microbial communities from the Delaware River and Bay under freshwater to marine salinity gradient to study organic matter... | ecosystem: Environmental > Aquatic > Marine >... | reverse complement strand
AAGTCCAAGGCCAGATATATAGTCATATTTTTTGCCTGTATATATGGCTTGATAGGAGTCATCACATTTGAAATGCAGGTCTTCTTTAAAGTATCTAGCCATTTCTTGATAGCATGGGATATCTATTACAGCTTTTCCTTTTTCGATAGTTTTAAAGAATCCTGCCTGTACGATTTGTTTATAGTGGTCTTCTTTATTTTCTTTGGTTTCTTTTTTCCCACCAGGCCCATAGTTTTTAAAGATTTCTTCTACGAATTCTTCAGCATTTGTTTTGGCGTCTTTGCTTTTCCATTTTCTAGTTTTGCACTCAAAGTAAAGGCTATCTGCATCATGGTTAATTTTTCTGTCTTCTGAGATGACTCGTTTAACCAGTCGATCAAAGGGATAGCCGGAGTGAAACAGTGCTGTGGCTAAGGATGATATTTTGTTGTGTGATCCATGTTTGCATCTGCCATCTGAGGGGATAAGTTCTATTTCTTCTTTCCCTTTTTCTTTTTTATAGAGTTCGTTAAGGTTTTCCAGGACTTCCAGAAATCCGCTTGGAAGAAAAGGCAGATCATCGATATCTATATTATATAGAGGTTGTCCGACCCATTCATATTTCTTGTTAAAGTCTGGGTGTTTTGAGGGTGGGATAATTGTTTGATTGCCATCGGATAAGATTTCGACGTGGATGTTATTAAATTTTCTTCCTTTTTCGCCATTATATCTAAAGAACTGTGTGGGTCTTTTATCTGGGTGTCCTGATTTCCCTGACAGTATTGGCGGTAGGTAGGATTCTATTTTTTTAAGTAGGTTTTCATCACATTTGCTCAGGAGAAGGTCTATATCTAGTCCTATTACGCCGGACGGTTTTCCACATAGTAGTCCGAGTCCTGTGGCATTTTTCCAATACTCTTCATATTTATTTTCTAGAAACTGTTCTGAGGAAAGGTTTGACCAGTTTTTGATAAGGATTCGTTTTTGTTCAGCCGGTCCTACTGGCATCCCATGCTCAGTATATTTTTGAGCTTCAGTTTTTAAGCTGATCTTCACTAACGACTCCCCCTGATGAAGAACCAGCTTCTCATTCTAGCCGACCAATTCACAAGATTTTTTTTGATAGCCGCATGTGGTTATAAAAAATAAACAGTGGCCATGAAAAAAGTAAACCACTATATATAGGTTACATGCTACGGCTACTCACTAGCCACACTCTTTAGGGGAGGGGTCTGATAAAACGGGCCTCTCCTTTTCTTTAAAAAAACTCCTTGCAAAGCTATAGTCCGAAGCGATACAAGCAATGAAAGGGGATAAGGCATGGATCTAGAAGTAACAGTCCAGCGGTTGAGTAGTGAAACTGCATCTTTATATAAGTTCAAACATGAGCTAGAGGGGAAGTTAAAAGTGGAAGAGGATAAGTTAAGGAGCATTTTGGTAACGATGAACGCATTGCTCCAGACACAGGACGATGCAATCAATGAGTTGCAGGTATTACTTAAGATAAGTTTGGGGGTTAGTTGTGTGGCCGTTATCTTGGCTATTTACGCCATTATCTAAGAAGGAAGTTGAAGTAGAAAAGGAAAAGGAAATTATGGGGAAGAAAATAATTAAGAGTGTGACTGAGTTAGCTCAAAGGATTGCAAAGATTGAGGGCAAGAAGAAGGAGTTATCATTACCTCAGATAAGGGAAGTGATAGCTATTGTTTCTGATCTTAGTCAGTCGAATCCTGAGATATTTGCGTTGTTGACCAAAAACGGCGAGAGAAGGTTAAAGCGTAAGGCGAGTAAATAATGACTAAGCGAGAGATGGAGGCTTTAGTTCATTCACCTCAGCGTTACCGTGATATTTACCGGCTTGTTAAATACGACAAGATGACATTTTACCAGGTTGGCAAGTTGATTGAGGCTGACACTGATAAGGGTTATTTGGGTCCTGATCAAGTGAGAAGGATATATCAAAACGCTGTTAGAAAGATCAAGGGTGACAGGAATGTTTACCGTTACAAGTAGTATAAGGTTTAAAAGTTATGGCACCGACTAGAGTGGCTGAGTTATTGGCTCACGTTCAGGTTTTAGAGTCTGAGTTAAAAAAGCGCAGTAAGACTATTGATAAGTTAAACGATGATGTTGTTGAGCTGCTTGGTTTGCTTCATTCTTCCAGAAAAGAAAAAGAGAAGGTTTCAAAGGAGTTGAGTCGTCAGAGGATCAAGGCGGTTAAGGCAACTGAGAGGATAAGGATAGCGAGGCATTTAGGTTATGAAGTATAGGGAGAGTGAGAAATGAAATACCCACTAATAAAAGACCTGGGGCTTGAGCCATTTTGGATTCAGGCTCCGAAAGGAAGGCATTGGATTCTAGCCGACGATCTTGAGCGCGTATTGAGTGAGGGGGTTGAGGTTTATGGCTTTGGGATTAACGATGGTGCTGATTGGGCGCAAGATTCGCGCGGCGGGCGAACCCACAAAGGCCTACTCATTGGAGTGAAGCCGATTAAGCAAGAGACTTGTCGGGATGTTCTTAAAGATGCGCTTCACATGATTGCATTTTCTGGTGAAAAATATGTTGATGCCTATGAAGTTTTAGACAGAGCCAAAGCAGCAATCGACAGGGAGCAAGAATGAGTGACAAGCCGAGAGAGTTAAATGATATTAGGCTCCAGTCTCCCTACAAGTGGTGTCGAATGGATTGTATGCCTAACGCCGTGTCTGACTCTATAAATAATAAGATAAAAGCCTACGACCAACTCAAGGCCAAGCTAGATATTGCGGTTGAGGCTTTGGAGAAGTACGCAAAGCAGCCGACTGTTAATCACGTTGTTGTAACTGGCCCTGGTGAATATCACAATGCTGCCGAGTATGCCCTCAAAAAAGTTAATGAAATGGAGAAGGCATAATTGTTCATAGCAAACTCAATCACACCAAAGATTATCTATTTAGAATTTAACCGCCAAGTTGAGATGGCTGAGACTATGTTAAGATTCCAGGAGCATTACGAGTCACCTATTTATTCGGGTGTCTTCTTTACTGTTTCTGAATTCAAGGATTGGTACAAAGATGAGTACGGTGATTTTACGTACTTCACTGATTGGTCAGGTTTTAATTTTCCTTCTAAGATTCTGAAGCCATTTTACGATGGCAAGTTTGATCCTTTGTCCGAGAAGGAAGTTTCGTTGTTAAACTTTTTCAAGCCAAGAAGGGATGATTTTTACATCATTTCATCAGCCGGTGGAGAAGGAGTTTTCGAGCATGAGATGTGTCACGCTTTATTTTCTACTGAGCCTGATTACAGGGAGAAGGTTTTAAACACCATGGGGCCTTATGATCTTGATGATGCCAGGAGTTATTTAAAAAAATCATACCATCCATCGGTTATTGATGATGAATTAAATGCTTATATTTGTGCTGACTGGGAATTCATTTTAGAAGAAACTGGGATCGATATACCAAAGGAACTACATCTTGAGCTTAGAAAAATTAAAGGGGAGTACGAACCACAAGGTAGGGGAGATTAAGACCTACGAGAATTTGCCTTATTACATTTTAGAGGCGAGGTGTGTTCATTGTGACAAGCCTCTGGTTGGCAGGACGAAGGACCCTTATTACATCAAGAATATGGTGAGAAGGTTTGAGAGAAGGTTATGCGAGAAGAGTTAGTTAAAGAGATAAGGATTCTTCTGTCATCCAGGAAGATAACCCAGGCTAAAGTCTCGGAACTATGTGGAATGAGTAGGATTTCTTTGAACAGATTTTTGAATGGTCGGACTGATTTGCGGTTGGATCATTTTTTCAAATTATGTTCAACTCTAGGTATTAAAATTACTGTTCCTGAAGTAAAATGTAGCCGAGATGAACGAGGGCGAATTCCAGAAAAAACTGTCTGAAATCAATGTGGTTATAGACCATCCAGAGAGGGCTAAGGCCCAGGCTTTGAAGTTGATAGCTGCTACTTTGTTTGACATCAACAGTTCACTTAAGAGAACCAACAAGAGATTAATCAGAATCATAGACAACTTAGAAGACAGCAAGGAAGCGGTTGAAGATAAATGAGTGGCCTTGAGGGTGTTGGCTATTTTGTAGCCCTTATAGTTTTTGCTTTTATATTGGATAGTGTTCTAAGGGGGTTGGAGTGAAATTTTTTTTATGTCTGTTTGTTTTGTTTTATGCAAGTGGTTGTAGCACTTTTAACTCTCTAGCTGAGAGAAGTCTTTATCCTTTCGAGAAGGTTAACGAATCAATTCCCTATGAGAAGCCTGATAATGTTGAGGCATTAGAAACGGATGATTTTTTTCTTTGGTCAATTTATGGAGAAGGCCCGATCATTTTTTACTTTCACGGCAACGGCGAGAGTTTATCTGCTTTAAGCATGATTGGTTTAACTGATGTATTAGGTCAGCTTGGTCATACTATTTTAATGGAGTATCCAGGAATTCATCCAGCACCAGGTGAGCCAACGGAGAAGGAGATTACTTATAAAGCAGTTAAGATGATTGAAGAGGTCAAGGCAGCACTACCTGATCGAGAGATTGTTATCATGGGTAGATCTTTAGGGGCTGCTGTTGCAATGGCCGCTGCTTCCCATACTGGGCCTGATAAGTTGATATTGATTTCACCTTGGACTGACTTTGAATCTGTGGCCAAGAAGTCTCCTTTAGGTTGGGCCACTTTTTTAGTTACGAATGATTTTTGGAATGCTAACGAGTGGAACTCTTTGGAGAAGGCCTCTCTTTCTGAGTATAACGCTTTGGTTATCCATGGCGCTGATGACAAGTTAATTCCTTATGAGATGGGTGAAGAGATGGCCCGTGAGTTAAGGGCTGTAATGTTTAAGGTTCCTGGCAGGGGGCATAACGATGTTCTTCACGACCCAGAAGCTTGGGGGGCTATAATTAAGTTTATGGCTAACATCTTATGAGTTCCCTCCAGCATGTTGCCGAATTAATATCATTAGGGATGACAATGCCTACTTTGGTTTTATCGGCTTCTGTTGTGTATTTCTGGGGAGCTTCATTGAAGTCTCCGAGAAGTGCTAACGAGTGGTTTATTACTGGTGTTGTGTTTGGCTTTCTTGGTTCTTTTTTGGACAACACTTATTGGCTCTTTCCTTGGACCGCAAGCTTTTTTGAAATGGAAGAGAAGGAAGCTTTAGTAAATGCTGGGGTTTACTTTAATATTTTTTTCAGGCAAGGCCTGGGGATATTCGCAGCTTATTGTCATCTAAAGGCAGCCGAGCTTCATGAAAACAATCGCTTTAAGTTTTTAAATAAAACACTGGTATTTTCATCACTTGCGGGAGTTTTCTACGCGCTGTTCATGATATGCTTGTTGCAGGGGAGATAGCCTTTTGGATAACGATAGCATCATGACAATATTGATGGCTATAGGAGCTGGGTTATCTGGAGCTGTTACAGTTTTGTTTAAGGTTGTTATGAAGCAATCTGAGAAGCAAGTTGAGTTGTCTCAGAAGGTAGGCCATCTTGAGGGCAAGCAATCAGGGATTAGCCAGCTTTCAGAACAGGTCCTCCAGGCGGTCCATGATGCGGCAAACAGAAAAGAAAAAGACTTTGACGCGTAGCATCCACAGATCCCTGCTTTTAGACGTAACCCTAATCCTGCTAAGCTTTTAGCGTGAGGCCCAAGAAACACTTTCTAGATCTTTATAGTATTACCTATCTAATGTGTATTAATTGGAAAAGGGATAAGTTCGAGAAGTGGTATCACAGAAAATATGGAGTTAAGCCAGGGGATATGTCTGGTGGAACGGCGTGGACATTTCCTCCAGAGCACCCTCATCCTGAAACTGTTATCATTTGGACTGAATCAAATTACCCAACAAATTTAGTGCATGAATGTGTTCACGCTGCTAACTATACTCTTGAGTCTCGTGGTGTAAAATCTGATTTTAATAATGACGAACCACAGGCTTATCTGGTTGAATGGATTTTTGCAAAGGCTATGGGGGAGTGATGAGATCACCGATAAGAACAATGAAGGCAGTAATTAAGAACTGTACTACTGAGATTGAGTTGGAGAACGTGAAGGCTTGGGTTGGCGTATATGCTGACAAGCTGGAGATGGCCGATCAAAAAGAGATCTACGGAATGATCAAGCTTAAGGAGAATCTACTTCAAGGCAATAAGCACTTCAAAGAAAACCCACCGAGTCTTAACAATTAATGTTAATAGATTTTCCAAGGATCAAGGTTAAGGTCAATAAAAAATTTCTATCTAACGATGAAGTTGACGGATGGGAATATGGGTATATATTTGGACTGACGTTGTTAGAATCCAGGCCCCTTTTCTTTAGTGTGCATTTAGAAAGTGGGGCCTTATTTTCAAGGCTACCACTAGAGGCGATAAGGCATTTATATTCTGAGGATGATGATGTAGCTCCAAATAATTTGCTAGATACATGGGGAGCTATTAGTTCAAGCGGGAATGTAATCCAGCATAGATATCTTCAAGACTATATGGTTAGGGTGAGATTGAATGGCGACAGCTACGATGGTATGTACTGGGCTACTGTAGATTACGACTATGGCGGCTTTGCTCATGACCCAGAGCAGCACAAAACAAGCAATATAGTGCTTCTTGATTCTGGGCAAATGTGCGCGGTTCCTAACAATTTTTGCTTGTTTACAGATGGACATTTTACTGATGTTCCTGAAAAATTTATCTACCGTAGAAACCAGAAATATTTTACAGTTGATTAATGACAGCTTACTTGGTGTGCAATGAATGTGGTATTAGAGATGTGTCTTTGGATACAGAGTGCTGTGACAGATGCGGCAAAAACCTCTGGCTCGACTGGGACGAAAGATACGATAAAGAAGAGGACGAAGCCTATGAAGAACCAGGACAATACCCAGAAGACGATGACACCGACTACATTATTGTCGAACACTGAAAAGGGTGAAGCTACCTATGTTGCTGATTTAATATTTCATCTTATTCAGCAGGAGTTAGATAACAACAAGGGCGATATGGTTGATTTAAAAGAGGTTCATAAAAGGGTGAGGGAAATGTTATGTCGGACGTAGTTGTCTTTGGCGTTGGGCTGTTCGTCGGTTCAGGTGTGACTCTAATCTTTATGTGTTTGATTTCAATGAGCCGATGACTTTCTTTTGGTTAATTTTATTTATTATTTTTATAGTCGTTTTAGACAAGGAGTTAAATAGATGAGTAAGTTTGATATTGATCCAGAGCAAGATATTAAGAACGCACAAGCCTGTGGCAATGCTTATGTTTCTGAGCGTGGAAAAGGTTACATGGCTCAGTTCTTACAGGAGTCTGATCTTCTAGAAAAGTTAACTGACGAAATTGGTTTAGATGATAAGTCTGAAGAGGCTGTTGAGTATTGGAACAAGATCTTTCAGGCCTACGGAAAGTATTTAGCTTTATCTTATACTATGGGTTACATGGATGGCATGAAGGGCGAGAAGGTAACAAAGCTTCATATTCCTATGGACGATGATCCTGGTCCTAATGGAGCAGGGTAAGCTGCTCATAGAAAGCTTCAGCAAACTTATCACAAATTTCATCCATCGTATCGTAAGTAACAAAACCTATTAATTCATAGAACTCACAGGTGTTGTCTTCAGCAATAGTTCCCGTGGCGATGACCTCATCTCCACTTTCAAGCTCTATGCAAATGGTGAAGGTGAAGGTGCTTTTGTTGAAATCGGTAGCATCGAATTCAAGTATTCTTGAGCCTCTTGGGAGTTTTGGGTCTTCTTGATTATCGTCCATTTCTTGAATATTTTATCAAGTAATTCAGCCGAGTCCACAACACAGGCAAAACCATTCATTCGTATAGTTCTCTTAATATATTCCTGTTGGCGGTAGTTTTTTTCTCTATTAAATGTTGAGAGTCTGCCAGGAGCTTTGCACTCAATGGCTATGAATATCCCTTCATTGTTGACGCCTTGAATGTCGGGTGTTCCTGGGTTCATTGTCTGTGATGTGTAGCGTCCTGAGTGTCGGTTATATGTGGCCTTAGCTTCATATACCTGTAGTTCCCAGCCCATTTTAACAGCCCATTTAAGACAAGCCTTTACAACCTCTTTTTCTGGCTGCTTGTTTTTCTTCTTACGCTTAGCTGGTTTCTTTTGAGGTAATTGCTTTTCGTGAAAATTTTCTACTGCTTTTCTTATTCGCCGCTTAAAGTCATCGCTCATTTTCCTTGATGTTCCCCTTACTGACTAATAGCTTAGGGGAGTTAGTGAAAACGTCAAGGGGGCATGTGAGTGGAAAGACCTGAATCAGGTACATATATAGACAATTTGGCTGAGCATCTGTATCACGACAGAACTCATGGGTATTCATCATCTGATATTAAGATGCTTTTAAAGAGCACTCCATATCACTTTAAGTATTTCCACGACAAGCCAGCGACACCGCCTACTGAGGCTATGAAGCTTGGATCAATGCTTCACGGCCAAGTGTTAAGGCCAGAAGCTATGGATGAAGAGATCACTGTCATGCCGGACTTTAACTTAAGAACTAAAGACGGTCGGGCCAATAAGGAACAATTTCTAGAGGACAATCCCCATAAGCTTGTGATTACTCCTAAGCAATGGGAAGAGGGTATGAGGATGGCTGATTCTGTCAGTAAGAATGATCAAGCCATGGAGTTACTTGAAGGGTCTATTAGGGAGCGTTCTATGTGGGCTGAAGCAATGGGTTTGCCGATTAGAGCTAGGGCTGATGCTTATAAGAAGAACGCGCTTTTGGAACTTAAGTCCACAAGGGATGCGAGCTTTGACGGGTTTAGAAGACAAATTGCTAACTTAAAATATCATGTATCTCTTATTCATTATGCTGTTTGCTTGGAGCAATGTGTTCCTGAGATCGAGTCTGTTTCTAACATGGAATATTACTTTATATGTGTTGAAAATTCTGAGCCTTACACAACGGCTGTTTACAAAGCTTCACAGAACATGATTGATGAAGCATGGGAAGAGTGGAAGCGCGGGATGGAGTTACTTAAAACTTCAATCGAAAGCGACCATTGGGAAGGCTACATGAACCATGGTGAGATCGAGGAAATTGATTTACCAAGCTGGGCTTACAAGTCTCAGAAGATAGAAGACCTAGATCAATCATCAACTTTTTAAGGAGATAGTATGAGTTTAAGAAAAGCATCCCAAGACAATGTGAAGTTAAGGATTGCCCTTTGCGGTGAGTCTAATAGTGGCAAGACTTTTAGTTCTTTAGTTTTGGCTAAGGCTATTAGTGGAAGCTTAGATAAGACCGCCATTATTGATACTGAATGTCGTGGAGATTTATATTCAAAGCATTTTAAAGGCTACGAGATCTTTGATTTCAAGCCTCCTTTTACACCTGAAGCTGCGATTGCTGCGCTAAAGGAATGTGCTGAGGCTGGCATGGAGAACGTAATATTTGATTCTGCATCTGATGTTTGGGAAGGAACTTTACAGATCCATTCCGATCTTGTGGGAACGAACTATAAAACAAGTTTTCCTATGTGGGGAAAGGTTGGCCCTAGATGGGATGCTTTTAGAAACGCTGTTAATAACTACCCAGGAAATGCCTTCACTTCATGGAGAATGAAGGAGAAGCTAACACCTATTAATGGGAAGATGATTAACGAGGGATTGAAAGTTATAGCGCGTGGTGGAGCTAAAGGAATTAAGTTCGACTACCAAGTGGCTTTTGTTTTAAACGATAAGCACGAGGCTACTGTGGGTAAGGATAACTTACACCTGTTCACCGACTGGAAAGAGCCTATGGTTATTGATAAGGAAGTTGGATTAAAATTAAAGAATTGGTTATTAAACAAATAAAGGGAGGACTATATGTCTGGAATTAATAAGGTTATTTTAGTGGGTCGTTTAGGAACAGATCCAGAAGTTAAAGCTGTTGGCGACAGTTCTGTGTGTAACTTTTCGATGGCTACTAGCGAGTCTTGGAAAGATAAGGAAGGCAACAAGCAAGAAAAAACAGAGTGGCACAAAATCGCTGTATGGGGGAAACTTGCTGATGTTTGCGAGAGATATTTGTCTAAAGGAAAACAAGTTTATTTAGAGGGGAGTCTTCACACAAGATCTTGGGAGACTGATACTGGGGAGAAAAGGTACTCTACAGAGATCAAAGGAACTAAGGTTGAATTCTTAGGTGGAGGCGAGGCGAGGGAAGAATCTCCGGCAGCCCTGCAATCTGATAAAAAAAGAGATGTTCCTAATCACGCCGACAACATTCAGTTTTAAAAAGAAGTAGTATTCTTTTAGATGCCTAGTACATCCTTTGGTTAACGGGAGCTAGGCATTTTTTATGATGGTTTGCCAGCAGGGCCTTTATTCGGACCAGCTTTATCTTCACCGTCGTTGTTCCAGCCTAGAGTTTTTTGAGAGAAATAATCCTCTTCTCTTCTTTGCTGTTCTTCAAGCTCCTCTTCAGCTTTCTTTGCAGTTAGCTTTCTAAGGTCTTCAAAGTCTAGAAACTTTTTAGCGGCCATCATCTTAGCTTCGATAACAGGCTTAACTTGTTTCATCAGCTTTTCATCAGACTCAATTTCACGAGCCTTTAAAACAATATCAGCGCACTCTTCAACCATCTTTTGTTCTTGGTTTTGTTCTTCCATTAATCTCTCCCAGACATTTCATCTCTATACTCACGGTTCATCTGAAGCCATGGAGTGTAGAGTAAGTTTTTCTCTAATAGCAAATCTTTTTTACCTCTGTTCATTAATGCTCTACCGCCCCTAGTCTGAACCTCAGTGAGTCGTAAAGCATCAGCAATCTTTTTCATCGCAAGAGCTTTAGGGCTTAACACTGACATCGCTGAGTCAACAGGAGTTGCCCAAAGTTTTCTCATCTCCTTGATAGCGTCCATTCTTGCTCGCTCTTTGGTAGACAAAAGCTTTCCTAATTGCTCTTGAACATAGCGAACATCTTCAGCCGGAAGTTTTCCAAGAGTGTCGTTAACAGCGTCTATTGTAGCCTCATTAAGACCGAAGGCTTTTTTCTTTAAAAGACCTTTTCCTGTACCACTCCCAGTAACTACATCGTAAGCCTTGTCTCCAATAACATCGTAAGTTGAAGACTTCCATCCGGATGTTTGCTTTGGAGCTGGACCCATAATCCTGTCTACGGTTGCTCCCCAAGGAGCTACAACGCCTTCGTCCAATACTGTTAGCGGAGGTTGAGAACTAATTTTTTCTGGATAAGTTGTTCCAGTTGTTCTTAACTTTTGCTGACCTTCAATGGATGGTATTTTTTTGTACTGAGAGGACTCAGGTACTACTTGCCCCATGAGTATTTCATCTTCAACATAAGGAGCTTTTCCAGGTAATATAGCATCTGGATCTTGCTTTAGCTTTTTCCAAACTCTAAATTTTTCCGCTAAGTCAGTGTCTAATGGACTTAGATTCCCACCCAAAGGTAGTTTTTTTCCGCTTGATGTTGGTAAAGATCTGTAAGGCCCAACATAGTCTCCTTGTGTTGGCAAAGAACCGACCTCTTCAAACTTATCTCCGAGAACGCGTTTTAGTTTTTCAACGCCTCCCTCGCCTCTTATAGTTTCAAGCTGAGTCTGGGCTGGGGTTATCTTTCTTCCTTGCGGAAGTTCACGAATAAACTGCTCTCCCTCTTTAGCTCCTAAATCAAGGTATTTCTTAGCGTCAGCTTCCATAATATCAGCAATGCCTTGAAGCGCAGGGTCCTTGCTTTTTCTTATTTCAGCAATCTTTTCCATGAGTGGACCCATGGCTCTGTTCATATCTACTTCAGCACCTTTTCTTCCGGCCTCTAGAAGTATGCTATTTCTTTGATCAAGGTATTGAGCCGCTAACTCATCAATCTGTTTTTGAATTTGTTCCGACGAGCCGACAACTCCTCTTTCCATTAGTAAGTCTGATACAGGCTCTTTTCCGTATTTAGCAGCCTGAATATCTAGCTCTTTTAATCCTGTTTTGTAAGACTTTCTACCAAGCTTATCATAAAGCTTAGCAAGACCAGACATACCAAAGGTGGAGTAAGTTAAAGGATCTAAGGCGATGTCACCAGTAAGTCCTGTTATTGTGTTTGCCGTTCCAGGAGTTGCTCCATCTCTTGCTTGAAATTCACTCATTGTTGGAGCTTGCCCAGTTAAGGCTCTTTTAAAATCATCTGCTGTTACAAGGTTTGGTTTTTTTGCGTATTCGTTTTCTACACCGGCAGCTTCTAGAGCTTTAGCTAAAGCCCTTGGGACATTCATAAGTCCGCGGTAACCAGTTCTAACCAAGCCACCAGGCATATCAGCCGTTCTCATTGCCATATCTATAGGGTTAACTCCCTCTGGATCTGGAATAGCTTTCGTTCCTGACAAGACAGAGCCATCATCTTCATAAGGATCTCTCGCTGGTTCTAACTGAATTTCTCCAGATTCGGCGAGGTATTGAAGGTATTGATTAACCTCTTCTGGGTTTTGTCCAGAATCTATTAGGTATTGTTTGTATTCTTCGGCTTCACTCATTATTGCCCCTTAGAAGCTTTCCACTCTTCAAAGCTCATTGTTCCACCAGGACCAGATCCTACACCTGGAGGTTTTATGTCTTTCGGCTTATTCCTGGCATTGTATCCTTTTGCTGGGAAAAGTGAGTCAGTAAGTTCCATTCCTCGTTTTCTCATTTCAGGAACAAAAGGTTTATATGCAGCTTCATGTTGTTTTGCTTTTCTTATTAAGATATCTTTATATCTTTTAATTGCGGCAAGCATTTGTGTCTCTGTACTAAACGCACCAGCAGCATATTCAGACTGTAGTCTTCTTAATTCTGGATCGGTAACAGCAGCACCGGATCGATCTTTTAATTCTCTGTTGAAGATATTAGAGAAAGCTGCGTAGATTGTTTCACCCTTAGATCCAGGTTCATAAACACGACCAACACCAGGAACCGTAATGCCAGGAGCATCAACTTCTTTTCCGTTAACTTTTCCAGTTACAGGATCAATGTCATCAATATCAAACCCAGCGACCTGTTCGATAGTGTCGAAGGCCTTTGACATATCCTCTAGAGCGTTAATTCTTTTTTCATTAAATTTCTCGATTTTTTTATTTACTTCTTCTCTCTCTAAACGATTTTGACCCCTTACCTTTTGGTCAAGGTTAGCCAGGGCTATTTGCTTACCGAACCCCTTTGATTCTGTTTGGCTTTGCATTTGCGCGAGCCGTGTAAGCATATTTGCTTGCTGCATACGCTGAGACTGTTCACTCTTTAGCATTTCCTGAAGAGATCCTAGTTCCATCCCAGTTAGACCTTGTTTTAGCTTTGCAATCTCTTTCGCCCTTTGATCGGCAGATTGAGGTTGATTTGCTGCTGCATATTGAGCCATGCCTGACCAGGTGGGATCATAAGCTGCTAACATCTGCATTGCTGGAGCCACGTTAATTTGTTGCGGCGCTTGTTCTCTTTGCTGAATGAAATCTTGCATTTGCTGAGTTGCTGCTCCCTGTCTTTCAAGAAGTCTTTCCCTCAAAGCTTTTTCTTGCTCTGAAGGTTGATAGGCTTGCATCAAAGCTTCTTGAAATTGGTTTGGGATGAATGCTTGTTTAGTAGTTGTGCTTGTGCTCATTAAATCAGATTGAGGTTCAGCCTTGCCTTTCTGGAGTCTTAAGTTCTCCAGATAAGCTTGCTGTCCCTCTGGACTCATGTTAGCAACACGAATCATCTCATTTAGTTTTTTTTCATATTCATCCATATTAAAAGGCTCCTAACCTATAACATCCCATGGGCTTCTACCAGGGGTATAAACATTTGGCTTTGCTTGTCCAGATCCACCAAAAACATCAGCAAATCCCTGAGCTTTATCTTGAGCACTCATAGCCTCTTCAGCGCCGCCGCCTAATCCGCCAAGACCGCCCATGCTTTGTCCCATGGAAAGACCGCTAAGCCCTCCACCCAAAGCTCCGGAAACCATCCCAGAAGTAGAAGCGTCTGGTCTTGCAGCTTTATGCTGAACATTCATTCCCGTCCAAGGGGAAAGCCTCATCATCTCTGCATTTAAAGCCATTTCATTAGCGTCTGCTTGTTGTTGCTGTTTTCCTTTAGAGTATCCTCCAAGAGCACCTAAAGCAGCGCCCCCTAGAATAAGTGGTAGTGCCATTATTGAACCTCCATCATTAAATGTACTATTACCTTGTTACTTATATAATCTACACCATTAATCAAAAAACCATTAGCCATAGCCAGCTTTAGCATTGGCAGGTTTTCATTCTCAATCTTTGTAGAGATAATAGAATAGTTATCTCTAAGAAGATTCAGAATTTCTTTATACGCCTTAATAACTTTTGAGCTTTTAGAGATGTTAGGGAAAGCCCCACCATGCTGCATATAAGCCCATGTTTTATCCATTTCAATTACAGTAGCGTAACCACACATTTCTTCGTTGTTAAAAGCTCCTATGCAGTAATCAAAAGTATTAAAGTCCTTGGGCCTCTCTTCACCGAAGGTAGCCATGTGAGCATCTTCTGCTACGTGACTCCATTCCTGAAAAGATATCGGCCTAGCCTCCATTACTTACCAACCACTCCGCTAACTGCGCCCATTAAGCCTTTTGGCTTTGCAGCACTAGATGCTTGAGCCGCCGCCGCTTGTTGAGCTTGAGCACCTTTTTCAGCAGCCCATGCTCGCATTTGTTCCTGGTATCTACCCATATCGAAATCGCCCTGACCTCTAACATCGCCTGTAAGACTTTGTAAGTTAGCTTCTTGAGCAGCAAGTTCACCTTTGGCAAGTTGTCCTGTAAGATCTTGTTTTCTTTTTAGATCACCGGATTGAATTCCCATTCTATCCATCATGCCTTGTCTCGCGACACCTTGATTAGCCATCATAAGATCACGAGCGCCCATACCAGCCATTCGTTCTCTAGCTCCGCCGCCCATGCCGCCAAGCCTCATCATGTTTGCTTGAG
>Ga0208767_1002220_pt1 | contig 14888 bp, 25 predicted proteins | sample VirMetDEL_Mar_21_FD_184514 | JGI IMG/M metagenome (GOLD analysis project Ga0208767, IMG submission 184514) | Aqueous microbial communities from the Delaware River and Bay under freshwater to marine salinity gradient to study organic matter... | ecosystem: Environmental > Aquatic > Marine >... | reverse complement strand
TCAATACCTTTATGTGATAATACTTTTTTGGGCATTGCTTAAATTGACTGATACTGCTGTATGACCATGTAAACTTCTTCACTTGAGTATTATTACATATTTTTAGGGGATTAACCATAGCTTTTACTTATTTTAGATTCACAATCAAGTGGGAGGCCTTCTGCCCATTCAGGTGATGTACGCATACAACTCTCTATGTATTCTTGTGCCTCAGAGCTTTTCTTCTCAGGTACAACACAAACTATAGAATCATGTACTGTCATAGATACTCGATACCTCAAACTTATTCTAAGCATCTGATGACCGATCACACATCTTGCAAATGCTTGAGTTACATTCTCCACTGCCCTTGCACCATATATTCTTTCCCAACCTTTCATTGTCATATACCTCAGATTTTTTTTATTGGGGAACTTGTTGTCATCATGGGGTGGCATATACTCGGACAACTCAGGATATCTAATTCTAAGACCAGTAGGTAATCTAAATCCATTACAACCATAATCCATATGAATAATTCCATTACCTAAATTAACCACGTTCGTATATACCCCATCACTTTCAAGACTCTCCAACGCTGATCCGTACTGATACCAATACTCAGGTATTTTTGAATATTTTTCTCTATAAATTTTAATTAATCTTTTCGCCTCATCTTCAGATATGTTTGTACCTGACTGCATCACTTGTTGTTGGAATCTAGCATATCCCATACCATAACCACATCCTAGAATGATAGTTTTACCTAAAAATCTTTCTTCGCTTGTAACTTCATCTATTTTTTTGCTGTATATGGCACTAGCCATAATCTTGTAAACATCTTCTTTATTCTTGAACTGTCTTACTAAATCTTTTTGCCCTGATAACCATGCTAGAACACGAGCCTCAATCTGTGACGAATCCACATCTATAACCACATGACCATCTGGTGCGATTATAGATTTTTTTATAACATTAGAACTTCGAGATGGTAGATTTTGAAAATTAACTTTATCATCACCACCCCACCTACCTGTATGTGCGGCAAAATATTTTAGAGAGATAGGAACTTTACTATCTCGTTTTGCCATGTCTATAAATCTGTCTGTGCGTGTTTCTTCCAAGGTAGATTTGAAGCCAAGTCTCGCACTCATCAAATCAACTATCTTTGGGTTAGCATGATTTTGTAAATCCATGAACTCCGTATCACTTTTTGCAAATGCGAGAGTTTCTTTACCAGTAGTTTTAGATATCTTTGTAGGTGGGGTAACTCCGTTCTCTTTTAATAACTCAGCGAACTTTGGGTTACTCATCAAATCTTCTTTATCTACTCCAACTTTTTCTAATAATTGTTTTTTCTTTTCTTTTAAATTAGTAGAGTGTCCTTTTAATAAGTCAACATCAAATTCTAACACTGGGTCAATAAACATTTTCAAAGTCAAATCCATAAGGTTTATCTCAAACCTCATACCTTTGTCACCCTCAAGCATCTTTACCATCTTATGCCAAGCACTATATGTCAAGTTGACATCATTCACACAGTAGCCTGAGTATGCCTTTAACTCCTCATCAGTAAAATCTTCTCTGTGTTTGCCTAACGCATCTTCAACCTCAGTACCTTTTTTACCTATACCTAATCTAAGTGATAAGTTAGCTAAACTATGAGAAACATTTGTTCCAAACACATAACTCGACAACAGCATGGTGTCTACAAATCTTTTAGGTTTTATACCAAACACCCAATTCAATATCGCACCATCAAATCTAGTGTTGTGTGCCAGTAGTGTCTCATCCCAAGTGAAGGAATGTAGAAACTCCTTTGTCTGTTCATGTGTACCACTAAACCATTGTGGCTGCTCATTGCTGCTTTTCACTGCCACACCAACAACCTCAAACATATCTCCACGGATGTATTCTTCTGTTGTGAGTTTTCCTAGTTTATACTTCTTACTATAGTAAGTCTCAAAGTCAATCGTAATCATTTACGAACAAACTCCATGCATTTCGCACATTTCCATCGTGGTCTCCTGTTTGAAACAACAGTTCCACCACCCTCGACACTTGCATATCGTCTACAATTGGAGCAGTATTTTTTTCCAGTAATTCTTTCTTCTGCTCTTCTGACTTCTTCGTGCAACTCTCCTCTGCTCATTTTAAAACATCCTCTAAGTCTTTTAGATTGTCCTCATTTATAACCAAAGAGATTCCACCACATTGTTTTATCTGTTTTAAGTTTGACCATTGTAACTCTGTGGGTACATTTGTACCAGCTTTGCACTCTATAGCTATAAACTTCCCGTCTAGACACGCAATGACATCAGGCACTCCACTTTTTCCATACCCATTCATAATTGGAGAAAAGTAGTATGCGCCATGATCTCTTAAAAGTTTGTAAACTTTCTTTTTAACTTTTGCCTCTGGGGTCATTTAATACTCCACGAATTGTCGTGGTCTTTTACCAAGTTTATGTGTTCTCCCATACTGTTTTTTCCAACATTCTGAACACCACCCTCTTTGATTTTGCTCAACAAATATGAGTTCCGTTCGCATGATTTTAGTTTTACATCTAACACATATTTTTTCACCAAATTCTTCATCCAAGATTTGATTGATTGTTTCTTTACTTGGTACAGATAAAATTGGAAACCTCTCATAATCTATCTCCTGTGGCACTCTCTTACTATTCATAGTTGCTCCTGAATAAAAACAATTTAACTTCTTCTAACATTCCTATTAAATCTCTAGAATTTTTCATTAGATTGGTTGTGGCTATAATATTTAAATCTTTATTTTCTTCATCAAATAATATAGTAACTCCATGCGTAAACTTTTTATCTGCAAGCAGTTGTACGCAGTCATCTACCATATCTTCAACACTACTATCTTCTTTTTTCTTAGTGTCTAGAACAACTAAATTTTTATCTTTCTTGTTCATAATGATTAATAATCCTATCCACTTTATCACCTTTTACATTCAAATACTCACGCACTTGTTTTGCTATCTCATACGCATCTCTGTGGTTCAATCTCCATCTCCACTGTGGTTTGCGACCATCAGGTACTTTCTTCCTAACAACTTTAGCAACACCAGTAGTTTCACAAGCCCAATCTGCTAACTCTTTTCGAGTGGTAGTTACATCTAATCTAACATACCTACCATTCGTATATGCACTTCCAACCATATCAATAATACTAGCTAACTTCATTGCATCTTTTAACTCTAACCTCATTTTTTCTCCTTGTAGTGATTAATAATTTTTTTAATTTTATCTAATTTAATTTTAGAATATGGCTCAAGCAGTTTTGCTACATGATACGCATCCCTGTATCTACATATCCATCTCCATTGTGGTTTCATACCTTCTTTAACTTTCCGTGGATTAGCAGTTCCAACTCCCACTAGCTTATGAACCCAATCAATTATCTTTTTGTCTGTCATGGCTATCTCTAACCTAATCTCCCATGTATTGTAGATTGGCTTTTTCGGTCTATCGTGTCTTATGCGTGGCATACACTTATACCTGACACTTCCCTCACCATCAAATAATCCTGCAAAATAAGAAATTTCACTCATCTTTAAATACTCCTCTAGGTATACTAGTAGATGACCACTGTGTTTTTGTGCCATCAGGTTTTTTATATTTTACTGTAACATAGTCGTGGTGGTCACTCGCATCCACTTCGATATATAATCTATCTGTCTCAAATATCTGTGGCATAACTCCGTCAGGGTTAAGGGCCTTTAACCTATCCCTAACTACAGCCTCGTGCTTGCGTATGTCAATGAGTTCTTTGTTGAGTTCAGAGATAGTATACCTACTAAACTTTTCAAAGTTCTCTATATTTCTTGCTATGTCCACAAGAACATCTCCAGTTTGCTTTTGATATTCATTTATCTTTTCGATAATTTTATAAATGTTTTCCATATTATTCCCACAACATTGGTTTTAAAATTTCTTCAATAACTGCGACAGTAAAGGCATTACCCATTTGCTTGAATCGCTGACTGTTGGAAACTCCCTCACTCCAATTATCATCAAATGTTTGTAGCCTCTCCGATTCGATAGGTAAAATTTTGCGATAAAACATACCATTTTTTGTCACTACATTGTCTTTCTGTACTGTCGTTAAAGTAGATGTCTTACCATCTTGTCTTATCTCTAATCTTTGACTGGTTGACCCATCAGCATTATATCTGCCTCTGTACGCACCACATAATACTTTTGGTTCTCTGTGACCCCCTTGCATGGTGGTGACAGTAGGGCATTTACCGTCAGGTGCATATACCCTCTTGGTTGATTCGTTACTGCGAATGTCTGTGGCATTTGCAACATGCCTACAAAGTGATTGATTCTTAATCTGTCTTGGCTCACAAGGTCGTAGCATATCTTCTTTTGTGTCAACTAAAATATCCCCAAACAAAATACCTCTGTCCTCAATCTGATTGTCAAAAGGTAAGTTAGTCCAGTAGCATCTCCAACGATTCTGCCCTGATACAACTGCTGAATTAACTAAGTATGGTTCAACTGGATATCCAACTATGTCACTGATTGTGTCATTAATGATTTGGATCCATTCTTTTTTCATCTTCACATTCTCAAGTAAAAAGTATATGGGTTTGACTTCTCCTAAAATCCTAGCGAACTCAAAGAACAACTTAGACCTTGGGTCATCAAAGTTTAATTTCTTAGCTGATGCGTTTGAGAATCCCTGACATGGAGTGCCAGAGATGAGTAGGTCTACATCAGTGTACTTTGTGCCATCAACACTTGAGATATCTCCAATGAACTTTGTGTTTGGAAAATTCTTCTTGGTTATCTTGACACAATACTTGTCAATCTCACTAGCGAAATAGTTTCGATATAAAATACCGTTTCGTTTCAATGCTAACTGACCACCACTGACCCCATCACACAGGGAAATCACATTACGAATCTGTATCATTGATACCAGTGACTACAAAATGTTCTTCAGCATATTCTCTCCAATACTCCCCATACATATTAGAGATGAAATCCAAAGCATCTTTTTGGTTTTTACAATTATCCATTATGGTCTCAACTTTCTCCATCATTTCAATCTGTAAATCTTTCATTCTTCCCATAGTTATCTACCCTCGTACAGTTATGTTTCTGTTGCCTAGCTCATTAATTAGCTTTGCCTCATATTTAATTTCCCAATCGAAATCTCTGTCAATTGTTTGTAACTCACTGAGAATCTTTTTCGTTCCCCAGCGAGAAATGTTTTTGTCAACCATCTCCAGTACCTCTTTACCTATCTTAGTAATCATACTATCTCCTCTTGTTTAAAAAACCATTCAGGTGTTCCATTTCTCCACTCTGCAAATCCTTGTTTCGCACCAATGTAGTATCGTCTGTAACTTTCAACTGCATCATTACAAACTGCATATTCTCTACTAAATCTTCCTACAACTTTATATTCTTCAGGCATGGCAAGGGCAAAAGGTGTAGTGTACTGATGTATCCAGTTTTGTTGCCCTTTCACCATAAACTCTACAACACCCAACTCATAAGTTTGGGCATCATCCCAATCCATCTCTTTCATAATCCTACTCTCCATAATTGTTCGAGCAACATTAGTAAATAAGTTATGGAACTTAGAAATCTTTAAGGTATGTTCTTCTCTAGGTTTGAATCGAGCATGATATTCTTCTATCAAACCCAACCACAGAAAATACAACCACACAAAATTATCATCTCTTGCCAGTAGCCATCTACTACATGGATGATTTATGTGAGTGGGTTTATATAATTTAAGACCCTCTGTTTCTATGGCATCAGTAATGTAATAGTCAATCATCCCTCTTGGGGATAACTCTTTCAATTCAGCTTGGTCAATATCTTTTTTGAATTTTACAAATGTCGCACTAAACCTATCCCTATAATAATGGATAGCATTATTCATCAATTGTGTGGTTTCTAAACCCATCTTAGGAATGTGTTTATCACAGTGATATTTAGCACAGACGAAAGGGTTTTCGTCAAGTTTAAAAATATTCATATACTCTCTCCAAATAGTATTATATCATAACAAAAAACTAAAAACAATGCAAATAGGTATTACAACCACAGACACATATGCACAGATTAATCCATAATATGCTATGTTATTTAAAATCTTTTTATAAGGTTTTTTAGTGTAAAACATCTGTACCCTCCACTAGTCTATCTCTAACTTTCAAATAAACACTTACAATCTGCTGAATATCATTAGCACTCTCCAATACTGCTTGACTAAGTTTATTAGCCTCTTTTGGGGGTAGCTTTGTGATGATGCAAGTCAAGACATCAGCTAATAAAGTTTTAAGTGTTTCTTCCGTTTCCATAATTTATTGTACCTTACTTGGTAAATATCCACCATTTGTTTTCAGTAATCTTGATACCAACACCCAACTTGATATCTTTGTGGGGAACATCAAAACCTCGTTGGTGTGAATAGCGATAACTTATTGACCTATCTTTGATACACTCATCATCATCAAAGTCGAAATTCAACACTGCCATCTTACCAAGCACACTCTCATCCATCTGCTCATGTGGGATGATATCAATCTTCTCACAATCAACTGCATTAGCTGTACTGAGTTTCATCTCATTGTAATAACTAAGTTTGTATGTATCTACATCATTAGGTGTGCCAACTCCCAACCTCGGTGTCTTCGTTAGCAACACCAATGGTGTAGAGTAAGATTCAACTTCACAATACTCATCATACATGGACTTGTATACCTCAAGAGTTTTCTGAAGTTTCGGCGAAGCTGGGGTATACCCACACTGCAACATATGTGCGTACTCTTTTACTAGGTCATCAACATTAACTGGAATAGTATTATCATCACTTACCATATCATTCTTAATATCTCTGAGTTTATTAGCATAGTTAGATAACAACTTACGCAGATAATACATATTCATCTTATTCTCGACAGCTTTCATCTGTTCTGAATTGTTGTAGGTTGTCAATGTCTTTGCCATCATCCTATTCATTGTATTTGATTTAGAAGTGTAACCAAACGAACCTGATGGAACAGCACCAAAATTGGGGGCATTATCATGGAAAGCATATATCCCACGATACTTGTAGTCTTTTGAGAAACCTTTAATCTTGATTTTCTTACTACTTGGTGTTACACAAGTATTTATACTCCCTATGGGTATATTCATGTCATCACTTTTGTAAATCCATATTGACCCATCATTGTTTGACTTGGGTGCGTATGCCTCAGGTATGTATGTATCTAGGTCTTTCTCCGAAAAACCAGTATCGATTTTGACATTTGTACGACCATGTAGGTAGTTGACTACCTCAATATACTTGTCTTTAGCCCGTTCCAAATCATCCTCACTATGCCTACTCCAAGTTTCTAGAGTAGGGAAAACATCAAAGTCATCCAAATCTATTGAGTTATCAAAAAGATTATCATTTAATATTCGTAGCCCACAGATATTTTTCTCTATCACAGTTTTGTAGGCTTTATTCATATCAAACTCTTCTGCACTATTACCTATCTTCAACAACTTAGTCAGTATCTGAGCATTTAGATTGAACTTCTGATACTTCACACAAGTAATGACACGATACTGTCTGTTGGTATTCTTAACAACTAGATTCTCAAGGATATCTAGAAATGTTTGTGTACCATCCACAACATCAAACAATCGTTCGTGGGCTAGATATCTTGTCAGTATATGCTTACCTAGTGGTATCTTGTCAAAATTCATTGATTCTTTTAAGACATCATCAAGCTGTCTAAACCTCTCAGGTAAATCCCCTAATGACAAATGATTCTTCAATGCAATAAAATCATCAACAGTAGATACCTCTACATACTTAGCTGTATGGTTCTCTTTGTCTGCTGAGTACTTACCATTTTGTAACATCTTGTCAATCGACAAGCCCTCATATATATTTAAACTCATACTAATCTCCTATATTCTATCTATAAATTTTACTTCCCACCCATCTTGAATACCATGAATAAAACCTTTCCCTCTATTTTCCTCATCAATAAATGGCTCAATCTCTGCATAGTTTTCAATATACTCGTTAGGTAGCATCCCCATTACACTCAATGCAACATCTTCTTTTGTTTCGTCACCCCCTAACATTTCTACTAGGTCGCCATGACTGTAATCAGAAAGTATCCAATCAACAAAATCACTATAAAGTTTTACTGTAACTTTTTTCATAACTTCTCCCCAAAATAATGTTCACATTTATAACCCCTACTTTTTATTTCTTGGGATATATCTTCTAACATTTCTTCATCACATTCCCAATCCCCATTTAAACAATCTTCAACAACTCTTTTAGGTGCAGATGTTACAATCACCAAACTGTCTTCTAATATAAATGTATTCATACTAATCTCCTATTCTGAAATGTTTACCAACAGTGGGAACTTCGTGACTACCACCCTCAGATATTACCCAAAGTATTTTGTCAGTCTGCCAACCATTACCCCAACCATCCACATACCCATCTGTAAATACCACAATGAAATCGTATTGGATTTTGTGAGTCTTGATGTAGTCAACTACGCACTGAACATCTGTACCCCCACCACCCATTGGTTTGGTTTTGTTCTGAATGGTGTGGTACTCGCTTGGGTCATAATGCTCGTGTCTGTGTACTTCCGTATCCCAATACATGATGTCAACACTCTCAGGAACTGTCTCAGCAAATGCGTTCATACCAATCGCTAGACTTTGCTTGGCATCATCACTCGAAATACTACCACTCATGTCAAAGGCAAATATACCTCTACCAATCTGTGGTTTCATATATGTGGGAAACACAAAGTCATCATCAGCATACTGCTTTCTGCGATTAGGTCGTGAGTAACTTGGCTCGTCACCACCCTTGACCAAACCACTGACGAACTGCTTGAGTACATCTTTGAGTGTCACCTTGGGCTTGACAGAATCAGACAAGTCTCTGTTAGTCTTACCAGCTTTCTTACCACAAAGAATGTTACCCTCAAAGATAGCTTGAGAAATCTCCTTGGCAATCTCGTCTTTCTCCTCTGCTGACATACCCTCAGCACTCTCCCAATCATGTGCATCAAGAGTTTGTAAGTCACCAATTCCACCTATGCCTTTACCATCCTGTGGGTCATCCTCCTGTTGTTGCTTGAGATTACGACATATGTCATGTACAGAAACACCACGATACTTCTCATCAAGTAACGCACCATCAGGCAACTTCACATACCCATTTGTTGATTCGTCTAGGTCGTGAATGATTAGATTGATGTTGTAATCTTCTGCACAGTTGACAATGTGATGACCAAACTTCTTGACTAGGTCTTGATAGATAATGAAATGCTTAAATGCTTTGTGTAGATTCTCATGTAACATCAGACCACGCAACTTAGCATCAGACATATCTTCACAGAACTTTCTACCATAGATGACATCCACCCCATTGGTACAAGCTGTTGGGCAATCGTCATCAACAACCACTTTACCGAACCTTAATATACTTGCGTACAGCATTGTGTGTTCATGTACAGACAGTGATGATGTATTCTTGATAAGTCTTTGTTCGACAGTCAATTGCATTAGTCATTCTCCTTTTTGTCAGGTGTAGCAAGGAAATCATTCTTGGCACACCATTGTTGAAATGTAGGTAGGGTAACAAGTGCATTGTATACTTTGAGTGCATCTCGACTAGCTTTGGACTTTAGCCTGAGTAACTTGAAAAACATATCTTGACATTCAATTGCTAGTCTCTCAATGTAGGTCATCACTTGCTTGTAGTTACTACCACTGATATTGTTCAGACATCTGTACACCATCATAATCATAGGCACACCATTGACTGGAACTTGTACAGTGCTTGGGTCACTCTCGACAGCATCCCAACTTGGTAACTCATTGGATGTCTTGAGCAACTGAAACAACTCATTGGCAAATGGTGTACCACACGCACCACGCACTAGGTTGTAAGTAATAGCATCACCATTGACCTTGTACTGGTGCATCCACACACTTGCTCTCTCTAGTGTTCGTGCGTTGACAAAACCATCCTTGGAACTCTCAACCTTTGGGTCATAGATGTAAGGATTGTGAGCCACTCGCTTGTCAAGGTTGTCAATGTCCATGTCATCTAGGTCTGTGTAACTCTCACCAATCTTGTCAGAATACTCGTTACACATAAGTAGAATAGTCTCATGCCATCCTTGGGTTGCACCATACTCACCTATTTGCTTACCACTTGCTTTACCCATATGGATTCTAGTGATACGACTTAGGAATGTACCATCCAGTGCATCACCAAACCCCTCATCAGATAAATTACCCGTCATCCATACACGGCTCTCAGGGTGCATCTTCTCCTCACCAATGTACCTCTCGTATGCCATAGACGAACCCTCTTTCTGAACTACTAGTGGTGCTTTGGGTAACTCGTCAATGATAAGTATACCAGCCTCTTTGACAAGCATATTGTACAGTCTTGTTCGTAAGACCATATCCAATGTGCCTGTCTGCTTGTTGAGTACGGGTATAGCTAAATCACCATCTTTCATAGTCTTACCATTTAGAAACACCACATTGAGTTTTCTCCCATTGTTAGATAGTTTCTCAGCGACTTGGTTCATCAGTGATGTCTTACCAATACCATTGTCACCCTCTATCAGAATGGTTTGCTCAGGTGGTGCGTTCTCTAGAACTAACTGAACTTGTTCCCTAGATAACCTAGGGCTATGTATATATTGATTTTTCATAGTATCCTCCATTAATAAATAATATCATAAAATAACAAAAAGTACAACTCACGATAAAACTGCTAGTGCAAATGTACAACACACTATTACTACTACAACAATTCCCTCATCCATATGTACCTCCTTTCTATATGTCAAACTTACTAGCGAAATCAGATTGAATCTTGCTCACTGCGTTTGCCATCTCTTGTTGTAAAATAGGTGAATCAGCTAGTTGTTTCCTGTCATCACCCACTAGCTTGAGTAAACTTACAATGCGTACTCTTGCATCCTCAAGCACCTTGTCATCCCAAATGTTTAGAGTGTTCAACTGCATTGATAGGGTCTTTGCGTTGTCAATCAAACCTTGGGATATACTTGGTTTCTTTGCTACTTGCTGTATACCATCATCATCCATGTAGCATATAGATGTACCATCATCACCATAATAGAACTTACCACTTACATCTCTGTACTGCTTGACTAAGTCAAGGGATGATAGTGTGTGATTGATGTACTCCATAAAACCTTTTTGTAATTTCTGCTTGGCTTGGTTGAATATCCCACCATAGTAGTTGTCGTTCTCCACTTGGTTAGCATCTGTGACTTGCTGTGTGAAGTCTCCCAACGCTGTTTGGTCTCCCAATTCAGATGTTGCTGTGAGTAGTGGTGTATGCCACGCATATCGTGACTTGACAACTCCAGACAGTATTGACACATCAGGATAATTGTTGCGATTGAACTGACTACCCATGATTGATTGAAGGTTACCATTAGATAACTCATCCTTGTACATATCTATAAACTCATCAATCAAGCGATAGAATTCAGCTTTGCCCTCGTCTAGCATAATCTTCAAGTCGTTCATATGCTTGTTAGGTATAAACCTCATACCACTACCACCAATACTCAATGTTCTAGTTATCCACTTCTTGCGTACAGCTGATACATGATTGGATATGTCATTGTGCTTTTTACCCAGTACAGTTTTCTTACCACCAAATTTATCCTTGTGAACTCTGTACACACCAACACTCGTACCCTTGGATTGTGCCAACTCCTCACTCTCCTGTCGTGCGTTCATTGTGATTTGATATTGCGTAGTGTTAAATGATGACAACTTACCCTTGCTGAATAAATTACCACTGTTTACATCTACATCCATAGTTGTTTCTACTTCACTCATATTTTTCTCCTAGTCGTTAAAGTTGTTGTTAAATGCTCTACAGTAACCATGATTCAAGTAGTCACTGTTGAATACTTCAGGCTCACTAATGTTACAAGTCAATCTAGTGTGTACCTCGTTCGTGGTATTTCTGCTTGTGCGTACCTTTCTGACAAAATTCACAGGTTCACTTAGCTTACGATTTATTGGTAGTACACCCATCTCTGCTAGTTGTTTACGGTTCATAGATTTCTCCCCTTGTATCGTTTATGGTCTATACCAAATGTTACCCTGTATCTGTCAAAACCACACTCTTTGTTAAGTGCGTTTCGTCTGACTTTGGCATCAGGTTTCTTAATGAATACTTCGTCAGGTACAGCTTTACCAGTCTTAGTATCTCTGATTGCAAATAATTGCATGATATTATCCTCCATATTTTTCCAATTTTTCTTTTACTTCGTTGACATGTACCATCAAATCTTCGACAAGTTTATAGTTAAAACCACAAATATCTTCACTGTCATCATCAAGTACAACTACAAGTGATTTATACAACTCGTTCAATTTATCAACTTGTGATTTCATTTCTCACCTCCATATTTTTGTTTAAGTTGATTGAGTTGACTATCTGTTGCTAGTCGCTTGGGTGTTGCTTTGATTATGATTGCCCTTGGTGGTTTCACAGTGTAGTCCTTGGCTTTGAACATTGCTATAAAACTTTCATACTTCTTAGGGTCACTCAAGTTTGGGTATTGCTTTGACTTCATAGGTATGTACCTCCATAGTGTTGTTGTTAGTCATCCATAATTTTCAGTCGTTTTTTCAAAAAGTGACTTTGAATTATGGTGCTTAGTATGACAAAAAATTTCTCAATGTCATAAGTACATTATAACATATCTAACAAAGAATGTCAAATAGTAGCACATAGTACCAAAATTGTAGACGACTACATAGCTCATAAAGTATCATATTATAATTGTATCTGTTGTATTCTATTGTAATCTAATTGTTGTTACATGTTCGATACAATCTGTAGCCCAGTAAAATTAAGGGTTTAGGGTTTGTGAGTACCCATTTGTTTTTACAAATGTCAATTTTCAGGTATGTACAGAAATCAGCTTTGAGGCTCGTACAAGAATCGACAGGTTATGTTGAGTCAAAAAAATATAAACCAATGCTGAAACACAAATACACCAAAAAGACCAATCTCAATATTTTCTATATATATTATCTATTGTAAAAACAATATATATATAAAAGGGTATTTTGCCAGTATTGGTGGGGGTTTGAGATTGTTTTTGAAGTGTAACAACAAATCGTATACAAATAGAATACAATAGGTACAATTACTTTTTGATACTCTTTGCGTGAAGTATACATTTACTAGGGTGTATGCGTGGATACATAAAGCTGCTGGTAGCCACAGCAACAATACGCAGGTATATATCTACACCAGTATTAAAAGTCGTTTTTTCAAAAAGTGACTAGAAAATCTAGCCACTGGATATATTTTATATTTGCCTGACGCAATTTCTAGTAACTGGTATCACATCCAGTAGATATATATACTGGTAACTAAGAGTAGGGTAGGTGGTTTTATAGTGAGGTTTTTTCCAGTGGTTTTTTCAAAAAGTCACTTTTATTTTTGGGCTTGCCTTTTGCCTTCCGCCAGGTTTAGTAACTGGTTTCATATCCACCATCAAGCGAGAGGGTGGCAAAAACGATAGGCACAAAAAAACCCCTAGAGATTTCTCTCTAGGGGTTAGGTTTATGTTAAGACTTTTTAGTCTCTTTTGTTTTAGGTCTAATGTCGAACATTAGATTCATTGCTGTATCAGTGTACTTGATAGGCTCTTTACCTTTTTGTTTCTTGGTAATAGTTATATCTGCACACTGGAAGTCTTCAAAAGCCTCGTTTCGCTGATTCTGAGTTGCTTTAGGATTGCACATGATTTGAAGTGCCTCAGATTCCTTGTAAACATCCTTCAAGGAATAGATAACTTCTGATGTTCCCTTTGCACGCTTCTTCAACCAGTCTGAGAAATTAGAGAATGTCATCACTGTAGGTGTTTGCTTGCCAGTGAGATTTTTATTGATGCTCTCAATCTCATTGACATACTCAGTTGCAATGGCTTGCCATACATGGTCTGGCTTGTTAAACAATCGCATCCCACATGCTTCAAAACTATTCCAGATGGCTGGTGTCATTCTGAAGTCTTCTTGGCATGTTCTAGCTAATGCCTGATAACATTCCTTGGTGTACTCATTATCACCTCTACCAGTTTTCTGAGCAGTGGTCATTGCGAGCAATCTATACAATTCAGAAATTTTACCCTCTGATATGTTGGTAATAATTGCTTGCTGAGTATCTTCCAAGTCAGCAGATAACTGACCTAACCGTTTAAGATTGTTATGTTTCAAGAAATCTTTTTCTTTGATTTCATGTTCATAAAACCCTCTAATGTCAGTATGAAAACCCATTAGAAACTTAGGGATTAGGTCAACATCTTTAAGCTCTTTTATAGACTTAAGCTCATTAGTCTTTATGCTTGTTTTTTTCATAATTATAAAACTCCAAAAACATTAATAAAAAAGTAAATAAAATATTTACCACTAATGAACAGCATTTGTGTATATGGGCTTGTTGCTTATGTACTCACATACACTGGATGACTGCCCATAACTAAACTTTAATAGTTTTTTGTAGTATTTGTCAAGTATTTTCCAGTCACTTTTTGAAAAAACCACTATTTTTTCTAGACCCCACGGGGGTGGGAACCCCCTTTATGTATATTGCGTGCGGCAGCGGTATATGTATATTAATTTGCTCAAATAATTTTAACTTTTTTGAAAAAACCCCCCCACCTCTTTTTTTGGTACCATAGTCCCCCCATATATGGTATTGTAGTAAAATGAAGACCTACGCCTCACTATTTTTTGTACCTGCTCTTATCTACGCAGCCTTCTATTTCACCTATACTCACGCTTGGAAGTTAGATGACTTAGACCCACATA
>Ga0208767_1002219_pt1 | contig 14888 bp, 20 predicted proteins | sample VirMetDEL_Mar_21_FD_184514 | JGI IMG/M metagenome (GOLD analysis project Ga0208767, IMG submission 184514) | Aqueous microbial communities from the Delaware River and Bay under freshwater to marine salinity gradient to study organic matter... | ecosystem: Environmental > Aquatic > Marine >... | reverse complement strand
GTTATGACCATGAAAACGAACAAAGCGCGATCCAACACGCGTACAACATCCTGATCGACGACGGCGAAGACGTATTCGCATCAGAGTGCCAGAATCAGCCGTTACGAATCAATCAGGGCACCGATTTCTTGACGGCGGGCGAAATGAACCGCGACCGCGTCGGAAGCTGGCAGAAATTCCCGCCGGACGTGTGTACGGTCACATTTCACGTGGACGTGCAGAAGCGTCTGCTATACTGGTGCGCCGTAGGTGTTACGCCGGACTTTAGAATCTACCCGATCTATGGCACCTACCCAGAGCAGCGGCGACCAAATTTTGAATACCGCACAGTCAAACGCTCGATCCAGCAGGCACACCGCGGGATGAGCGAAGAGCGGCAAATCCAAACCGCAGTGCAGACACTGGTCTCCGATCTAATGGGCCGCAAGTGGGAGCGGCAGGACGGCGTACAGTTGCCGACAGACGGCGGGCTAGTCGATGGTGGCTACCAGACACAAGCCGTGCGGGATGGAATCGCCGAAAGTACGCACAGCGGGCGAGTGCTTCCCTTATTTGGCCGGGGCGTCAAGGCTAGCGACACCCCAATGCTTCAGCGAGCGAGAGCACGCGGCGAGCTACGCAGCACCGACGCGGCAATTCCGTGGATCATCAAACGCGACGCAACAACACGCGGGGCGCGTAATGTCTTCGACGACACAAACGCGCTCAAGACGTTCATTCACAGGCGCATCGCAACCGACGCGGGCCGGGCTGGCAGTGTCGAGTTGCCAAAAGGCGATCACCGCCGTTTTTGCGAACACGTTTGCAGTTCGGAATACGCAACCGAAGTAACCGGGCCGCATGGCACCGTCCACGAGTGGCGACAACTCCCCGGCAGTCCCGACAATCACTGGTTCGACACAATCTGCGGCGCAGTTGTTGCCGCATCTATCGCGGGCAAGGTATCATTCTCGGCACAAGCGGCGCCACAACAAACAACGCGGAGGCGAGAGGCGGTAACGTACCTATGACGACAACCAAAGCAGCAAAGCGGCGCACGCGCAAGACACGGCCAGTGCAGCCAGAGACACCAGAGGCCGAACAGGCCAGCAAGCGATACCAGCGTTGCCCGCAAGTGGTGCAGATCCCGGAGGGCTGCCCTAAATGCGGGATCACGCGCCCGGAGAAAATCGGCCACACGAACCCGCGAAAACTGCGCGGCACAAGGGAGGGCCGAGACTTCAACCTTGTGACGTGGCGGCACTGCACTTGCAGTTGTGGCCAGCGATACACCACCCGGACCTATGATTTGATTCCGGAATGATTTCGACAATTTGACGAATTACTTCCGGAATACTGTAGACCGTTCGACGAATTGACGATACCATAGGTACATGCGAGTCACAACGACGAGCGACAAACACAACAGCCACGAAAGGCCGGAACAATGAAAAACGAAATTCTTAACGCACTGCGAACTTTTGGATGGCAGCCAACTTCAGCCCTGACGTTTGCTTTTGGTGGCGAGTTTGCTTCGGTCATTAAGAAGCTGCACAACGAAGGCAAGGTCGTGAAGCACCGCAACGGGTGGAAGGCAGCATGAGCGAGCGACACAGCCCGCCGACCGCTGGGCGGTGACATACAAGCGGTAAACCAAACCCCGGCCACAACCGGGGTTTTTTCATGCGCACCCCGCTGCATTGTACGCAGTGCGTACATTCGCCCTAGAGCACCCGCCGCCGCCGTGTTGCAATTTGCGGCATGGCAGACCTCACCACACTACAGCAGCGACTAGAGGCGATCGACGCCGCCCTTGCATCCGGCATGCTGAGTTACAGCGTGGACGGGCAGAGTGCATCATTTGTCTCTGCATCCGACATGCGACGCGCCCGCCGTGAGATTGCCGCACAGATTGACCGGTGCATCGGCAGACCGTCGAGCCGTCCGGTTGCATCCTCGATTTACCTCGGGGGTGGACCATGAGCGAGCCAACAACACTGCAACGGCTGGGCGGCAGGCTGGGGCGATATTTCACCACCGGCTACGACGGCATCCGTAACAGCGGCAAACGCAAAGCTGCAAGCCCGATAACGAAGTCGGAAGACGAGCAGTTAAAAAACCGCGACCGTCACAGCATGATCGGCGCGACGCGAGACCTCGCCCGTAATTTTGCCGTGGTGGCGTGGGCAATTCGTAAGCATCTTGATTATGTGTCAATGTTCGATTTCCAGAGCCGCACCGGCAACCCGGCGCTAGATCTGCAAATCGAATCGCTGATGCGAGACTGGCAACGGCCGCAGAATTGCGACGCCGCCGGGGTTCACAGTTTCCCGAAAATGCTGCGGATGTTTGAAGCGGCACGCACGCGCGATGGTGACGTTTTTGCGCTCAAGCTGAACAGTCTTCAACTACAAGCGATCGAAGCCGACCGCGTGCGACAGCCTACCGGCGAGCAAGTGAGCGACACGGGCGGCATGTGGGTCAATGGAATCCGGTTGAACAACGGCGGCAGGCGGCAATCCTACGCGCTGCACAACCGCGTACCGGGTTCATCGACGTTTGAATTTTCGCGCAATGTCGCAGCCCGCAACATCATCGCGCACGGGTATTACGACCGGTTTGACCAGGTGCGCGGAATCAGCCCGCTAGCATCGGCAATCAATTCATTCCGCGACGTATACGAGGGGATCGACTACGCACTAGCCAAGATGAAAGTCGAGCAGCTTTTCGCGCTTGTCTTCACGCGTGACGGCGACGCCGCACCAGCACGGATCATGGACGGCAGCGACGACGAATCAGGCTATAGAGTAGACTTCGGCAAGGGTCCGGTTCAACTCGACCTCAACGCCGGTGACAACGCGCAGTTTCTGAAGACCGACAACCCCGGCAGCAACACGCAGCAGTTTATTGAGGCCGTGTTGGGTATCGCCCTGCATTCGCTCGATCTGCCAATGAATTTCCACGACCCGAGCCGCACAAACTTCTTCGGCAGTCGTGCCGCGTGGTTGCTTTACGACCGCAGTTGCATCAGTAAACGAGCGGACGTTGCCGAGTTCTTGCGCAAGGTTACGGTCTGGCTGTATCGGGGATGGATCTTGCAAGGACGATTGCAACTGCCGGCCGGTGCAACACTTGAAGACCTGCCGTTTGAATGGGTGCACCGCGGCATGCCGTGGTGGGATCCCACCAAGGAAATCAACGGGGCCGTCGCCGCAATCAACGCCGGTTTGGACAACCCGTACAGGATATGCAAAGAGACCGGCCGCGGTGAGTACGAAGAAAACATCGACCAAATCGCACGCGCCAGGGAGTACGCCGAAGCCAAGGGTGTGCCCCTCAACTACGTGATGCAGCCGGTTGAGACGGTGGCAGACGAGACGCAAGACCGCAACACAAGGGGCCGCCAATGACGACCGGCATTCCAGAGATACCGCTGAAGCATTTTCGCGCCAACGTGAGCCGCACGAGCGGTGCCGCAATCAGTGACGACGGCGGCGAGTACGGTCACGGATACATCACCGGGCTATCTGTGATCACACGCGGCGAGGCGTCCGGGCACGACATGTGGATAGACGCGGATTTCCTGAGCGATGTGACCGCCGCAGGTAATGCCGCTAATAGCGGACTCAAAGCACGTTTCACCCATCCCGGCCAATCGTCTGACGGACTCGGCACGTATCTGGGCAAGTACCACAACTTCAGGACAGAGGGCAACAAAGTCGTTGCCGATCTGCATTTTCAGGAATCGGCTAGCAACACGCCCGACGGCGACCTTGCCGCGTATGTCCGACAGCTGGCAGCCGACGCGCCCGACGCGTTTGGAGTGTCGATTGTGTTCGATGCAGATGTTGCCGCGATGGAGCTGCATCAACTCGAAAACACGCAGGGCGGGCGGTTTGTCAGTCCTGACGAGGACAACCGGAACAACTACCAGCACGCACGGCTGAGCCGCTTGCGGGCCGCTGATGTGGTCGATGATCCAGCAGCAAACCCGGACGGGTTATTTCACAGACACGCCCAGATCGCACAGGACGCGGACGGGCTTTTCGAATACGCATTTGGGCTAACCGGCGACAAGCCCAATCTCGTTGCGTTAAGCATTGACGGCGACCGCATCAAGGCCGCTGTTGATCGTTTTTTGAGTCGTCACGACCTGTCACTTGTAAAGGGAAGCGAGCAAATGCCAGAAGCACCAGCCGCGCCGGTTGAAACGCCGGAAGTGCCCGCAGTGACACGCGAGAGCTTCAACGCGGAACTGCAGCGGTACGTTACCGCATTCGGTGACGCTGGAGCCGCGTGGTTCATCGCTGGCAAATCGTTTGAAGATTGCCAGGCAGAACAGTTGAGCGCACTGCGCGAACAACTCGAAGCCGCACGAACAGAGAACGCCGAATTGCAGGCACGCATTGATGCGGTGCAGTTGGGCGAGGAACAGCCGGAAGAATTCGGCGACGACACCGGCGAACAGGCACCGGAAAAGGCCAAGAGCCTTGCCGGTGGGTTTGCAAACCGCATCCGAATCAACGGCGCAAGCCACAACTGAAGGGAGTCTTGAACAATGGCGAACGACTATTTAACGGTCGCTGATTTGGTGGCAGGCGCGTTCGATGTCGAGCAAACCAACACCAGCGACGTTCTGAACCAGTCTCCACTGGTTGCCCGTATGCCGCGGATTAATCCGAGCGGCAGCAACACCGTCCACAAGTATCGGAAATATACCGGTGCGCCTGCGGTCGGGTTCCGTTCCGAAAACGACGGACGCGAGAACGATCACAGTGAGGACACCGTGGTAACGGTCAACCTCAAGATCGCTGATTTTTCGTTCAGCGTTGACGTTGCATCCGCCGAAGGTGACAGCCAATCGACACCCGAGCAGGTGATTGCCCGCGAAGGCGCACGGCACCTGCAAGGCATCTTGTTCAAAGCCGAACAGCAAACCGTTTACGGCACCGGGGCCGATGGCGACGCCAACGGGTTTTCCGGGTTCATGAACAGCACCTACCTTGACGCGTTGGCTGACACGATGGTGATTGACGCGGGCGGCACAACCGCTGACACAGCGTCAAGCCTGTACGCAATTCGCTTGGGCATTGACGACGTTGCAATGGTCACGCAGCCGCAGATTGAACTGGGCGAGACGACCATTCAGCGCGTTGCTGGTGCGACCGGATTCTATCCGGCCTACTGGACACCCGCGAGCGTTTGGCTGGGTCTGCAAATGGGCGGCGCGTACAGCGTCGGCCGAATTGCAAACCTGACCGCCGACACCGGCAAGGGTTTAACCGACGACCTGATTGCAGACCTGTTGAGCCAGTTCCCTGCGGGTATGGGGCCATCCCTGCTGGTGTGCAGCCGTCGCAGTCTGAAGCAACTGCAGCAGTCACGCACGGCAACGAATCAGACCGGCGCACCCGCGCCGTTTCCGTCTGACTCGTTTGGTGTGCCGCTGATCACAACGGACGCAATCATCGACACTGAGCCGCTGGAAACCTGATGAGCCTGTTTGAATCTGCGATAACTGCCGGGCTGCAAATGTCACGGCAGGCCGCTGGGGTGCCCGTCACGGTAACACGTGGCGGCACCACCATCACGGTTGCGCAGGCAATTCAGGGCGAGACTCAGAAAGTGCCGCTGGCGGATAATTCCGAGATCACGGTGGACGCGGCCGACTGGTTGATTCCGGTTGCCGCGTACACCCTCGGACAGCCGCAAAGCGGCGACATCATCACGCGGAGAATTGACGGCACAACACACGTTTACACCGTTGAAACTCCCGACTACGGGCAGCAGGCGTGGGATTGGTCGGACACAGCCAAGACTACCTACCGCATCAGGACACGCAAGGACGGCGGCAGCGCTTACGACGTGAGCAAGCCGAACGGATTTGATTTGGCCGGGAGTGAAATGCGGTATGACTGACATGGTTGCAGGACTAGACGACCTCGAGCAGTTGTTTTCAGCAATGGTTGAGCACGGCGGGCGACGCATAGCAAAGTCGGCATTACGAGCGGCGGTTGTGGAAATTGCACGCGAAATGAAGCGGGACATCCCCGCGAATGTCGCAGACGCACGGGATTCAATCCGCCATTACGTGGCGGGCGGAAATAACAACATCCGCGCAAAGGTTGGTGTCAATGTCGGTATCGGTCGTAAGCGTCAACCGGTGAAGAAATTGCCGCGTCGCCGTAGTGGCGGGGTCGGCATTAGCGCCCGAAATGCGGACTGGTGGATCAAGGGCACAGAGCAGCGGTTTCGCGGTCGCAAGCGTCGCAGTGACGTGCCGCGACTGGGCCAGTCGCTAGTTTCAACCGGGCGAATGCCTGCGGGGCGTGACGGTCTCGCATCGCTGGCATTTACCCGCGCCGCAAGTCGGCTACCTGCACTCATGCAGGCCAGAGCACAGGGCCAGTTCAATAAGCAAATGAAACGGAGGGCATAACAGATGGCGAAGGTACCAGTCAAAGGCACGATCATCAAACAAGAAATTTCGTCTGTGCTGACCGCCGTTGCGCAGATCACAGAATTTGGCAGCAGTGGCGCCGAGTCGGAAACATACGACGCAACCACCATCGATACCAGTGGAGCGGGCAAAGAGTACGCGCCAACGGGTTACAGCGAGGGCGGCAGTTTCGATTTCGGCATGTTCTACGATCCGGGGCTTGCTGGGCATCAGGCAATCACAGACCTCGTGACAACACCGGCCGAATGTAACTGGGACATCACGTTTGCTGACACCGGCGGAAGCAATTCAACAATGACGAGCGCGGGCGTCGGGTTTAACTTTACCGGCGCAATGAACGACGGCTTGAAAGCCGACGTATCACTGAAACTGGATCAGCTGATCGGTTACACGTCGTGAGGTTGAGCGATGCAAATCAAGCTAATTCGTAGCGACCTCGGCGTAGCTGCCGGGGTTGCTGATTCCGAAGACATGATACACCGCGACGGCCGCCGATGGTGGCGTTGCGGTGCAATCATCGACGTGCCACAACGCGCGTGTGAAATTCTCGTTGGCAATGGTGATGCAGAGCCAGCAGACGACGACGCAGAGGCGGCATGCGAGGGGTGGCGAGACAAACGCGCAGCGGTGCTGGAATCGCGCGAGATGCTGGCACGCGGCATTGAGCCGGAAGACCGGGAGGCATTCCGGCGGGGTGAGCTTACGGGGTACGACGAAGACGGCAATCCAATCAACGAGGGGGCAGAATGAGCAGGCAAGTTATCGGTCGCGAGGCGTTTCTAAACGGGCTGGCGGATACACCGAAAGAAGATGTGCCGGTTCCTGAACTGGGCGACGGTTGCGTTGTGCCAGTGTGGGGCATGACGGCAGGCGAGCGCACGCGGTTTGAGCGCGGGTTCACCAGCAAAGCCGGTGCGACAATCGACGCACGGATCCAAGAATACCGCGAACGGCTGGTTGTGGCGTGTTGCCGCGGCGACGACGGCACGCCGATTTTCACGGTTGACGACGTTGCAGCAATTGGCGGCAAACGCGCCGACGTTCTTGAAAGAATTGTAAACGCCGCGCAGCGGTTGTGCGGCATGAGCAATGCCGACATTGCTGAAGCGGTGGGAAACTAAAACAAGACCCGGCAAGGCTGTTGGCCGCGAGGCTGGCGGCCGCGGTGGGATACGCTGACCCGGAGTTAATGCTAGACGGCATGACGCCGGAGCAGTGGCAACACTGGCAGGCTGTTGATTGTGTTGAGCCAATCGGCAGCCGTGGTGTTGAAATGATACTAGCACGCATCGGCGAATTGCTGGCGCGGTTTGTCGGTGCTGAAATGAAGGCCGCAGATTTTGCACCGTGGCTGACACCGTCAAATGGCGGCAAGCTATCACCAAAGCAATCGGCCAGTGCGATCCAGCAACAACTAAAGCGGGCGAAAGGGCGTTAATTGTGGCAAGTTTCGGCACGCTATCGTTGACGCTGACGGCAAACGCCGGGCAGTTCCAAGCTCAAATGCACAAGGCGGCACAGACAGCCCACAACCTCAAAAGTGCGGTCACATCTGCGGTTGTGGTTGCGGGCAAAATGAACAATTTGCGGGTTGGTCGCGATCTGCCTGAGCAGCTTGAGGCTACCGGGCGCGAGTTGCGGGTGGTGGAGCGAAACACCGCCGCGGCAACGGCGGGCATTCGCGGCATTGAAGAGTCGTTGACGGTTGCAAGTAGCGCCGCAGCGGTTGCATCATCGACACTTGCCCTTGCTGGCCGGTCAATGGGCACAATGGGTGCTGCCGCATCCGGTGCGAGCGCTGCAATGAGCGGTGCCCTCATTCACGTGATGGGATTGCGCCGGGCAGTGCAGACACTCGGCACGGTTGTTGGGCTGGCGGCTGATGGAATCAAAACGCTATTGCTACCGCTGCGGCTGGTTGGCAGTGGCGTTGCTGTGGCGGCGAGGTCGTTTGGGCTGCTGTTACTGCCGGTCCGCATGGTGGCCAGTGCGGCGGGATTGTTTCTGCGAGTGCTGACATTGCTGGTGTCGCCGATGCTGAGTGTAGCGGGCGTTGCCCTGAAAGCGTATTTGGCGTTTAAAGCGTTTCAGGTGCAGGCGAAGATCCTGCGGGCCGTCATGGATTCGCTGCCGCCACGTGCAAAGGCGGTGGCGGGTGCGCTTGTTGCAATTGGTGCGGCAACACGCACTGCGTCTGCGGCACTTGGGATGTTTGGCACGGCGGGCCGCGTGGCCGCGTCTGCGTTGTCCGCAATGGCGTTGCCGCTGCGGCTGATTGTGCATCCAATCCGCACCGCAACAGCCGCCGTTGGAATGCTGACACGTGCAGTGCGGGCGCTCGTTAGCACGGCACTGGCACCGCTGAAGCTGGCACTATCGCCACTGATGCTGCTTGCCGCAGGTGCGGGGATGCTGAAATTGGCAGCCGATGCGGAAACGCTGCAATTGCAAATGGCAGTGTTGACCAAAGACGCGAAACTTGCCGCACGTGTCATTGCTGAGTTGAACACGTTTGCAAATCAGACACCGTTTTCAAAACTTGACATAAAAGCGGCGGCGCGGCAATTACTGGCGGCGCAGGTGCCGGTATCGCAGTTAATCACAGACCTGCAAATTCTCGGCAACATTGCAGCGGGCACCGAAGTGCCGTTACGGGAGTTGGCCGACGTTTACGCGCGAATGCGGGTGAGCGGTCGCGTGACGATGGTGGATATCAACATGCTGCAGGGCCGCGGAATTGATATCGTCACGGAGCTAACAAAGCGATTCGGCAATCTGCAACAGGCGGTGCAGAATAACCAAGTCGGGTTTGCTGATATTCGTGCCGCATTGCTATCGCTCACAACCGGCGCGGGCACGTTTGCCGGAATGATTGACAAGCTATCTGACAGCCTGTCCGGCCAATTCAGCAAGCTAAAAAACAACATCATCATTGCCGCAACAGCTATCGGCGAGCAGATGGCACCAGCTGTGAAATCCGTGCTGGAGCAGGTGAACCGGCTAATTGAAGGGTTCATGCAGATCCCCGATAAAATTGGATTTGTCGGGGATGTGATTGCGGCCGCGTTTAATGTTGTGTTCGCAAAGATTGCCGACGCGTGGGACGCGACAGTGCGCCGAATGAAAGGTTCGGCATTCAATTTATTGATGAACGTTGCTGGTGCTGGAATAAACATCCCCGGTGGTCGTGGCAGAATAGTGCCGCAGGTCAAGCCAGCGGCGGCAGGGCCTTCACCAGCATTGGCAGCCGCGCAGGCTGCGTTGGGTGGCCTGCTGGATCAATTGAAGAAACAAGCACCAGCGGTGCCCGCATTGCAAGCGCCGCCCGCTGCTGGAAAGGCCGCAGGTAACGCCATTGCTGGACTGCTGGACCGGCTAAAGGTGGACGCGAATGTGATTAGCTGGGGCGTGCGCGGGATGCTGGACCGTGCGCAAATTCGCGGCGGCGCGTTCATGAACATGCTGCGGAATTGGTTCGGGGGCGACGGCGACGCCATGCAGGCGCAACAGTCGCAAACCGCCGCAGCCATGCAGCGTGGCAGCGCGGACGCATTTTCAACCATCGTGCAGAACATGTTGAGCACGCGTGATCCAGTTGAAAAGGCGGTAAACAAGGGCAACAACATTGCGGCAAAAGGGTTCGACGCGCTAGCAGATGGACTCGGCGCAATTGCCGCCAACATGGGAGTTGCTGGACCATGACAGTTACCTATCTCGGGCCAGTTGACAACGGCACAGCAACCAACACGCGAGGCGTGCGGCGGTACGTGCGCAAATTCAAGCTGGACGCCGACAAGACAGACGATGCGTACACGGTTGGCAGCAACGCGAGCTTGCCGAAAATTGGCGATTCGCACCCGTCCGACACCGCCGCACGTTGCGAGATTCTGCGAGTTGAGCATACAGACCCCTATCGGGGATGGACTGTTACTGCAGAGTATTCGAGCGAATTACAAAACAGCGCAGGCACTGGCGGGCTGAACAACAACCCGACCCTAGACGTTGCGCAAATCAGTTGGGGCAGCGAGCAATTCCAGCGGCCGTTAATTGTTGACAAAAACGGCGACGCAGTTGTAAATAGTGCTGGTGATCCATTCGACCCGCCCGCAATGATTGACGACAGCCGCCGAGTTGTGACCGTGCAGAAAAACCTGACAGCGGTGCCCTCGTGGATTCTCGACTACCAAGACGCGGTAAACAATGACGCGTTCAGTGTCGATAGCGTGTCAATTGCAATTGGCCAAGCTAAAATGCAAATGGTGAGCGTTGGGCCGGTGCAGGAACGCAACGGAACGCTATTCCGGCAGGTGACGTTTCAAATTCAATTCCAACGCGATGGATGGGCGGTTGATATACTTGATGCGGGATTCCGAGAGAAAGACCCGGCAGATTCAACCAAGCGAATTGCGATCACGCTGGACGATGGCACCGACCCGTCAACGCCCGTCTTGCTAAACGGCAGCGGCAGCAAGCTGGACGACCCGACACCGGCAACCGCGCAGTTCATCACATTCAACGCGTACAAGGAACGGGCGTTTTCCAGCCTGCCCCTGACATGAGCGGATTCCTGATCAATGCTGAATTGCTTGCACTAATCCGGCGGACAATCCGCCAGGTGCTGGGCGAGTATCGCAACGCAGAAGGGCACCGGGGCCGATACCAGCAGAGTCAGCGGCGATTGCAGGGCGTACTAGACTTCGATCTTGACAGCGCGGACGCATGGGAGGATGCACCCTCAACAGCGACATTCAGCGTGTATGCCAAAGACTCAAGCGGTGACATGGCAGACACCGGCCGCAATGTGGTGGTGACTAATCGGGCGCTATTCCTGACATACACCGCGGGCACGTATTGTAAGGTCGAATGGATCGACGGCGAATGGCAAATCTACGCCGCAGATTGCACGGGGTGACACATGCAGGCGGGGCACTGTTGTCAATGCAAGGGTGGTGAGCGGGCAATCACTCTAAAGGGCCTGCAGGCGTCTGACGGCGTCACGCAATGGGAGTGGGGGCCGGGCTGGAAATCCGCGCGGGTGTATGGCTCGACTGATTTTGTCGCATTCACGCACGACAACACAACCGGCAACAACATTGCGGCGACAGTGTCAGGGAATCGGTTTCGCGCGGACTACAACACCGGCAGCGACAGCTACGCCAACAACAGCCGGCGGGGTGTGACCATCGCAGACATCGACGGCACCGCGGGCACCTATACAACAACGGCGGTTGATTGGATTCTTGATATCTACTCACCCGACTACCCGCAATCGGTCAACCTGTTTGGGGGCGGTGATTCTGCCGGGCTGAGTGGCGGCGAGATGGCAATCAATGGGCACGTTGCACCGGCCGTTGTATTTGTCACAAAAACAAACCTCACAACAACAGCGACCAAAGTCTACGAATTCCTCCCGCACACGCAGCAGGCTGGCAACATTTACCTCAAGACCGCGCGAGGGTTCGGGGTATCGTTGTCCCTGCAGTCTACCGTAACAGTTGCGCACAACAGCACGGCGGCAGCGATGGCAACAGCGGTGGCGGCTGCGGCTGATGTATCATCGGCCAGTGCAACTGGCGGGCCATGGCCGCATTCGGCAATCACGTTGACGGTAACGTTCGCAAATACTGACGGGCATATTGATCACATGTTGAACGACACGCGGTACGTCGTTGCAACATTTCCCTACACCATCTACCGCAGCACTGCCGCTTCTGTGTTTGTGATCGACCCGAGCACCGGGAGCATTGCCAGCGATGTTGGCTACCTGATGGGCAACGGATCGGGTAGCAGCGGCGATTTCCTGCTTCCGTCTGGGTTGCCGTTTCCGAGCACAACAACACCGCGCACGGCTGGCGCGTACAGCATTGAGGCGGCTGCGTCCGGGCGGTTTGTCTGTCAGACCCAAGGCGCAACATCCGGCACGTTTGAGCGGACGCTGGAGGCGTGGAGCTACAGCGGCGGCACGTGGTCGCAGGACTGGGTACGGTTGCACAACACGGCAAGTGTCCGCACGCGCGGAATGCACGTTGAGGATGACACCGCCTGCGTGAGTGTGCTGTGCGGTGTGTATGGCGGCAACCGCACGGTCGCGCTCAAATTTGCCGTATCAACTAACACGCGTTCGCAGCTTGACGGCGGCAACGTCACGCTCGATACATGGAGCCTGACGCGACTCAACAGCGGCAGCAGTGCAGGGCGACACACATACCGTGCGCAGTTGGTCGTTCCCGATACGGGCGGCGCTCAATACTACACCGAAGACGCATGGGACGTGAACGACGGAACCGACAACTGGCACCTCGGCGTCGGTGAGGCTGGCTATATTTACGGCACGGTCACCGGTAACGTGGTGGGCGAACCGCGGCAGAAACTTGCACCACCAAGCGCAGGGCCAAGCGAGCTGCGAACAGATCAGGGATTCAACACGCGGCGGATTCAGTTTGCCAGCTTCACGCCGTCTGGATCTGCCGCAAACGGGCTTGCCGTTAGTTGGTACTGGCCGCCGGGATTTCGCAGCGGCGGCACAACCGAATGGCGGCTAGGATGGGATGAGCCGGGGGCGGCGACGCTATACACATCCTGGCTGGCATGGGATGCGACAGAGGCGCAGATTGAGGCAGCGATTATCGGCGCACTCGGCGAGAACACCGAAGGAATTTACAGCAACGTGAATTTATGGGCGCTGGGGAAAACGCAGCCGGACAACACGTGCGCAGCCTATGAGGCCGGGTTGTACATCCAGTTCCTGACATCGCCCGACCCGGACAATAACCCGTTTGGGTTTGTTGACAGCCGCAGACTAACCGCTGTGCGTGATCGGCATCGGATCGAGTTCCGAAACTACCAAGAGCAGGCACCGCACAGCGTTGCCGCGTGGAGCACAGCCGACGGCAGCGTTACATGGTCGCGCTATTACGGATACGTCGGCGCCCAGCCGATCACATGGTTGCGCCGTGCGTGGTGCGACGGCGGCAGCTGGGTGTGGTTGGCGGGGCCGGTTGTTGACCCGGATTGATTTTCGAAAAACTTTCGACAAAATGTCGAATACACTGTTGCAGCATCGTCAGAACGTCGATACTATGCATGCACGCGAGTCACAACGACGACGCGACAACAAACACTGAGCCACGAAAGGCAAAACGATGATCAAGACAGCAATCAAAGAAATCCGATTCAAGCAGGACAAAAACGGCAAGAGGATCGCACAGGTCTGGAACTGGGGCGCAAGCCGATGGGTGAAGATTGGAATCGAAAAGGCTGAATTGCTGATCGCGATGGGGCAAGCCGAAGAAAGCGACAGCAAATGGTGAGCGAACGCAAAAGCATCACACAAGCCCCGCCAATGCGGGGCGTTTTCTTGAGCCACGAAAGGCACCAGAATGGACAACTGCAAAGCCTGCGGCAGCCCGCTGGAAGACTGGGAAGAATTATCAACACAGTGTGAGGGGTGCGAGCAAATGGCACAAACAAGACAACTGCCGGGCGACCTGTGGACAATTGGCACGGCACTGGCTGACACGGTCGGCATTGCACGTACGACGCTAATCAGCGCAGCAGACCGGGCAGCGTTTCCGGTTGTGGTTCTCGGCTGCGGTAGTCGCGCGGCATTGCGTGCAGACGTGGCCGCGTGGGTGGCTGGCGTGCGAGGGGGTGCGTGATGTTTCGATACATGACAGAAAACACAACGGCACCAGTCTGCCCGTATTGTCAAGCATCGCACCCGGAACCGGAAGACCTCGACGAATCGGAATCGCATTGCATTGAGTGCGACGACTGCGGCAAGCTGTACGCGGCAGTTTGCGATTATCAGGGATGGAAAACGCAGTGCGGCGGCAGCCACAAGTGGCACCGCATGAACGGCGTGCAGGTTTGCAGCCGGTGCGGGGCTGATGGGTAGTTGTCGGCAATTTGACGAAAAATGGAAAACGCAGTGTTGCCCCGTCGGCAATCTGACGATACCATGCACACACGCGAGGCATAACGCCGACGCAAACAAACTTTGAGCCATGAAAGGCAACACAATGAGCAGCACAAAGACACACGCAAGCAACCTTGGCAGCTACGGCGCAGACGTGCCAACAGATCTTGAGGGCTACACCTACACAACGGTAGGCGAGTGGCTGACGGTGGCGAAGCTGGACTTCTCAACCTCACGAGCAATCGACGAAGACCCGGAATGGGCGGCAGATTGGGCACGCGAGCAAGCGGCTGCGGCGGTGGCTGCACTGGACGCGGCAAACGCGGCCGCTGAGGCATGGCAGCAGGAGGGCGACAGCGATGACTGAAGAACAATTCACAGCGTTCTGTGTGGTGCTGGCGGCTGTCAGCGTGCCGAGCGTCTCACTGCTGTTTGCGGGGGCGTGGGAGTTGTGGTGGTATTCAACCGAAAAGGGGAAGATCAATGAGTGAAATGAGTGAAACGTATTGCATCGTCAGAGGAAGAGACTCG
>Ga0208767_1002210_pt1 | contig 14918 bp, 28 predicted proteins | sample VirMetDEL_Mar_21_FD_184514 | JGI IMG/M metagenome (GOLD analysis project Ga0208767, IMG submission 184514) | Aqueous microbial communities from the Delaware River and Bay under freshwater to marine salinity gradient to study organic matter... | ecosystem: Environmental > Aquatic > Marine >... | reverse complement strand
CCTTACGTGTGAGGCTAGGGATGTTAAAAGTCCAACGTGCTTCTAAGTCGTTGCGTGATAGTAGTGTCTCCAATTCGATGTCATCCCACTCCACATTGAGATTAGGGGTGAAGTCATCACCATACTGCTCAAGTAGATTGCGGATTGCCTCTAGGCTACTGGATGAACCGTTGACCATATCGAAGCCAATGTTGGCTACATCCTCACCTATAACTTGCTGGAACAACTTAGATAGCACCTCTTGTGCTACGTCACTGCCCATCGGCTGTTCTTTCTTAATCTGTGAGAACAGTGCGCTGTATGCTTGCTTCTGTGCGGTAGTAAGCGTTGGGTTGTTCGACATGAACAGTGCCTCAATCTCATCTGGTGCTACAGTGCGGTCATACTTATCCATAGCGTCATCAATCGACTGCTTAATCTTACGCACATCTTTACTAAACAATCTATCTGGACAACGTGCGCCACGATGGTCTTCGTAGAACGCTTTGTCCATCAGGCTTCTTACAAGCGATAATTCCATTGTACTAATCTCCTTTCAATATGTTGGTTAGGTTGGTTATATCTACATCATTACGGTACTTCAAGTCATCTGTCAATCGCAGCACTTGCACATCGTCTACATATCCTCTCAACTCTTTTGCCATTGCCAATGTCTTCGGTAGGGCATCAGGGTCTAGTGCAATTACTGCTGTTGAGAACTGTGAGAGATACCTTTTGTGTGCTTCGGCGAGAGACGTTCCTAACACAGCAACCCCGACAAAGGAACCGCAACCAACAACGGCGGCACTCACACAGTCCTCAACAACTACGGCGACATTACCATGTCCTGAGACATATGGCAAGCCACTATTTCCATATCTTTTCCATTTAGGCAAATGCTTGTTTAATGCACGGCCTGTAGCATCCACTATAACACCATCATGCACAACTGGGAACACCAGCCTGTCATCTTTGACATCGTACATAAGACCCAACTCATCTTCATCAAGACCCCACTGTGCGCAGAATAGGTGTACGGAACGTCTATTCGTGTCATGCACTACGTATGAGGGCAATTGAAATGGGGCAGCATCACTGTCTTGACGTATGCCGAAACCACTACGTATATCATCCACAGACAGGTGTACACGCTTACCGCCCTTCAATCCACAGGATACCTTGTAACAATTCCACACAAGGTTTCCCATGTTATTGGTCACGGTAAATGTTTTGTACCCATTACAGTTAGGACAATTGATACGCTTTGTCTCACCATTACGTAAGTCTAAATCACTTATAGTGTTATATATATTATACATGTTATACACTTTCCTTTGCGGCACTTGTAATGCTTTTAACATGCTTATTTCGCTCCGTCAAGGCATAATCTGCACTTTTTAGAGTATTTTTCATGTATGGTTTAACACTACTTGGGTTAGCATGTCCTGTTACCGACATAATTTGTCCAATACCGACACCCGCTTCAACCATTTCAGTTGTACCAGTGCGGCGTAGGTCACTTAGTCGTAGTTCATCCGACAAACCTGCAGCTTGCATGAGTTTACGTCCGTGTAGAGGCAGTTTCTGTAGTGAATATGGCTTGTACTCACCCCGAATAGGATTAGGACGTGGTGCAACGTACTGCTGAAACCCAAAATCCTCTTCCTGCTGCTGTAACATACCAAACAAGTCATCAGATATTGGTAAATGTACATCTGCCCGGCGTTTTGACTGCTCAATACTTACTGTTTGTGTATCAAAGTCGATATTATCCCACGTAAGTACTCGCATGTCACCCAAACGCTGACACCACTCGTATGCCATGTGTGCAATCAAGCCCAGATTACGTGTGCTAAAATCGCTGTAGGCTACGTCTAATAGTTTTTGTACATCTTCCCTACCCCAAACAGTCTTACGCCTCTCTGTGGCTCTCTTACGCACGTTAGCGAAAGGATTAAGCAAGCACAGTTCCATACGTAAGCCGTGATTAAACACAATACGTGTCGCAGATATAATATGATTAGCCATTGACACACCTTTCTCACACCACTCGTTGTATGACACTTTAGCAATACGAGTACTAATATCTTCTACGTTGTACTGGCAGAGGGCTTTATCCTCTACCTGTGTGTTGCGCATTACGTTGATGAAGTATTCATATTGCTTCTTAGTCTCATCACGTAAGTTCCTGTAATCGTAGGAAGAATAGTAATCGGTGATTACCTTTTCTAGTTTCATGTGTCACCTTCCTCTCTTTGTGTGGCAGTATGGGCAGCATGACAATTAGCACACAATAGTCTACACTTGCTCATTTCCTCTTTGATGGATTCTTTACTATAGCCCCACATGGTACTAATCTCACGTGTCTTAGTAGCAGGGTCAATATGGTCAAAGTGTATAGCGTCAGGATGTTTTTTGTATCCGCAAAAAGCACAGCCATACATTGTTTTGTATCTTTTCACAATTTTCCTCATTCGTTTTGAATGTCTTTTCCTATCCGCAGCCTTACGTGCGTCCATCTTCTTCCATGTATCTGGTGAGTTCCAAAACTCCAAAACTTTACCGTCTGGTTTATTTCGGTAGTAATGTCTGAAGATATATCCATCCTCTCTGACATCACCAAAAGAGAGAGGAAGCCCAAGAGCCTCCATCTCTGCCTTGTTTACATACAACATTACGCCGCGACCAATGCTTCAAAAGGCTTAGACGCAATCCACTGAGACACTTGATGTTCACGCTGGAACATTGACACTGCTTGTGTGTCGTTACCTGTGTTACGTAGATTGAAACCATTACGCTCATCAGCGTAGGACGCATAGTTTGTGAAAGCACTGTAGAGTGAGAACACATTGCGACCACGGTTAGCAACCTCTTGATTGTACAAGGTAAACATCTTCTCAGACTTACGGTCTGACTTCAGGATACTGTCCAGCAAATCCTTCACATTAACTGTAGTCAGGTCAATGTTAGCCCACCGCTGCAGACGCTCTGACTGTGCGTAGAAGTCTTGCTTGGAATCACGCAAGTCATCAATGAACCTGTCCATACTGAAGTTGGATGTATTCTTACGGCGCACTTTGTCATGCTCACCGCGAATCATACCGTTTGTACAGAAGAAGTCGATAGCACCAAAGAACACCATGTTAGAACATGAGCCATCAATACCGTGCAGGGCAATGATACGTTGTGCAACCTCTGTCTCATGCTTCGGTGTTACAATCTTAGATGTCACATTAGGAAGTGTGACATCCATCAATGCCCACGCTTCATGTCGTGCATTACGCCAAGTCACCTTCGCGCCAGACATTTCATGCTCAGATAAGTTCTCGCACATTGTGTGCTGCACCCCTTGGAAGAAGTCATCGTGAGATGCACAGTTGAAGCTGTCACCGACAACGCCAATGTACTCACCTGTATCACCGTTGATGACATACTTTTTGTCACGAACCTTGGTAGGCTCAAACTGCACAGAGAAGTTTAGGTTGAGGGGTGTATCTTCGATGTTACTCTGTTGTGTGATAATATCTAGTGGCATAGTTATTCTCCTTTCATTGAAAAAAAGTAATCAGTGATTACCAATTCGTTAACTGTTCTTTTGTTATACAGAAAAATTGACACAATGTCAAGTGTCAAAACAGTATAAGTTCTTCACCTTGTCTGCTTGCTCTTCAAGTTGGTGAAACAAGTCACACGATATGTAACGAGGGCCACCGTTGTATAAACCATCACAGGCTATCTCACTAGCTAGTGATACAAGTTCTTGTACTTGCACGTAAAGCTGCGGGGGTACTTGGTCAGCTATCTTCTTACGCTGACGCTGTTCTTTCGCACGTATTTTAGCGTAATGTGCATAGCGTTCTTCTGGTGTCATATTCTCTGGTTTTTTAGCCATAGTTAGTCTCCTTTCATCCATTGTGGCATATCTCTGCCTTTGTCATACCTAGCGAAACTCATCTTGTCAACTCTATAAAACCTACGATAAGCAACGATAGGCCACTCCTCATTTGTTTTTAGTTGGTCATGCCCACTGAAACATTGTGGGTGTGGTGTCATGAAGTTGTGTAGGTCAGGTATATATTTCTCTGCCTCGACAAGCGCATCGAAGTGACGCATAGATTTGTGACCTTTGTTGATAACCCACTTGCCATTCTCTTTGCGTTCAGGATACCGCCACATATACTCATCATTCATAGCCTTCATAAGACGTACAGCAAACTTGTAGTTGATGCGTGTCTCTCTAGCCCACTGAGTACAGGGGTGGTTGGTGTATGCTATCTTGTATAAGCCAGCTTCCTCTGCAAACTCAGGCGCATGGATACGCACAGCAGTGTTTAGCATCTGTGCTTCTTCCAATACCATCTTGCATATGTGCTGGTCACATAACTGCTGGGCAATAGCCTCTGGGTCTTTGTCTATGATAAATCTATTCATGCTCACCCCCATTGCCTCTGCCTAGCCCACCGAAATACTGTGGCTTGCGTCTTGCTGTCTCAAATACACCTGCCGTAATGAACACACCTGCTATCAGCAAGGCATGTGCTATGGCACTGATACCGAACACAGTGACAGAGCCGACAGACATTCCAAAGATAATACACCACATCCATGCGAGTATCTGCATGACCAGATGCCGTGTATTTGTGTCGGGTATATGTGACAGCGGATTGTGTTTACTGTCCATGATTAGTTTGTATAATTTAATCATCTGCAATCATCCTCATCAAATTTACAACGTATTGTGTAGTACGCCATCAACATGGCTGCAACCTCTGGAAATGATTCCCAATTAGGTCTGTTGCATTCCCATTGATGGTCAATTTCTGCATCCAACGCAACTAGCACTGCGTTCACTTGTTTCTTCGGTAAGTTAATTGTCATCATTGTATCACTCCTAATACCCAGTTCTCTGCACAGTTTTCGGCATACACCGCACTGTGTCCTTTGATGTTACGTTCTTCAATGATGGCACCATCCTGCATCATGCACACAGTATAGCTACCATCAGTCTCAAGAAAGACAGTAGCCTTGCGGTAACTGCCATCACCACGGCTACAATCTTCGTCACTGTAAAATTCATGTAACAGCATTTTCATTCTCCTTATATAAGTTGCATTTGTTCTGGCGTTCTAGTCACTACTTCTTGTGACTTGATGCCCTTCAGTATATGTGCAATTACGTCAATAGTCCAGCCATTGCCTAGCATACGATAACGCTGACTGTTAGACACGTGATTCGTGTAGTTATCGGGTACAGTTTGTAGACGCTCACATTCCACTGGTGTCAGCTTACGCCACAGAGGACGCATCTCTTTTGTGTAGGCATCTTCGTATCTGCCCTCTGACAAGATAGAAATCAGTGTGTCTTTACTGATGGTAGACAGACACCTAGATTTGTCAGTCTCGTGTACCTCAAGACACTGCGTGATAGGCACAGACTTGTCATCATCCTTACGCACACCGTCCAGCAGTCTACGTCCTACAATAGATGCAGGGTTGACCATGACCTTCGGCTCAAGATTACCACCACTGGCAGCACATAGGCTAGGTGCTTTACCTTCGGGGTGATAGACACGCTTGTTGTATCCGTGACCCTTCAAGTCTGCATCACCTACATGACATAGGCCATCCTTGCTGAACACAATCTGTCTGCGGCTCTTGTCGAAGTAGACACGCAGGTTAGACATGCCACCACCCTTGAAGTAGTTAGCGTCAATGCAGTGAGACTTCTCGCGGTCAGTAATGAAGTTGTCCTCAAGAACATCCTGCAACTTGATACCCAGGTCCTGGGGTGTATCGAATGGAATGTTAGTCCAGTATAGGCGGTAACGATTCTGTGCGCTGACAAGATTACTATTGATAGCGACAGGTTGCACCCCAAGATACTCACTGATGATGTCTTGGCTCTCCTGTTTCATACGCACATTCTCAAGCAAGAAATACTTAGGCTTGCACTCTTTGAGGATACGCACATATTCAAAGAACAACTTACTGCGTGGGTCATCGAAGTTGAGACGCTTGCCAGCCATACTGAAACCCTGACAAGGTGAACCCCCTAGCAGCAGGTCAATCTTCATGCCCTCAAATGTCTCAGGCCACATGACATCACGCACATCACCAAGATGCACTGTGTCAGGGTAGTTAGCCTTGGCAACTTGGATGGCATACTTATCAATCTCACTGGCAAAGTAGGCATCCACGGGGATACCTGCTCTGTCCAATGCGAGTCTGCCACAACTCATGCCGTCAAATAAACTTAGTACATTCATTACCGTTCTCCGTATAACTCTTCTGATTGTTCTGGTGTGAGGTCAAAGCGACCACACGGTGACTTTGTAGGGTCAGTAATCCATACGCCCTCATACTCAAAACCTTCATCCATTATGCTACATCCTTTCCGAAGTATTTCTTAGCCATGTCCTCGCCAATCTTGTACGTGCCATCAGCACCAGCCTTCTTCACGAGGAATGGGTACTTGGATGAGCGAGGTAGGTATCCAACAAGTGTGTAGACAGGGTGTGTCTTATCTAGGTCAATGTCATAGATAGACGCATACCTACGCAAGTCCTGCATCTCTTTGCTATCTGCCCCTGCAATCTTCACTTCAAGTTTGAAGGTGGCAATGTTGCCAGAGTATGAACAGTTACCAGCACTGAACTCAATACCTTCGATAGAACCCTCAAGTACATCATTAATCTGATTGCGGATGAGTTGCAGTGTGTGCTTGTCTAGTTGTGTTACTTCCATAATGTATCTCCTTTTTTCTGGTAATCACTGATTACTTTTCTTTCCATGCGTCAATGAATAAATATACTAGCAGCGCAGCCCCAGAGAGCAGAAAACCTATAATGAATAGGTCATCTGCCCCCACTTCGGGCAACTGGTTGTACACGCACAGAAGTGTGTTGCAGTTAGCCATTAGTTGTTAGCCAACCAACTGGTACTTAGGTGCTACAGCAACCATGCTGACACCCTTTTGATTGTGACCCAGAGTTTCGATGTTGTAGCCTCTGGAACGCAGGTCTAGCACAGTAGTGTAGAAGTGTGCCGATGTAGTCATGTCGGCCTCTTTCATGAGTGTGGCCTTGGTGACAGGATACTTACGACTAGCCAGTGCAGTGTACAGCTTGTGTGACTTACTGCCCTCAACGAAGAAGCCACTTCGACCTGTAGCTTTTTTGGCATAGTCGGCAGACTGAATGTTGAATGTGCCAATCTCAATGACGACACCATCTGCACGTTTGTCTGCGTTCTTCAGCTTACGGTTGCGGCGTACTTCCTTGCCAATCTGAGTGTGCCACTCACGAAGGATAATACCTGCCATGTCTTGTACCATGTACTGCAAGTACCCACCTACGTCTGCTTTGCCCTCACGAGCAAGGTCACGACACATTGAGAAAAATGCAGTCCGATTAAGACTGCGACCATGTAATTCCTTGTACAGTGGTTCAACCTTCGCCAGCTTCGCCTCAATCTCTGCTGAAGCACGAACCTGCCCCCAAAGACCTGTCTGCCGCTTGTGAATCTTACCTGCTGGAATTGTAGTCGCAATGTTAAAAGTTGTCATGATGAAATCTCCTTTGTATTAGTTAGTTGGTTGGTTTTTAGTAATCAGTGATTACCTTTTCTTGTGGTAGTGATGGGGCAAGTACGATGGCCTTCTTCAGAGGTTGTAACTTGTACAGAGCCAATCCGACCCTTCCTTGCCCCACCATTTTATGCAGACAGTGAGTAGTCTTGCATAAACTGTTTGGCCTTGCGACCACGCTTACGCAGCAGGGTCTTGCCTTTGTTGATGTGACGATAGTGGTCACGCGAACTGTTTGGACGGTCAGTCTTTATGTTCTTCATTGGTGTAATTTTTACTTGCATTGTCTTTGTCCTTCTTTCGGTTGTACTTTTTCTTGTCAGGCACTGCTTGTGGCCTACGTCTATTGGTAACAAGCAATGCCCTCGCTATAGGATTTATCTTACGCATTTCAGAATGTTTGTCAAGGAATAGGCGAACCCAAATAGGAAGGCTGCAAACAAACCTGTCTCTACTGGTACATAAGCCAGAAGTTCTGGCACGATGATAGCCAAACCCACTGTCGATGTAATCAAGCAAAACATACTACCCATTACGCTAACTCTAGTCATTTTCATTCTCCTTTTCATTTTCTGGTACTCTCCGATTACTTTTTTTATGCCGTAGCATAGTGTTTAGAACCAGTGCCATGCACCACGATAGCGATAGACTTGGCATTGATAGTGTTGCCACTACACAATTTGCATTGCTCACACGTTGTACGCCTACCCGCTTCTTCTGATGCAGGACACATAATCTCTTTGCCTTGCACAATATCTTTGACATTGGCAGTGACGCGAAACGTGCGTTCACCCCTAGCCCATGCCTGTTCTGCTTCTTGTATAGTGTCAGCACTACGCATTGTTAAGTCAGGCCGATAGTCTGCACCCTCAAGGGTAGCCTGATGACTGTATCCAGTACGCCCCTTGGCTTTAGATACAAGGCTTTCCCATAGATAGCTAGGCACTGCCGCAGGGTCACCATAACTGCCTAGTCGTATGACTAGCCCATCACCTATGTCAGCAAGGGCATCATGCGTAGATTGCAATCCCACAGGCTGCACACGCTTGTAATTACCCTTCTTGTATGCCTTGAACACTGATAGCACCATGAGCAACATGACATAACACGAACGCTTTTTAGCACCACCACTGTCACCCTCATGCGGTACTCCACGATGGACGCACTCACCACACACACTGAAATCTTCACCTAGTCTGCTGGCGGTGATGGGGTCAATGTCTGACCGCATAATGATTGTTTGAAACATACCACCAGTCTTGCTATTGCTGGACTTGGGTATGCCAATGACTACAATAGGTTTACCATCAAGTAGGGAAGCATTTTCATATAGTATGTACATTGTCTTGCCTTTCAATTTTTTGGTAATCGGTGATTACTTTTTTTGGTTGTGGTCTCAATGAGTCATTCCCCATTGTTCTTTCATTGTATAACACGAGAAAATGAATGTCAAGATAGGGTATCAAGCCAATCCATGACACCCTGCATCTTGCGTTGGGTGTTCGCCTCTTGTGCCTCTTGCGCCTGTTTCTGCATCTCAAGCACACCCATGCGCAGCACAGGGTATAGTTGCTCCTCACGTTGTCGTGATGGGTGCTTGGCTACACGCTCACACGTACCCGCTGACTTCATGCCATTTGCCGTAACTGTCGGCCTCTCATTGTCCCAAACTAAATCCATCTATCTGTACCCCTCATTTTTGGTAATCAGTGATTACTTTTTTTGTGTGGTGAAACCTCATGTCTCACTTTCCCTTTTATATTAATACGAATAATTCATGGTGTCAATAAGCCCAGCTGCCCAGGCCCCGGGTGTGCCGCAGCCTAGTTGCCCGCCAATCATGGGTGAGTCCAGTTACCCCCCATGATAGTAGATGATAGTAGATTTTTGGACGCAGAAAAACCCCACACCTTGCGGTGTGAGGCTTGTGGTATTTTTTTGGTAATCAGTGATTACTTTTTCTTATGATACTTTTTCGATTGCTTCGTCACTCGCACTAGCGCAAGCCATGTCATAAAGCATTGTTGATAATTCAATCGCGGCATCATTGCCCAAATCGGCGATTATCTTTTGCGCGATTTGTTCAAGTGATGGCTTGGTCGGTTCAATTGGTACGATTGTCTCGACTGTATCATCACCACTTGCATCATCACCACCACCATTTTCGGGTGTTGTCTTTTCTTTTTTGGGTGCAAGTGATTTTTCGTAACCGTTAACGCTACCAGTAACTTTTGCAAGTGATGCTGTACCGCTACCAAAATCAGATGCGCACCATGCCAGAAAATCATTGTTTCGGGTGGCAATAGTTTTGATACCGCCGTAAATGTTCTTTTTATGTTGTGACATTTTCAGCTTATTTTTTGCGCCAACCTCATCATAGAGATATTCGGCAAGCTCTTTGTGATTTTCAAATAGCCAATCGCGGTAATCATCATTGCCCATATCATCAAGCTTTGGCGCGTAAACGTCATTACATAACTCGATAAGGTTATCCGCATTGTTCTTGATTAGTGCGTGGGTTTTATCATTAGCTTTTTCGATTTTTACGATAATATTTGTCATTGGTTTAGTCTTTCTGCCCTATGGGCGTTTGGTTATTTTGTCGTTGTGACAATTCTCATTATCAGCATTTTTTAAACATTGTCAAACAGAAAAATGACATAGGGCTGTAATCGTTGTGGGTGCTGGCATTTTGGGTGCTGGCATTATCTGTTTTTGGTAATCGCTGATTACTTTTTTTTTTGTGACAAGTGACTGGCTGCCATCATCATAATGTTAGGCAAGGCTAACTTTCATAGATGGTGATAACATTATATGGTGGGGTATATTATATGCACCAACATTTAATTTGTTCATCACTTCTAATAATCTTCGCAATCATACGCTTTGATTATCGTTAACTGATAGCATAACAGTTATCTAATAGATGCTATTGCATTGATTTTGCTACACTTTATGTTGCTGGACCTGGCGTTTGGCAGCTTATTTGTTCATTTTTAACCCGGCAGGGTTAAGTTTTTGCAAATACAGTGGGGTAGGGCAGGATGCCACCCCCCGTTAGATAGTTATATATACACAGAAACACACAGATGAGGAAAATTAAGTGTTAACCACAGAGGTAACTGATAACTCAATATGCACAAGGATTGTGCAACACTGCCTAAAAAATAGGCATGTAATACCAGTTGTGTAAAAAAGATGGTGCCAGACACAGAAGGTGTATTGACACGGTTGACAAAGTATGTTATAATTATGTATAACTAAAAAACACTTACAGTGTATCACTTAAATGTCTATATACTTAAATTGTTAAATACACTTAAATGTTCTATTACATATTCTTTGCTAATAACACTTACAATGTAACACTTAAATGAATTTACAGTAACAAAAGAAAGTTCTTGACAATGACGAAGAAATCTGTAAAACTATACACAGATAATGTACTTGATGCATTCTATGATGCTATCCGTACCAATTCATTAGACCGCCTTCATATCCCTCACAGTGATGTATTCTACGTGCGCACAGCATTGGATGCTAAGTTTGCCCCACGTGCTTTTACACTGAAAGAGACTGAGGACTATATGCGTTTGGAAGGATGGAAGGAAAGAGATGAGTGATGGACTTCTATACCTTTTTTGTATTCTTCTCCGTAATCGTAATGCCGGACGGAGAAATTAAATCATTTACTAAGCATGTAGTTGAATGTCCTACGTGGGAAGCTGTACTTGAAATGCATGTACCTAAAGTAGATAGCGGTGAAATAATAGACTGGGGTGCTACGTGCCTAGAGCCTAAACTTCCTCTTAAAATGCCACCCTCTGCTGATGCAGTACCTAGTACACCTCCTGTACCATTATCTAAACCTCAAGGGAACAAAGGACTAAGCACATAACATGGCTATACCTGAAAGAGTAAAAACTAAAATGAAAGAGGAAGGGCTTACTGGTGTCAATAAGCCTAAACGCACTCCTAACCACCCTAAGAAGTCACACTGCGTGATGGCGAAGGAAGGCGACACGTATAAGTTTATTCGCTTTGGACAGCAAGGCGTATCAGGTGCTGGGAAGAATCCCAAGTCTGCTAAAGACAAAGCACGTAAGAAGTCCTACTATGCACGTCATAATGCACAGGGCAAGCCGACCAGCAAGCTGTCAGCGAAGTACTGGTCACATAAAGTTAAATGGTAAACAGGAGAAACTAAGATGGCAGTGCCACTACTATTTATTCTGGGGGGAACACTTCTACGTGCAGCAGGCCCAGCAATAGCCAAGCAACTCGTTAAGATGGGTGCTAGGAAAGCAACAGGTAAGGCGGCACAAGGTGCTGCTAAAACAGTGAACAGTAATAACATTGGGGTCATTAAAACTATTTCACGCCCAAAGAGTGGGGGTGCGGCCCCGAAACCGACACCGAAGACTAGCGGGAGTGGGTCAGCTAAAAAACCTACAACAAATAAGAAACCTGCATCTTCATCAGGTACTGGTAGCGGTAGTGCTGCAAAGCCATCTGGTTCAGGTCGTAATGCGGGTGGGCGTAAGAAGCCACCAGCAAAGAAGAAAGCACCAGAACTTAAAGCAGACCCTTCAATGCGTCTAAGTGGTGCTAAACCTAAACCTAAACCATCTGGTCGTAATACTGCCCGTAGCAATAAGAAGCCCGTGACAGGTGATAAAGCACAGCGTGGATTGATTGTAGCGGCTACAGCACTGCCCATGTTCATGGACACTACGCCTACAGGGAATGCTAAAGCTAAAGATAAGCCAGTTGATAAATCAAATCGCGCTACATCAAAAGGTGGACGTGGTTTTGGTGAAGGCACATATAAGAAAAGTGGTGAATCATTTGGCGCGGCATTTAAGAAAGCCTATGGTAAGGGTGTAGGGACTAAGTTTACACACAAGGGTAAAAGCTACACTGCAGTTAAAGACACTGACTTGAAAAAGGCTGGGGTTAAAACCTTGCGTGAGTATCTGAATAAGAAAAAGAAGAAGGGTTAGTAGTATGGGCATGTTAAGCATAATCTTCGGTGAGAAGGAAAAGCCTACACTTAGTCAGGTACGTAAAGACGTAATGAAATTTGCTCGTGAAAATGATTTGGGGGAAATGGAAGCAGGTAAAATGCTTCGCAGTCAACTCAAGAAGTACGACATTCCGTACCCCAAAGGTATGGCTACAGACGCAGAGTTTAAGAAACAACTTCAAGACCCCGGTGATAAGCCAGCTAAGACACAGAAAAAAGCTAGGGGTGGTATGGCTAAAAAGAAAGTACAGATGATGCGAGGCGGCATGGCTAATGGTAAAGTCCATATGTACGCTGCAGGTGGTTCAGTCAATGACGGTCTGAAAGCACTAGCTAAAGTACGGCCTGACGTTGTAGCGAAAATGATGAAGAAGTAGTATGGCTGTTACAGGCAGAAATAAACCCAAGCGTAACTACAAGAGTGAGTACGCAAATTACCACAGTAAGCCTGTACAGAAGACTAATCGTGCAGGGCGTAATGCGGCACGTGCTATAGCGAAGAAGAATGGTGCTAAAGTAGCAGGTAAAGATGTTGCCCACCGTAATGGTAATCCACGTGATAACCGACCTAAGAACTTAACTGTTAAGACACCAGCACAGAATAGGTCATACGCTAGAACTAAAACGGCACGTAAACGTAATCCAAATGCATAAAATAGAAGCTGACATACGAAAGTGGTCACATGAATTTCTTGAAGTACCTAATGAGAAACTTAATGGACTACCACCGTGTCCCTACGCAAAGCAAGCGTGGCTGGACAACAAGGTTGTATTCAGCATAAACACAGGGGTAGATGGACTAGCTAAAGAAGTAGCAGACTTTGAGTCTCACGATTATGATATAGTTGTATGGGCTAGTCAGTATCTACCCGACATGGAATACCTAGACGGATGGTGTGATGGCGTAAATGAAGCCATGTCCATTGCAGGTAAAGATATGCACCTTATGGTGTTCCATCCAGACTACGATGCTGAAGAGGCAGGTCTGGACTTTTTAGTTGCAGAAGATAGTGTAGTAGATAAAAGCCTAGTCTACTGCATGGTATTTGTACAAAGGCTATCACCCCTAGACGATGCTGCACTAAGTTTGGAGAAGTCTGGGTATTATAAACATTTCCCTGTGGATGTGTTTCAATCATTAGTTATAGACAGACGGAGATTACGAAATGAAGGGCAAAACTAAAGTAGCTAAGAAAATGATGCGAGGCGGTGTAGCAGCCAAAAAGATGCGCGGCGGTGGCATGGCTAAGATGGCATCAAAGAAAATGATGCGTGGCGGTGTAGCTGCTAAGAAGAAAATGATGCGTGGCGGGATGGCTAAAAAGAAATGAGGAAGCAAGTAGTGTATTACTTTGCAATGGCCTTGCTTAATACTGGCAAGCCTTTTACTCGTATTGGCAACTGGTTCTGGAAAAAGCATAGAGATGTGCTAGACTGGAATCAGTAATGCCTGTACTCGCAACTGGCTCAAAGTTTCGTACTGAAGTAGTGTCGTTGTCTACAACGAACAAAACTAATGTATACACTGTACCTGCAAACTTCTCTTCTCATTTAGAAAACTTGTTTGTGAGTAACAACCATACAGGTAACGTGACTTTGAGTCTGCATTTATTTCATGCTGATGATAACACGGAGTATGACTTACTTACTGCTCATAATATTACGGGTGGTTCCTACGAATCTATATTCACAGTGGATAGACCTCTGTACTTACACGCAGGTGATATTATTAAATGCACTGCAGGTACAGCAAGTAAGCTAGTTGTTACCACAGCTTGTGAAGAATTTTTTGACCCAGCCCGATAGGAGATAGGAGATGGTACGTGTCCCTAAAAAACCAGCCGTTAAAAAGAAAACCACACAAGTTAGAGCGAAAAAGAAACCGACTGGAAAGGTTAGCCTTTCGCAAGGGGGTGCGCCTAAAAGCAAGTCAAGAGTTAATGAAGCTGGCAACTATACTAAGCCCGGAATGAGAAAGCAACAGTTTAATCGTATCAAGGCTGGTGGCAAAGGCGGTAATCCGGGTCAGTGGTCTGCACGTAAGGCGCAGATGTTAGCCAAAGCATACAAGTCTGCTGGTGGTGGTTATAAATCTTAGCTACTTAATGTTTTGTGTAGTGATTGCTACACCAGACAACATGCAGGTTAAACTATATGGCGAAAAAGAATGGCTTTCTAAATGCCATGTAGCTGTAACAGAACACGGCTTTGACAATCCTAAAGACCGTTGTTTCTGTGTAAAGATGGATGATAAGGATACTTAATGCCACCACGTAATCATAAAGACTGGACTAAAGAACCTAAAGTAGAACACATAAGTTCACTCATC
>Ga0208767_1002209_pt1 | contig 14920 bp, 34 predicted proteins | sample VirMetDEL_Mar_21_FD_184514 | JGI IMG/M metagenome (GOLD analysis project Ga0208767, IMG submission 184514) | Aqueous microbial communities from the Delaware River and Bay under freshwater to marine salinity gradient to study organic matter... | ecosystem: Environmental > Aquatic > Marine >... | reverse complement strand
ACTAATTGATAATATAATAAACTAAATAACTTAAATATAATAACTTAAAATTAAAATTATGACTACATTAAATTCAAAAAGATTTGTTCTAAGACAATCACTAATTGGTAAAAATCAAACAATCAATGTTACTTTCAAAAATGGCAAAACTGCTACATACAATCACGATAAAGTGTTTGAAATTATGAAAGATACACTAACTAAATTACCTTGCTGGATTAAATACAAATCTTACACTGCTACTAATAATGTACCAGTAGCTGCAAGAGGTGTTGTTGAAGCACAGTAATCAACACCTTTCAAATCTAGTCTTGGAGCAGAGGTAGGTTTCGATTACCTACACTAGAACTAACTTAAATATAATAATTATGAAAAGAAAGTTTTCACACTATGCAATCAATGTAGTATTAATAGGTTTAACTTCACTGTTTGCTTTCGGATTTGTAAACCTAATGTATCACTTAATGTTTAATAACTATACAATAACTTTTGGCGGATGGTAATAAGAAAAACATATAACAATACGCTTCAATGCGACTGGTACTCGTGTACTATTGATGATGTTCAACACTCATCACCAATACGAGCAAATGTAGAAGCTTGGCGAGATGACAGACTTAAAAACTCTGATTACTATAAAGAATTAGCAGATATAAGACGAGAAGGTTTATCTGCTATGTATAAAAACAACCATAATAATTGGACAGGTGACTAAAATGAAAAGAGATTTATATAGATTTGCGAAAGCAAGAAAGAAAAAGAGAGTAGAACTATTTAAACTAAGCTCTGAAGAAATTAAAATGATAGAACACAACTATTATTGCAAATTTAATACAGCTTACTATCGATAATATAATAAAAATAACTTATGAACACAATTAAATTTACTTCTAAAACAACTTGCAAACTAAATGGTGTTGACTATAAAGGCTATTTAGTAGGCGAACTTCCAAACTCATTTGGCTTTATTTACAATGAAAACAAAGAACAAACTGGTAAATCACACTGGTTTAACTACAAAGGTTTAACATTTATAGAAAAAACTTTGTTACCATGGTAGTTACTAACATGAAAGAATTATGCGAGTACGTTTCAAATAAAAGAAAAGCTCGCAAGCATCAACACCAAGCAGTTATTAGAATCAATGGTAGCTGCTCTGGTTTGACAGAAAAAGAATATAGATATGTAAAGCATGGTCAAAAAAAATCGTTTCCTAAACAATATAAAGCTGCTTACAGTAAAATATGGCGTGGAAACAATGAAAAGTATGACTTAAAAACTTTTAAATTATGAGACAAATTGACGATATGGTATGGTTAGATGAAATAGACGAGTATGTAACCATACAAGAATATAAAGAATATGTAAAGTATTTACAAACAAAATACAATCACTAATTGATAATATTAATAAAAAAATGTACTGTAAATGTGGAAATACTGTTCACCCAGTTCGTATCGAGCTAGGTTATAACAACTGTGTAAGTTGTAGTTCGACTAAAAAAGTTAGCTATATACCTATCATAGCAAACAAACAAGTTCTTGAGGTACAAATAGTATCGCAAGAACTATCCGCTGCAGTACACAAATCATGGCGACGAAAATAAACAAATACGAACGAGCATTATATCTATTGATTATATGTGGCATCTGTTTCTTTTGTGGTGTGTTTTATACATACTACAAAATAGATCAGCGGTTATGGAATGAAGAAATATTAAAAGCTCGCGACATAGAAATTAGATATTTAAATTATCCAACTAAAAGAAATTATAAAAAAGACGACTTAGAAAGAATAATATATGGAAATAAATAGACCAAAAAAAGGTAGAAAATATGTATATGTACTAGATTTTGAAGATGGTAGAGTATATAGATATGATGTATGGTTAAATGATTCAGAAGAAATAGAAGAATATTTAACAGACATGGGACACTCAATGAGTAATTGTGAGTGGATGGTAACAAGATTTAAACGAGTAATAAAATAATATGAACACTAAAAAAGCATACGAATTAGAAAAAGAAGAAATAGTTGATAGAGAATCAGCATATCTTTGTACTGAACTAGAAAGAGCATTAGATAGAATCATAGAATGGACAGATCCACTTGATGAAGCTATGTTCAATAAAATTAAAGCATCAGCCATTAAATTATTAAAAGAATGGCACTTGTAATCATTGATAGATAGTTAGACGAGTAGCTTAATTAGATAAGAAATAGGAGATGAAAGTCACACTAACTTATACATAAGTGAATAGCTAACCGTAACTTACATGTAGCGATTGAGTGGTTGTAAGTTGTTAGGTATCAATAGATTACATAACCCGGCTTAACAGTAAATCGACGCCTTGGCTTCCTTGAGGTATCAGTTGTACAAAGCCAGTCGTAGTGACAGCCGGGTAAAATATTAGCGGGATAGAGCAGTGGCCAGCTCGCAAGGCTCATAACCTTGAGGTCGTAGGTTCGAATCCTACTCCCGCAACTATATGACAATATGTCAATTTGTGACAAAATGTCACGTTTACAAACTTAATATTAACACTAATTGATAATATATTAAAATAAAAACTATGAAAAACGTTTGGCAACAACTAAAGCCTCATTATCAAATTAAGATTAGACAGGCTTCACACAAATACCATTCAGCTAAAAGACTTAAGTATACACTTATGGCTTCAGATGGTTGGTATGATTTACAACTAGATACTATTAGATCTATACTAATGTTTACCGACAAGCACAGTTTTGATGTTAGCGGTACAGATATTATGTATGGAACAGAATTTTTAAAACCCGAATCAAATGACTAAATGGAAAAAACAACAATTACAACTAGAAAATGCATACGCTCAAGCTATGCTTCACGAAGACGGTATCGTAGAAGTTACCACGAAAAGACAGTGGGCAAACGGTACACGTCAATTTAAATTACCAACTGGTGAATTACTAGCATCTTACAAATCAGGTTATGTACGTAGATGTGATAGCAGCGATAGAATATGGCAGCTAAATCCTAAGTACAAACGTGAAATAAGATGGGTATTTCTTGATGGTAATGAGCTAGTTAACAGAAGATATACTACGTGGTCAAGAGCACTGATCTGGTCAGGATTAGCTAGATTAAACTTCTTACACAATTACGCAAAGAAAAATTACTTAAATAAATAAATATGGCAGAACTATTAACAGATGAGATAATCATCGAACAACTAGAAAACGATGGCATCATGCAAGAGCCAGATGGTCCTTGGCTATTAGAGTATATCGAAGAACATTACGGTGGTAAACTAGATAACAGTAGTGATTTTGTAGACAACAAGTGGACTTTAAAAATATATAGTGAATCAACAGCTGATTGCTATGATATATACTGGTGTACTCATGAAGATAGACCTTATGTATCACAAGATGGCTACTACTATGAAGACTATGCAGAATGGTCAGATCAAGCAGTACAAGAACTAACTAGTGGTAGTGATGTATGGGTAGACCCTTGCTTATGGTCAGATATGGAATATGATTTTAATTACGAGCTTGAACAATGGTGGCAAGATGTGTATGATGAATTATATGAACAAAAGAAAGAAGAATTATTAGATACAGAAAAATATTATGAAGAAGATAAATAGCACATTACCTGATTGGTTTAACGGTACAATCTATGACGAAGGTGATACAGTTACAAATCCGTTTAGCGGTGAATCTTATGAATTAAATGCTGGTGAATTATCAATGTACGACTTAATTATGGGAACTACTTATGTTGGTGATCATAGAGGTTGGGACGATGAAATGATAGATTTACATCAAAAAGCTTTATCTTGGTTTAGAACTGTAAACCCTAAAGCTTATATGGTCTTACTAGACTAAACAAAGGGCGTGAATTGGTTAGACTACGCACCAGGGTATCCCATGGTTGGTAGTAACGCAGGTTCGAATCCTGCCACGTCCACTAAAATTTAAATTATGGCAACAAGAAACTTAATAATGGTCGTAGACCGTAAACACAGTAGTAAATACCCAGAGGGTTTTGCTATACATCCAGATCTTGTTAATAAGTATAGTTGTGTTAATATGTACATGCACCATGACGGTTATCCTGAATGGCAAGGTGTACAAATTGCTAACTGGTTATTGGCTAAGAATAATGGATGTAAAGATGGTAGTAGATTAGCATCTAAATTAGTACATGATATGTATTATGATAGCTGTTACTTATTTCCTGATGCAGAAAATATAGATCACGAGTATAGATATATAATATGGAGTGGTGATAAAGATAAGATACACGTAAGTTGTTGGAATATGTATTCTAATGAAATAGTATTTGTATTAAAACCTGAAAAGATTATATCTAAATATATGGAAGATATGGATTATACTGATTTTTCTAATGGAGAAACTAGATATGGAGATAAAATTAAACATATATTTGATTCAACCCTTAATGAAAAAGAAGAAATAGCTAAATATAATAAAGTTAGGGCTAACGCTCAAAAGATTATAGACATCCTAACCCAATAGTAATACATAGATAAATATTTCATATTTATTATGAATATAATTATATTATTACATGTCTAAAACAAGAATTACATTACAAACAAAATATTATAACCTATTGATAATATGACTGACGATGAAAAAATTTTATTTGCTACATTCGTAGCAGATTTAGTTGTTGATAAGTTGAATAGTCAATTTAGTTTTAAGTTAGATAATCAAGAGGTCAGCGACATTACGTTCAACGACCTCTTTGATTCAAAGTTTGATTTAAACGATGACACAGAAGAAAAACTTGTTGCTGAATTGGCAAAACTTACAACGCTTCTAGCTATATACGAAGATAAAGAGCAGTATGAAAAAGCTAGAGAAATAGAGAAAAAGATAAAAATAATAAATAAAAAGCTTAATAACCTATGACGGAATTAAAACCTATGCTTGCACATAAGTATGACGAGAAAAGAATAGACTGGTCAGAACCTGTGTACATACAACCTAAACTTGACGGCGTCCGCTGTCTGTTTACTAAAGACGGTGCGTATTCTCGTACCGGTAAACAATTTAAAAATCTAGCTCACATCGAGTTAGCACTTATATCGTTTTTTAAGCAACAACCAGATGTTGTACTCGATGGCGAATTATACAACCACAAGCTTAAAAATGATTTTGAAAAGATTATTTCATTAGTTCGTAAGCAAAAGCCTACAGCAGATGATAGACTAGATGCTCAGCACTTAGTACAGTTTCATGTATACGATTATTTTGATGGTGTCATGTATGACAGTTACAAAACTCGTATGCAACAATTGACTTGCTCAGATATTTATGATGCGCAAATTAAACACGTACCAACATTACTAGTTGATACATATAGTTATGCTAGAACTTTACATGAAGAGTTTTTAGAAGATGGATACGAAGGTTCTATCATTAGACTGAATGGTTTATACAAACATGGTAGATCTTACGATCTAATGAAATTTAAAGACTTCAGTGATGCTGAAGCAACTATTGTAGGTTATGAACTAGGTAAAGGCAAAAGGACAGGCACGCTTGGCAAGTTTCTGATGATGGATGACGAAGGTGTACAGTTCGGTTGTCCACCGGGCAAAGGCTACAACTACAAGGATCTGTCAAAGATGTTGCTTAACATTAATGACTATATTGGTCAGCGTGCAACCTTTACCTATTTTCAACGAACACAAGCAGGTAGTTACAGACACCCGCTATTTAAATGTATTAGAAATTATGAGTAAATTAATATGGCAACTATACAACGACAATATGATAAGTTACGAGGTAGCAAACCTCTTATTAGACAAACATTATAATAGACTGGAACATAAGCGATACAAATGAATATATTTTATTTAGATAAAAGTCCGTATTTAGCGGCAAAGCACCAGTATAACAAACATGTTGTAAAAATGATCTTAGAATCAGCTCAAATGCTTTGTACTGCGCATCATGTTTATGGTAATGCAGAACAAAAATTAAATGTACCTTACAAGCAAGCTCATTTAAATCACCCATCAACAATATGGGTTAGACAATGCAGGGCTAATTACAGATGGTTATATTTACATATGCTAGCGTTAGGTAATGAATACACAGAGCGATACGGTAAAACACATATGACAATACATAAGTGTGCTGAATTTTTAAACGTACCGCCTGTACATATACCTGATGGTGATTTTTGTGAACCACCACAAGCTATGCCTGATCAATATAAAGTTCCAGGTTGTAGCATTACTGCGTATTGGAATTACTATGAAGGTGAAAAGTATACTGTGGCTAACGCAGATGAAATGATAATAACAAGACCAAAAGAATATGAGAAGAAAATTATATAAACATTTAATAGAAACTAATTATAGAAATGTAGCTTCTATTATTAAACAATTTAAAAAAGCTAGAAAGAAAAGAAAATGAAAAAATATAGTGTAGCAAACTACATTCGGTATAAAGAAGACTTAAAAGCTTCTATGCCAGAAGACAAACCATATAAAGAATATACAAGACAAGAGCTTATTGTAAAGTTTTTACCTTTAGTAGAAACTATGGGTAGAAAATTTTCAACTAGCGATCAAGCATCTGGAGTATTAACTATTATGGATTTTATACAGTGTGGTGCCGAAGCTTTAACAAAAGCTGTAGACAGACTAGACTGGGAAACACTTGAAAAATCAGATGATATAGAAAAAACATTAAAATCATTTTTTAGCAAACGTATTAAAGGTGGTATACGTAGACGTATAGATATAAATAGAGGTAATATAAGAATACCTGAACACAAGCTAAATGAAATGCGTAAAACTAAAGATAAAAAAGTTGTTGAAATGTTTTTTAATAGTATATTTTTATCAATAGATGCTAAAGTAAACGATGAAGATATGTTTAATCAAATACCTGATAAATCAGAACCATACAACATTCATTTAATGAATTTATATTTAAAAAGTTTAATGCAAAAGCATTTAGAATTTGCTGAATACGAAGTGTTAAGATTAAGTTATGGTTTAGATGAAGACAAGCTTTCAGCTAAGCAAATAGCAGAAAGATTAGGTATTGATGGGGCAAGTAATTATGTACGGATTTCTGAGTTAAAAAAGCAAGCCGTACAGAAGCTTATAGACAATGTTGATCACTCGCAAGTGCTTGATTATCTGTAAGTTAGATATGTAAAATAATATTAAAACATGTAATTATAATACTATGACCATATACGAAAAATTATCACAAATTCAAACAAAATTTAAGTCGAAAAAAAGTAGATTTAATTCGTTCGGCAAGTATTACTTCAGGTCAGCCGAAGACATTCTCGAAGCTACAAAACCCTTTCTGTTAGAGTTAGGAGTTACCGTAACAGTTAATGAAGAGTTGATTGCAACAGAGCCTATGCCTGTTATACAAACAACTGCTACAATAACTGATGGTGAAGGAAAAATTACAGCTACATCAGTAGTTGGAGTTGATCTTAATCAAAAAGGTATGCAAGCACCTCAACAGTTTGGGTCAGCATCGAGTTACGCAAAGAAGTATGCATTAGGAAATTTATTTCTAATTGATGATACTAAAGACAGTGATGCAACTAATAATCACGGCAAAGCTAAAAGTAAATTAACTGACATAATTGCAGCTAAAAACTTTATTGCTAACGGTGGTAAAATAGATGCTATTAAGGCTAAGTATCAATTAACATCAGCACAAGAAGCTGAACTCAAAACTCTCTAATGAACAAAGAAAATGTAATTGAAAAGCTACGTGATGACAAAAATTACTATGGTGACTTTGGTAAAAAGTATCTTAGTAATTCTGACATTAAAGCTTTACTTACAAATCCTTTAGCTTTAGGAAAGCCTAGCGAGCCTAGGCCTGCTTTCTTAGTTGGCGGATACTTTCATACCGCTATACTAGAACCAGATAAACTGAAAAAGTACAAGGTTATACCTTCGTCAACTAGGAATACTAAAGCTTACAAAGAGATGTCTGGTGGTGAATTATGCTTATTACAACATGAAGTTGATGCTATAGAAAAATTATCTGATATTATGTTAGATAATAAAGTATGTCAAGCAATGATACGTGATAGTAATACAGAATACGAAACTCCAGGTATTAAAGAGATTGAGGGTGAAATGTGGAAAGGTAAAGCAGATATTATAAATCATAATGAAAAGCTAGTCATTGATTTAAAAACGACAGCTGATATTCAAAAATTTAAATGGTCTGCTTCTAAGTACAACTATGACTCTCAAGCTTATATTTACAGTGAGTTGTTCGGTTATGAAATGGTTTTTATTGTAATAGATAAAAACTCAGGACAACTCGGAATATTTGACTGCTCACCAGAATTTTATGCTAAAGGTCAAGACAAGGTCCAACGAGCAGTGGATGCTTATAGATTATTTTATAAGAACAAAGACTTTGACCCAAAGCAATATTTTATTAATAAAACCTTATAACCATGGCAAGAACTAGAAAAAACCAAATGAAAGTATGCAGCGTAACTGGATTAGAAACTTCTGTAAACAACTTTTACAAGAATCAAAACCATGTTAAAGCTGTAGACAATTTAAGAAGAACTACTAATGCTACTAAAGAGCAATTAGCTAGAATGTTTAACCAAATTAATCAATACGCATAATATGGCAGGAATTATTAAAGGTAGTATTAACTTATCTGAAATACCTAAAGATAAAATTATCGAAGGTAAAAAAGGTAAATACTTACCAATATCAATTACGATTAATGATGAAGTCGACCAGTTTGGTAACTTCGGACCAATCATAGTTGATCAGTCAAAAGAGGAAAGAGATGCTAAGGTTGCTAAGAAATATCTTGGTAATGTTAGAGTTGTTTGGAGCAACGGTACTTTCCCTGATGCACCAAAGCAAGGAGCACCAGCTCCAGCTTTAAAAGCAGCAGCAGTTGAAGCAAAGGACGATTTACCATTTTAATTAAATTAAATGCAAGTAGAACAATACGAGATCAATGGATTTGTTATTGACCAGTTCAATCAATATAATCTAGAGCAGAAGAAACAGGGCATATGTCCTCTTTGTTCTGAAGATAGAAAACCCGAAAATCGTAAGAAGAAATGTGCTTCATACGACTGGGAACGTGGTCTTGGAACTTGCCACAACTGTGACACCACTTTTCAACTACATACGTATCAACGTAAAGGAGCAACTGATAAAGAATACGTTAGACCAGTTGATCCACCAAAAGAGGAGTTTAATATTCCTCGTACTAAAGTAGCTGAGTGGTTTAAAACTAGAGGTATATCTACTAGGACCCTAATTGATCTTCAGATCAGTGAGGGTCCTGAGTATATGCCACAAACCGGTAAGACCGAGAACACTATAAAGTTTAATTATTATGTCGGCGATCAACTTATTAATGTAAAATATAGAGATGGCCGTAAAAATTTTAAACTATACAAAGGTGCTGAAAAAGTATTCTATAATATTAACAGCATAGTAGGTTATGATAGTTGTGTTATAACTGAAGGTGAAATGGATGTACTTGCTTTACACGAAGCGGGTATTAAAAACTGTGTATCTGTACCTAATGGTGCAACAATAACACATAATAATTTAGATTATCTAGATAATTGTATAGATTATTTTGAAGATAAAAAACAAATTATATTAGCGTTAGATACTGATGCTCCTGGTATAGCATTACGTACAGAGTTTGTTCGTAGACTAGGTGCTGAGGCTTGTTTTCTTGTAGACTTTGAAGACTGTAAAGATGCTAATGAATACTTAATAAAATATGGCAAAGAAAAACTTAAGCAAGCGATCGACAAAGCAAAAGCATATCCTTTGGAAAATGTCACAACGTTTAAAGACATCGAGGGAGACGTTAAGGACTTTGTTAAAAATGGATTCAAGCCAGGTTATCAAGTTGGTTTACCCAACTTTGATAGTATTTTTTCAACTTATACTGGTCAGTTCATTACTGTTACTGGGATACCTAGTAGTGGTAAGTCAGATTTTGTAGATCAAATGTGTGTAGGCTATAATAAAAATTATGGCTGGAAAACAGGATTTGCATCGCCAGAAAATACTCCAAACTATTTACATGCACACAAGTTAATGCGTAAAGTATGGGGCAGTATGCCAAACGTAGATGATATAGATACAGATAAATGGAAAGAAGTAGCAGATCATGTAAATGATAATTTCTTTTTTATAGACATGGATAAGTACAGTCTTGAATCAGTGCTACGCAAAGGCGCAGAACTTGTTAAACGTAAGGGTATTAAATGTTTAGTTATTGATCCTTTTAATAAAGTTAGAGATAAAAATGCTAGCTCGTTAGATGTTAATACATATACCATGGAATACCTAACTAAGATAGAAAACTTTGCTAAAAAGTTTGATGTGCTCGTGTTTATTGTAGCACATCCTACTAAAATGTATAAAGATAAAGATGGACAAATCGAAGAACCGAACATGTATAATATTAAAGGGGGAGGTGAATGGTATGACGCGAGTTATCATGGCATTCTCGTACACCGCGATTATGATGCAAAGACTGTCAAGGCAAAAGTCCTTAAAGTTAAGTTTCAAAATCTCGGCGAAAACGGTGCTGAGTGTCATTTTAAATGGGAGCCAAATTCAGGTTCATTCATACCACATATAGTAGATCAGATTAAAGAAGAACCAATGCCTTGGGAATAAATGCCACGAAAAAAGAAAGATGTAATGGGACAGTATATGCCTACTACGCAGGAAATGGAAGCGTACAGGTGGTGTATAAACAACGGAATATATATATCCCCATTTGCGAATGGAGAAGGAGCTTGGTACATTGATATAAAGATAAACAATAAAAACAATAGATCACCGTTAACATATGGTCCAGTATCAATATGGATACAGATGTACGAGTTCTATAAATATTATTATAAAAAATATGCGCAGAAAATTTAAAAATGCAGACGAAGCTTATAATTATTTTCTTGATAAAATAATTACAGACGGTATACCTTTTGGTGATACTAAAGCTTTATTTAACGTTGGGTTTACGTTAGAAAAACCACTAGAAAATTATATATTTAATAAAGAACGTAATTGGAAACCTGATTATGCTCATGCTGAGTGGAAATGGTATTTATCCGGTGATCCTAATATTTATGAGTTAGGTAAAATATACGGTAAGATACCACCGATATGGGAAAAGATGGCAGATAGTCATAATGAAGTTAGATCTAATTATGGTTGGCAATGGCAGCGTAATGATCAATTAGATTACGTAGTTGCTAAGTTAAAAAATTGCAAAGATACTAGACACGCAGCGATTAGTATATACGATTGTAAAGAACACAAAACATATGCAAAAGATACACCATGTACTTATGCGGTTCAGTTCACAATTGTAAATAATAGACTAAATATGGCTGCTCTAATGCGTTCTAATGACATCTGGTACGGCTTTTGCAACGATCAATACTGTTTTAGTATGTTGCAAAAATTAGTAGCAGATAGATTAAATATTGAAGTTGGTGAATATTACCATTATGCACACAACTTACACTTGTATAATAACAAATTATAAATATGTATTATATTTATCACATCCCGGGTAAAAAGATCGGTGTTACATGTAATCTTAATAACAGAGTTACGTTAACACAGGGTTATGGCCCAGACGAATATGAAGTTCTTGATCAGTCCGATGATATAGATTATATATCAGAGAAAGAGATAGAACTTCAACAGTCTTATGGCTATAAAGTTGATCGTAAAAAATATAATGAATTAGTTAAATTAAATAAAATGAATATAAACGTAACAGAACAAACTACTACGTTTCCTTATCCTGTTAAAAAGCTTAAAGGTAATTTAATGGATAATATAGGGTTTGAATGGAAGTCAGAGCATGGTGACTTTGTACTTAATTTAGATTCTATACGTTGGATAATGAAAAACGTTAAAACTTCTATGTACAATAACAATAGATGTTATGTGTATAATAAAGCGTTTGCTGAATGGTTTAAAACACCTGAACTGTGGAGCGAAGATCAGTTAGATGAAAAACCAAATATAACTGACAGCGATATGTTTAGTAAAATAAGAGGCTGGGCAAAACAAAGAGGTTTATATAGTAAAGGCAATAGCCATACACAATATGTTAAACTGCAAGAAGAAGCTGGTGAGTTAGCTAAAGCATTGTTAAAAAATGATAAGCCAGAAGTTATAGATGCGATTGGTGATATGGTTGTCGTGTTAACAAACTTAGCTCATTTACAAGGAGTTACTATAGAAGACTGTATAGACAGTGCTTACAAAGTTATTAGTAAACGAACAGGTAAAATGATTAACGGAACATTTGTAAAAGATGAATAAATACGTAGTAAAAACAGACGATAAAATCGTACATAAAGTTATCGAAAAGATAGACCAACGTAGTCTGATTGGTCAAGCTAAGTACGGCGCAATGATGATGGAAGAAGTTGAAGGCAAAGATAAAGACTTAAATGACTTTTTAATCGACGTGCAAGAAGAAATAATGGACGCATTGTTATACATACAAGCTGCTAGAGAATGCTTGCGTGATGAAGTTGAAGAAGCAATGCTAAACCGTATGAACATTATTGGTCAAAACGGTAATGACGGTTTACATTATGAAGAAGAAGAATTATAAAAGAAAACGCGGACCTGTACAAGCAAAGAAGGTAACGTATGACGGTATCAAATTTGCTTCAGGTCTTGAGCGTTATATGTATATGGCTTTAAAAAAGGCTAAGATAAAAGCTAAATATGAAGGTCAAACTTATGAAGTGATTTCTGGATTTAATTTTATAAATCCATCATATGAAAGAACAGCGAATGGTAAGGGAGAATTTAAACAACGTGGTGGTAAAAAAATATTACCAATTAAATACACTCCAGATTTTGTAGGTAAAGACTTTATAATTGAATGTAAAGGTAGAGCCAACGAATCTTTTCCATTGCGTTGGAAATTGTTTAAAAAATATTTAGTTGATAACAAGTTATATCATAGATTATATAAGCCACAAAATCAAAAAGAATGCGACAGAGTAATAGAGTTAATCCTAAGCTCGCAAAAATAATAGCTAGGAAAAAATATGCTGAGCGACAAATTGACAAGTGGGTTAAATGGTCGTGGGAGCAAAGAGGAAAAGTAAAATATAAAGAACTAGTTGGTTATCAAGACCAATACAATATTAAAGTTTATGGATAAAGAAAAATGGAACTGGTCTTTGTCTGTAGGTTTTTATCCGGGTATATTATTCGGAGCAAGAGCCTATGAAGAACAAGATCGATTAACTTATGTGTTTTATCTACCATTTGTAGATATAGCATTTGAAATGCCTTATAATTAAAATGAGTTTATTTAAAGAAAGAATACCTTATAAACCTTTTGAATACCCAATATATTATACTGAGGGTTGGTTAAAACAAGCGCAAGCATTTTGGTTACATACAGAAATACCTATGTCAGGTGATGTTAAAGACTGGAACGAAAAGCTTACTGACGCTGAGAAAAATTTAGTTGGTAATATACTATTAGGATTTGCACAAACAGAATGTGCGGTGTCAGATTATTGGACACAAAAAGTCGTATCATGGTTTCCAAAACATGAAGTGCAACAGATGGCTATGATGTTCGGCTCACAAGAAACAATACACGCTGTTGCATACAGTTATTTAAATGAAACATTGGGACTTGAAGACTTTGAAGCTTTTCTTCACGAACCTGCGACGTCGGAACGCTTTGATAATTTGGTTGCTTATGACGGCGATGATCCTGTGGGCATCGGTCGTAGCTTGGCAATCTTTTCCGCTTTCGCAGAGGGTGTTAGTTTATATAGTGCTTTCGCTGTTTTATACTCTTTTCAATTACGTAATCTACTCAAAGGAATAGGTCAACAAATGAAGTGGTCTGTAAGAGATGAATCATTACATAGTAAAATGGGTTGTCAATTATTTAGACACATGTGTGAAGAAATACCTACGTTAAAAGAAAATTGTAAAGAAGATATTTATAAGGCAGCTAAGATTATGGTTGATCTTGAAGAAAAATATATAGACAAGATGTTTGAAATGGGTGATATTGAAAACCTAAAAGCAAACGATTTAAAACAATTTATAAGAAAAAGAACAAATGAAAAACTTATGGAGCTTGGTTATACAGATAAAAGACGCTTCTTTAGCTTTGATAGAGATAGCGCTGCTGTACTTGATTGGTTTTATCATCTTACTGGTGGTCACACCCATACAGATTTTTTCGCAATTAGACCGACAGACTATAGTAAAGCAAATGAAAACGAAGACTTTGAAGATATTTGGTAGACATGAAAGAAAGTAAATTAATACAAATGAAAAAGAAAATAGATGCTTTAACGAATATTGTTAAGCATTTATTATCGCAAGTAGCTGCTAATGAAACGCTTGCAAAAGGAACGCTTACAGCTTTTCAATTACACATAGGTAAAGATGAGTGGGATAAATTAGTAGAAGAATTAAAAGAAAAAGAAAAACGAATAATAACTGAGAAAGATGTGGAACAATCAATGGAAAAAGGGAGTTGATTATCCTGATTGGGGTGATAACGAGGTATATAAAAAAACAATAGGTGGAGGTTATTTATATAACGGTGAGACTCCTAAGGAAGCTTACCAAAGAGTTTCAAAGGCTGTTGCTAAAAGGTTATTTAAACCTGAAATGGCTGATGTCTTTTTTGAATACATATGGAAAGGATGGCTATGTCTCGCTAGTCCTGTATTATCTAACACAGGTACTGATCGCGGCTTGCCTATTAGCTGTTTCGGTATTGATGTGGCTGATAGTATCATTGACATAGGACAAAAAAATTTAGAGATGATGTTGCTCGCTAAACACGGCGGTGGAGTCGGCATCGGTATAAATCAAAT
>Ga0208767_1002208_pt1 | contig 14928 bp, 28 predicted proteins | sample VirMetDEL_Mar_21_FD_184514 | JGI IMG/M metagenome (GOLD analysis project Ga0208767, IMG submission 184514) | Aqueous microbial communities from the Delaware River and Bay under freshwater to marine salinity gradient to study organic matter... | ecosystem: Environmental > Aquatic > Marine >... | reverse complement strand
AGGCTAAGAGAAAACGGAGCTAGAAAATCACTAGGACAAGCTAAAAACTTATTACTTGCTGTTGTAGAGGCAGTAGCATTTTTACGAAACAAACTAAGTTGCACGTTTTTTAATATTCGTTCCTCTGCTATTCGTATAAACAACGGAAGATTTGTTACGAAAGAAGTCTCATCATTTTCCGTATAATCTTGAATAGCTGTTTTAAGTTGGTCGTATGTAAAACTCATGTGATCACACTATTGTTATGTTTCCTACCATAGCACTATGATTGGTGCATTGATAGACTAAGGTTGTATCCGAAGGTTCATGAGGAACAATAAACTGGGTTAGTCCCGTTGTAGAGTTATAGTTTTCTGTAACTCCAGTGGTGAAAGCAGAGCCTCCATTAGATGTTCTAATTTGTAAAGGATGACTACTTACATTTGCGGTGTTATCAATAAGATAAGTATGACCTTTGTAGAATGTAAAGTTTGGATTGTCTCCAGACGTAGCGCCAGGACCGGTAAATGTATATGCAGATGAACCATTCGTCCCTGCTACATATGTTGTTACAGGCCCAGATACTTCGTCATTCAACCTTATCCAATTACCACCGTGCGCAAAATATAGTCCTCCAGTTGCATGAACATGGGCTACAGCGCCATGATATGTGGAGGCACTAGGGAGATCAGTTAAAGCTGCGTAATAGAATACAATTTTATTTGCGCCAGAGCTAACATCAAGAAGACCTGCACTATCTATTATATCAGTAAGAACATTAGAACTGTTACCTAATGCAGCGTAAATCTCATTAAAGTTGTCATTTATTTTATCCGCACCTACACGAAGCGTATCGCCCGTGCCGTCATTTGCAGATGAACCAATACCTACTGTTTGCTTTGCCATCTTTTATCCTTCGTCAAATGTCTGTGATGTTGAGTCTAATGTAATTGATGTGCTATCAAAAGTTGCCGCATCATCTACGACAGTGACACTACCAACTGCACTTGTCGCCGCTAGTCCAGTTACATTTACAATTTCATTTCCGGTATCAGAAATGGTTACTGTAACAGTACCAACCCCACCTTCAGCAACAAGATTGTTTGGAGGTGTTATTCCTGGTACTTCTCTAAATCCAACAGGATTGTATCCATATTGTATAGATCGTTGCTCTGTTAATTCACTCTCTGGACGAGGATCACGTAATGCTTGCGGATCTGGAAACGCTCTTGGTGGAAACAACTGTGGATGCTTTGGCTCAAACTCATCAGGGCCGACCTTTGCGCCTGTCCACTCTGTCTTCATCTCACGAAGACGGTAACGGCGACCTGACCGATCTGATATACCATAAGCATGTTTACCACTAGCGTAGGCCATTAGACCCTCAGATAACTCAAACTAGGCTGCAACTTCAAAGGTGTTCGACCTTGATCCTCGTCCGCTGCACGTTGGAACTCTTCCTCATACACAGTCTTCAACATCTGTATACGATCTGGTGCTCGTTTCATTGACAGGTAGTAGGCTAACCCCGCCACCATACAAGGATAAAAACGAAAAGGCATGTCAGTAGTATTAACAAGAGCGTCAGCATCTTCTATCCTTCGTACATAATAATAACGAACCTGATCGGTGGAGTTTTCAGGAGTAGACCACAAATACATCACAGGGGTAATCTGTCGATCCAACCAAAATTGACTTGGTCTGCCCTGTGTAGACTTGTTTGGAAGTGTTGCATAATCACCACGACTAATTCGTTGAAGCTCATAATCTGTGCTGTCTCTACGAACAACCACGTCTAAAACATCAACAATGTCCGCAGCTAACGAATAAGAAGAGGTGCCTTGAGTAACAGTAAAGTTTGCTTCTTTAACAGTCCACAAGTTAAGTCCACGGTTAGCCCAGTCAGCAAACATCAGGTTCATAGACCTACGTGCCGTTTTAGCATCATAGCCTGTGCGAACCTCTAATCCGCATCTTTCGTATGCTTCTTCAATTACCTCTGCTACATCGAGGTTAAAGTCTCTTGATCCTGATGTTGTCATATCATCAACTCATATGTGGTTTCTGGTTCGTCTTAACTACGACTGCACCACCGTTTTTATAGCCTATATTATCCAATGCTTTTTGAGCATTAGGGTTTGTTTTAGCCTGTTCTCTCAGTGCTTTTATCCCTTCATTGGGAGCTTTCTTCTCAGAGTTATCCATCGTTATCCTCCTGATTATAAAGATTATCAAACACTCTATTCACATCTAGTGTATAGTCTAAATCACTTTTTGAATAGTGTATATGTTGTGAAGGTCTAAAGTCTGGTGCACCCTCACCTACTGCAAACCAAGCAGGATGTGTCACCCTCACTCGATTATTCGGTAACGCTACTATGTTCCCCGTCCATTCTCCTGCGTCCAACAATTGCATCACATGACTTTGTTTATGTTGTGCCGGATCATCTGCAATCTCACTGTTAGTATAGTCTACAGTGAACAAATATTTAGCGGGAAACATCTCGCCGTTTATTTTAGCTAACCAAGGACATGGTGTAGCTCTGTCTAGTGTGTATACTGCATGATGGTGTGAAGAGCAGTCCCAAGGCTGCGCATCATGTGTTGCCATAGGTTCGGGCCACTCCTCAAGTGGGATGTCTGCAACCAGTGCTGTGATAGGCATTCTTGCCCACATTGCACCACCATGAACGGTATCCTCTTCTTCACCTTCTGCTTCACAACCAGTAAAGATAACCTGAAAACTAAGAGACCGATTTGGAATTGTGGTTACAGCAACAACCATAGCATGTAAAAATTCGCCGTGATACTGTTCATGATTATGAGTGTATTCACGACGAACCCATGCTTTGAAGTAAGGGATGTTACTTTGTAGATAAGGCATTCTAGTTAGAAGATTCCTTTGAACCCTGAACCTGAAACTTGCGCTCCACCAACTTTGCCACCTTTAGCCATTCCCTTGGGTTTGACTTTACCACCCATCTTCATCCCTTTAGGCTTGACCTTGCCACCATTCTTCATCCCCTTGGGGTTGACCTTACCGCCATTCTTCATCCCCTTGGGCTTAATCTTACCACCGTTACGATAGCCTTTCTTCTTCATAGCCATGTGAGTTCTCCTTTCAAAACACTCTTACTAAGCCACCATTAGCCTTTTTATTCTTCCAACTAATCCGTTTCGAGGAAGTCTTTTTCTTTGCCGCAGAAGTGCACTGTGCCATTGTAGGACGACAAGCGGGATAACCTTTACGCTTCTCTCCCTTTTGACGACCACAAGGTTTTCCTGTTTTACAGTCCACCCATCCTTTACCGTCGTTTTGAGCAAACCATGTACGTAAAGAATTTTTCTTCGCCATTAGAAGATCCTTGTAGTCTTACGTCTTGATTCTGATACTTGTCCACAACCAGAGGCAATAAAACCACCGCTCTCAAACTTTTTCTTGGGTGGCCTTTTAGGGTTATCTATAGAAGAAACTATTCCACCTTCAGCTTTTTTAGTAGAGTTTCCCCAGTTTGCGGCCCCTACTTTTCGGCATTTTGATAACGCCCCCGAAGCGTAAGCGGAGGGCCATACTTTGTAACGGCTTTTTACTTTGTGATAACAAGCGTCTTTTTTGCTTTTCTTTTTTGCCATTAGTTATCCCCTTTGATGGAGGCTTGGATACTTGCTGTCGCATCTGCGCCCTTGAGATTGCCATATGTCCTCTCCATCTCTGTCTTTATATAATCAATTTGTGAGGCCATAACCTCTGTTCTTTTATCAACAGCGATTAAAGTCTTTGTGACCCAATCAGCCCAACTGTAACCAACACCTCCAACACCAATGATGAAAGTTGTTACAAGAGTTATCGTGACTTGTTTGTTCACTTTACTCACCACATTTTACAAGACCAGTACTTGGCCTTTAGTTTATCAAGAGTGCCTTTGTCACATCCATGTCTTGCACGAAATGACTTTCTGGCTTTTGGATTAGACTTTCGGATCTTCATATTAGCGTCCCCGAATCTGACTATTTTTTCTTTACCCTTGTCACAAGCCTTAACAACAAACTTCTTACCACCAGAAACCTGACGTTTCGGTTTGTTACATTTCATCTTAGACTTATCGATCTTAGCCATTTTACCCTCAGTAAAAACGGCGGCTCTTACACCGCCGTTTCTTTAACCAAAGAATCCAGTGATTGAGTCAACATTGGTAAGTGTTACATGACACTCATCATTAAAGATCATACCATGATCTGGAATGGTGATTTGATTGTCATCACTGGTGTGAAACACCATGGACAGTAAAGTTGCACCACTAGAACCATTCTTAAACACAACAGCAGGAGAACCACTAGAAGCAGTTTTTACATAAAACGCTTTTAACCTAGTTCGACCACCCTGTAATGTGCCAGTCGCCGTAGCTGTCTTTGCAAAAATAGAAGCAGCCATAATGCCCTCCTATTAGCCAAGGTTGTTGTTTTGAGCATACAAAATAGTAACGCGAACTTCACCTGCGTTTGTTGCAGCAGAGTTAGTTACAGTCAACCGAATGTCTGCTGTTCCTGTGTCTTCCCATGCTAATGCTGCGCCTGCTTGAGTAGTCGGATATTTACGACCCGCAGTTGTTCCAATAGCAAAGGTGTTAAGAATAGATGTTGCACCACCAACAGTATCTCCAACACTCAGGTTGGTAGCTCCGCTTGCTGCTGTAATTACATCAATTACACAATCAATAATCTGAGAGTTTGCAGGAATAACAACGTCTGTCACAGACGCAGCCAGTGCACCACCAGATAGATCCGCTGCAAATGTCTGAGACATTACAACTTGACCGACGTTAGCAATGTCGCTTCCAAGAGTTGTACCAGTAGTGTGCTTGATTGTTCCCGCTTTAATCGGGCCTGAAAAAGTTGTTGTACCCATGTCAATCTCCTGTCTTGGGTTAGTCAGTTGCCCCATGCAACTGTCAGGAATGATTGCATCATACAGTACTTTGATTTAATTTAAAAGACTCAATAACAGGGTAGGTAATAATGTTGGATAAACCAAAAGTTGAAAATCATGAACATTTTGAAATAGCCGATAAGATATGCGAACGTGCATTGCGTGGGATTCCGCAAGATAGATGGATAAGAGGAAACCATGAAATGAACGCCATGATAAAAGCATACATGGATTTAGTTCGAGTGATTCAAGCAATGCATGAGGAGAAAATAGAAAAGGGGCAACCGAAGTCGCCCCAATCATTACGGAGGTAATACCTCCCTATATCACAGGTTAGGCTCCAGGTGAACCAAAAATACAACGTGGGTCTGAGAACCCAAAGCTGTAACGTTCACGAGCTTTAAACCTCATGTTGCCTGTGTCGAAGTCTGCTTCCATGTTTGTGGATAGCGGAGTACGCTCAAAGTGGATCATTCCACGAGGAGCATCTGTCATGATGAAGAATGCATCAGGATCAGTTAGGAAGTCGTTAACGGCATAACCGTTTGGCAACATACCCATTGATCTTAGAGCATTTACATCATTATCCGCCGTACCAACACGAAGGTTAGATACCATCAGACGCTCTGCAACGAATTGCAGTTGTCTTGGGATAACCAACTTCATGCCACGTAAAGCAACTTTAAGACCACGCTCATCTACAAATCCTGCAATGTTGATCAAAGCATCTTCAAGAGATGTTTCGTTCAAGTCAGCAGCAGTTGCAGGTTCGTTGGCAAACGTACCACCTGAAGTAAGTGGGTGGTCAGTCGCACATAAAGCAACGCCGTCACCACCTGCGAAAGCGCCTGCGGTAAATGCATTGTTAAGAACTGAAGCAGCCTTAACTTGCTTTGTGTGTGCCATTGAACGAGCCAACGCACGAGTATAACGTGAACCAAGACGATCATATAGATTGTCTTCGATAGCTTCCTCAGTAATTGAGAATGCCAACGCTATTGTTTCGTGGTTGTAACGAGCAGTGTATGCTTCGTTAGCGTCGTCAAAATTTACTGCGCCACCTTCTGATTTAGTCGGTGCCGCTCCGAAACCAGACAACATTACTTCTTCTTCGAATGCTCGATCAGAAGATTCTGTTGTATAGATCTCTGCATGTTGGTTTTCGTACCTATCGTACTCCATACCAAACAAGGCGTTGAGACCTGGTTCCAACTCTTTCGCTAATTGTGCGCGAGATATAGCCATAAGTTAGTCTCCTTATACGCCAGTAGTCGATGGAGTTCCGGCTGCAATCGCACCATTTGGTGAATTGAAGCTGTTATTCAATCGAACAATTAAAGGAATACCCGCAGCAGTGAAGTCACTGTTCTCAGGATCATCTTGAATACCGATGATACGGAGATGCAATGCTGCTGTGACAGCGATAGTTCCGACAGCTAACTTAGCTGATGAGATACCAGTGGTTGTTGAACCAGAAGCACCTGTAGCAAAGTTTGCGTTTGCGAACACATGTCCTCGCGCAGTCGCCTCACTGGTTAGTGTGCCGTCTGAACAGATAACAAATGATTGCAAAGGGTTGTCGTAAATAAAGGCTTTGACAGGGAAATTAGAATCCGCGCCAGAACCGGGCCAGTAATTAGAAAATATTTTTTCACCAGTAGTGGACGAAACGTATTCACAACCGCCGAAAACACCTAAAAGACCTACAGAGCCACCCGCAGCCGCGCCAACAATGTCAATAAAGCCAGTTGATAGCGGGATTACAGGAGAGCCTTGATAGATCGCGTTAGTGTTTCCAGAGGCAATACGATACTCGGTCGCACCAGTGGTGTTAGCAGCCTGACCGACTACTCCAATCGGACGTAGTCCGAATGCACCGTTAGTGTTTGCCATAGTAGCAATCCTCTATATTAGTCGGAGTCGCGTTCGCGGCCTCCGAAGGTTACACGACTTTGCCGACTATTAGAAATCGGCATCGAAGGATGTTGTTCCTTCATCAAGTCCTGATCCACAGCAGTCATTTGTTCGCGGGTTCGGCCCCCGTAATACTCGTTTCTCTCATGCGCTGTCTCTTCAGGTATGCGACACAGCATCAGTCCACCTTGTCCGATCACTCCCTGATATTTGCCATCATCGATGACAGGAGCTTCATAGTGAGGATACTCATCTGCACGAACGGGTTCCCATCCTTCACGTAGTTTAGCATGGACGTTCATCTTGTCCTCTTCGCCACGCATTGCAATTCGTATCCATCGATGCACAAAACCCGTTGGGGCTTCTGGTGCTTCAAGGTGACTGGGCGGTGCCCATGGTTTTCTGCGAGATTCTGCTTCTCGTGTTTCGCTTTTACGCGGTGTCCTATCAGCCATTTCTTACTCCTTCACGTATTTGGCGTATTCTTCAAGAGGTACGCCCAGTTTCTTCGCAATTGCGACCTGTGAATGCGATAACTTGACCGACCTGCGCCCCTGTTTAGTACTGCGGGATGCGGAGGAATTAGCAGAAGCGACCTGGGTTCCTCCACCCGTTTTCTTAGCCGCTTCAAACTTGTGAGGGAACTCACTACGAATACGACTATCAATCTCACTATAGTATTCATCACTCTGCGGGTCAAACCCTTCTTCTTCAATAAGTTGTTGATGAATAGCAAAAGCTGCTGTTGTCATAACCCTGTCTTGCCCAAACCACTCGTTTTTGGTTGCCCAATCTTCTGCTCGTGGATCTGGTTTTGCTGCGGGTTGTTGCTGTTGTGCAACAGGTTTTGCTGCGGGTTCTTGTTTTTGAACCTGCACCTTGGCCTGTTGGTCTGCTTTTGTTTTTGCAGACTCATACCGTTGTTTCTCAACTGCAAGTTTAGAAATCAACTCTTGAGCCTCAATCATCTTATCTGTATCGCCGCTCTCGTGAGCTTCTTTATACATCTGTTTTGCAGAAAGAGATTGGGACTCTAAACGATTACCGTATTCGTTTAAGTAACCTGAATCCAAAGACTGAACTCTAGTCTTTAGTTTCTTGTTCTCTTCTATCAATTGTTGAGAAAGTCTAACAGCTTCTGCTTTATCTCGTTCTTCTTGACGATACTTTTCAGTCAGCTTTTTTATGCGATTCTGAACACCCTTGCTATAAGACTCTAGTTCATCTTCCTGAGTCTTCTCTTCTTTTACAGGTTCTTCTGTCTCAACTTTAACCTCTTCTGAAGAAGTCTTCTCCTCCTCTTTCGGAGCCTCTTCTTCAGGGGTTTCTATAACTATTTCTTCTGCAACTTCGTTTTCTTCTGCCATGACCTATTTCCTTACACTTGTTTGACATCATCAGGTTCAAGAATCGTAGCAATGACTTCATCATCATTGATTATACGAACCTCACCACCATCGATCTTGAATCGAGAACCAGAGTAACGACCAATGCAAACCCATTGACCCTCCTTGCACCATGGCTCACTCTTGGGTCCAAACTTATCTGGATCCTTGTAAGCTAACGGGCCGAGCTTCATCACGTATGCTACAGTCGTAGCTACAGACTCACGCTCTCGCACTTCATCAGGAATATATAAGCCACTCGCAGTTTTAGCTTTGCCCTGATACGGCATAACTAAAACCCGCCAACCAGTTGGTTGCGGGAGCCTTTCGAGTAACGGTTTGTCTAAGAGGGACGGGTCTAGCACCCGTTCATTAGCGTCAACATATGCGCTATTCAAAGAATCAGAGGACTTAACCTCTTCTTTTTCTTTGTTCATTTTCTGCGCAAGATGTTCAGGAAGATATAAAGTCTTCGACATCGTCTACGTTTTTCTCCAGCAGGGACTTAATTTCCTCTCGAGCAAAAGAGAGTCCCCGTATCTCTCCTACCGACATTTTATACTGCTCCCAGTCCTTAACAGAACCGTGAGAAAGAGCACTTGAGATATCCTGTTCGCGCTCTTCTAATTTTTTATACAAATATTTAGCTAAGTCAACAAGATCCATTAATACGTTTTTCCCCGGTTGGGATTGTATCTAACATCTCCACCCATAGCAAACTCCTCTGGCTCACCACGCTTCTTACGTTTTAACGTATTGTTGCGTCCTTTGAGTGTGTTGTATTTGGACGTTGGATTCTTCTTTTCATCCGTCATAGCTTCTGACAAAGCATCCTCAATAGATTTCTTTGTTTCTTCTGTTATCCCAGGGAACGATTTTTCCTTCCCTTTCTTTGCGTGTCTAGCAGAAAACCCTGATGTACGTCTTAGTTTTGTAGGTGCTTGCATGAGATTCTCCTCTAACTCAACCACTTATATATCTTCTTAGTCTCTTCTCTACGATGCTTCAAACCATTATACCCACCGTTCACTTTTTTTGTGATAGTCTTTATAACATCGTCGTTAACACCCTCGTCACAAATCTCCCAAAGTTTGTTCCTGTGAAAGAACCAAATGGCTGATTCCATGGGATATTTTGTGGCAACAAGGTCAGGATCTTTCATAACCTCGGGTAGATCCATGTCCGCTGCAAACTGAGAATAGTTATTTTTGCCCGTGCACTGAAGAAAACCTCGGCCTCGGTACAACCATCCTTGTCCCTCATTCCCCATCCTGTCACCATATACACGGTCAGCAAGAGCTTGTGGGTTTCTGGCACAACTCTCAGCATCACTCTCTGTTTTAAAGTATTTACCAAATACGGCTAATACAGATTCTTTGCTGTAGTTTAGGTTCTCTTCTACATATCTAAACGTACCACTCTCATGCACAAGTTGCCCAAGAAAATGTGCCCCACGCTCTGGATTTAAAGCATAATGGTGACAAATCTTCGTTGCAGTATTAGGGCCGAATGCACCATCAGGTGTGGCTCCAATTTTTTCTTGTAGATTTTTTAGTGCTTCACTCATCACTTACTACCTTTCAAAACTTTCTTTAGTTTCTTAGCTTGATTAGCATGAGTCTTTGAGGCTTTGCTCAAACCTTTCATAACTTTTTTTACGGTAGCTTTTTTTCTTTTACTTAACGTCATTGTTGTACAACCTCTTTTGATCCACAAACACGTTCATAAACCATATCATCTGTGTACGCTTCTGCCCATTTGTTTTCAGTGTAGGTACAGAAATACCACAAATCATTTACGTCCGCATTTAGAAGATCTATGATGTCTTGTTGCGCTGATGTTTGTCCCTGAAGGTGTTCGATGTCGTGGACGATGTTGCTAATATACCACACCAAACCAACTAATTGCACTGCCATAGCAAAAACTAAAGCTACTGGTATCTTTAAATCACTCATGATTACCTCTTAAAGAATTTTTGCACACCACGTACACCAAACGATGCAGAGATTGCTATGCCCAAGCTGTAGAAATACCAGTCAGGTGCTTTAGAAAGCTGTTCAAATCCGCTATCTACCCACCCTTCTGTGCCAGGAATGAACGCCAAAACAAGCGGGATAGACAGGACAATTACAAACCATTCGTCTTTCCAACTCGATTGAGAACCCTGCGCCATGATACGTTCCCAGTCAGCAACAGAAGTTTCTTTACTAAGCATAATCTTAGCTTTGGCTTCTGCCTCTGTAAGTTTTAACTTTGCACTGGCAGCTTGTGCCTGTGACTTTGCATCAAGCCAACTTCCCGCTAGATTGGCTATCGGCCCTATAAATGACTGTAACATTATTCTTCCTCCATCTTAATGCTAGTCTTCTTGCTTTCAGCCTTTGCGCTATACGCATTGAATCCCATAAAAGCTGCGACCACACCAGAGGCTGCGATTACATACACACTTGCTATATCTGTGATTAAACTTGCTGCTTTGTCAAATCCAAGCACCGAAGCAAGCAAAATAATAAACGGATAGATCAACATTCCTGCCAACGCAAACCCTGTAAATCTACGCTCTGCATTACGTTTGAGGTCTCGATCAATCATCTCAAGCCTGCGATCTTCTAAGGCAAGCTTGTTCCATTCTGCTTTTTCTATGACGCCATTGTTATTAAGATCTGCTTTCTCAAACTCTGTCATTTCTTCGACCTCGCATGTTTAATTGCAACTCTTTTGTCACGGGTGATTATAACAACCTTTCCTTGTTTGTCATATACAATGTATTTTCCACGCCGTTCAATAAGTATCACCGTTCAATTTTTATACACACCACTTTAGAATTTTGGTTAGTCACCAATACCTTAGCTTCTTTTTGTGCTGCATTGCAGGCTTCTTCACTAGAGTAACTACCCACATGGTAGTGGTCAAAAGTTCCACTCACTAATTGTAACCATAATAGCACCCACATGATCACCAACGCCCTTGCCATTTGCCGATGAAATAGAAAATGCAGAACAGGATGCCACCACTGAGGACAAAAATAATAAACCCAATAGTAAAATTAATAGCCGCATCTATTCGCTCCTGCTTTTGGTATAGCTCTTGTTTTCTTTTTCGACGCATATCTGCTTCTATTTGCAGGACTTCTTTCCAAGCACTCGGCCCATAGTTCCAAGAGATATGATCTTTGATCTCGGCTCTCATCTGTTCCATTTTCTTTTTGTTTGCAAAGATTTCTAGAGCAGTTTCTTCATCTGATCCCTTGAATGTTTTCTTCCAAAAGGGTGGGTTCTTTTCTCGTTCCTCTAGGTTGGAGAAGTCAGAGAAAGCTTTGCCCCACTGACTCAAAGTTCCCGTCATATCTTGAAGATCCTTGCCCGTAGAAATAGCTGCTTTGAGCGTTTTATACGCCCCTGTCGCTAAAGCTACGCAGCTAACGGGGTCCATCTAGGCACCTCGTTGCATCTTTTGACGCTGTACATCAATGCGCTCACGATTAGTGTCGTTACGCTGATCAGCTATGTCTTCCATGCTTTCAATTCTAGCAGCATCAGTTGCAGCACGTTGCTCCATCTTCTGCATTTCCAAATCAATCTGAGCCGCATCATCGAGTGCTTTACGCTGCAAGTCTTGTTGTTTTACACCAAGTTCTTGCATACGGATCTGTACAAGCGGATCCTTCATTGGATCCTCTCCCTGTGGCGTAATCTTTGGCATAAGCTCGTTCATCAACTGCATCTCCTGTAGAGCTACTGCTTTTTCTAGCTCCTCTGGATTCTGCATCTGCTGTTGAACTTCCATGATTTGCTGCTGCGCAGCTTGTGGATCAATAGCACCAGACTGTGCCATAAGTTGAACCTGAGAGATGAGCCCCTGTATCTGAGTTACAACCATCTCACGAGCTTTCTTGGATATATGTTCTTGAATGTGACCCATCAATGTGCCCATAACCTGCGGTGAAGTCATGACGATAGGTGTCTTCATAAACATAACATGTAGTTCAATATGTGCGTCATGGTCCTGACCATCAAACGCCATCAACAACTCTCCCGTCAACGCACGAGCATTTTCAATCAACGGATCTAACGGCTGTGGTTGTGGAGGTGGAGGCAATATCTCATCAATGTTCTGGACCTCCAGAGCTTGATACATACGACGGAAAGCTGCGTGAAGGTTGTGAACCGTTGGATTAGACTGAGCCAACTGTAGCTGCGTCTGTGCCAACGTAACACGCTGTGCCATTGAAAAGATATTCGGATCACTTACAGGAACTACATCTACACGACCATCAAAGTCAGAGGCCATTATCTTACGGTCTCCTCCCGCCACATCGTATGGATATTCCTGTGGTAGATTATCCCTGAATATCCTAGCCAGAATACGGAACTCTTTCTTCTGAGAATAATGCAGTCGCTTATGGATCGCAGACATAACTTTCATGCCTCGCTCCAATAGAGCCACTGTAGTGCCCACAGGAGCCTCCTGATTCATGTTTGACGTTTGTTGGTCTGCTAGTGCCACAAACCGTCTTCCGTTATCTATGAGGGATCCTAGAAGCTGTGCGAGGGTGCCTGACGGCTCTTTATAGGGCAACGGTATAATAGAGTCCCTTATGTTGCCCCCAGGTGCATCAATGTCCCGCCACTCACCCGGTTGTAACGGCTCGTCATCATTGCGAACCCTTACGCCCCTAGCCTTGAATCCTGCCGGGAGGTTGGCAAGTGTACCTGCATCGATCAACTGTCGAAGGATACTCGTTGCCGCACGACCAAGACCACCAATCATGTGAATCAGACCAAAGCCATAAAAGCCTAGACCTGGCATAAACTTGTAGTGAACAAAGTATTGTTGTTTTCTCGCTAAGTCTGCTCCCTCTTCAAAGTTACGACGAACCCCGAGAACCTTCCCTGATCCCTCGTCAATCGTAACAATGTAGGGCAGAGCTATCCCTGTTGGTTCCCCATCTGGAGCTATATCCTCAAAGCCCTCAAGATCTAAATCTACGTGCATCTCCAATATAGTAAACACATCATCTGAGTAGCCTTTAGAAGTACCCTGTATTTCGTCTATCTTCTGTCGTACTTCGTTTTCATCATCGTCATTCTTACTTAACTCTACATCCCTGTAGAAGCCTGCAATCTGCATCTTACGGACTTCATTTGCATCCATACGAAGCACATGTGTAACTCGTGCAGCGGTTTGTAAATCAGAAGCCGCATAAGAAACCACAAGATCCTGTGCAGGAACAAACTTTGAAACAGGTCTTTGTTTCGCTTCATCGAAGTATACCTTCTTAAAACAAGAACCTGACAACGGTAAATAAAACAATAACTGATCCATGTCAGGGTCAAACTCTTCCATGACCTCTGTAATCTGGTAGTTCATGAAATCTTTTACACGAGAAGCCTGTTCTTCACGGGCTGCATCCTGCAAACCAAGAACCTGTACCTGAACAGGACCACCCGCAGGCAACATTTCTTTGTATGCCTGTGCCTGAAACTGGGTTACGCTTTCTGAGATTAACGGGTGCGTGACCCCAGAAGCCCCTTCAAACGGCTGACTACGCTCTTCATACTTGACACCAAGTTGGTCCAAACCTTTTGTATAAGTCTCTTCCCACTCAGAACGGGACTCCAGATCATCTTCATAAGACGCCCGAAGATCTGACGAGATTTCTCCAAGATACGCTTCATCTAAAAACTCCGCTAAATTATCTGTGTGACTGGGTTCAGCTATAGCAGCTTCTTCCGCTGCGATTATATCCGCCAAGCTTTGCACTATCGCTCCACCCTGTCCATCACTTATAACTTCCGCCCCACCAGTAAAGTCTTGAGGCTGTGGCACAGATACATCAACAGACGTTGCGTCCGCTGCCATATCTTCGGGTCTGATCCCTGAATCTACGAGTGGTGGTAATGCCATCAGTAATACTCCCTTCTAGGACGATACTCTTCTACTTCTTCGTTCTCACCGTGTAGGGAAATAAAACCACCCTGACGAAAACGCATTAATGCTAGTGTCATGCTATCACAAAAGTCATCATGATCGCCATTAGGAAATGACACTACCTCTTCAATTACTTCATCTGCAAACTTTTTATCGTTTGGTGCCCATACTACACCTGCTTCAAACAATGGCGCAACCATGTGCATTCTAGTTATTTTATCTTTTCCTTTGCCTGGAGAGAAGCCCAAAGCAGGTATTCCACGTAAACGTAGCTCGTCAATCAGTGGTGTACCCGTCGCTTTTGCCTCCACAATCACCATATCAGGCTCCCAATACTCGTGTTCTTCGTAAGCAACCTCTTTTAATTCAGGAAAATTCCACCGCCCACGCCGCGCATCCATCAAAATCAGGTTATCTGCCCCACCTTCCTCTGGTTCAAACACGCCCCACGTCGTAATCGCACTGTAATCTGCGGATTCTTTCTTGGAAAACGCCGTATCATACGACTGAATAATGTATTTTATAGGCGGAATCGACTCTTTTTCCCACGTTTGCCACCATTCCCGCTTGATAATCGCAGCATCTGAGGCTGTTGGCGTCTGTTGCCACTGTGCATTCCATTTTTGCACAGGAAGAGAGGCTTTTATCCCCAGTAATGCCTCTTTTTCCCAAAATTCAGGCCATAATGGGGCGTCAGATGGCAAGATTGCAGGAAATTCCACCACTTCCCACTGATCAGCCATGACATCACTGCCTTGTGCAGCCATCAAACGGCCTGTCAAGTCCTTTTTT